>VMBT01000900.1_pt1 | contig 16586 bp, 20 predicted proteins | sample 4404301 | NCBI WGS metagenome assembly VMBT01 (sample SAMN12238535, study PRJNA552566) | marine metagenome | isolation source: Coastal seawater | place: USA: coastal Georgia, Sapelo Island | collected 2008-08/2009-08
AAACTATGTTATAAGTATTTATGTTCAAAGGATCAAATGTTGCTTTAATTACGCCGTTTAAAAATAATGGCCTAGATGAGGAAGCTTATATAAAATTAATTCATTTTCATATGGATAATGGTACTAGTGGTTTAGTTCCTGCCGGAACTACTGGAGAGTCCCCGACACTTAGTCATCAAGAACATCAAAGAGTTATTGATTTATGTATAAAAGAAAGCAATGGACGAATACCTGTAATTGCTGGTACTGGATCTAATTCAACAGATGAAGCAATATCTTTAACTACACATGCTGAAAAAGCAGGCGCAAACGGTGCTTTAATCGTTACACCATATTACAATAAACCAACTCAAGAAGGTCTATATCAACATTATAAAGCAATAAATGATAAATGTGGAATTCCAATTATCATTTATAATATCCCAGGAAGATCTGTAATTGATATGTCAGTTGACACAATGGCAAGATTATTTGAATTAAAAAATATTGTTGGTGTTAAAGATGCAACTGGTGACCTAGATAGAGTTGATCAACAACTTTCTAAAATGGGAAAAGAATTCATTCAATTAACTGGTAATGATGATAATGCATTTGAGTTCAATAAAAGAGGTGGGGTTGGAACAATTAGTGTAACTGCAAATATTGCTCCTAAATTATGTTCTGATTTCCAAAAACTATCCGTCTCTAATAATTCTAACGATATTAATGAAGCAGACAAATTAGATAAGATCTTGCAACCAGTTCACAGCGCCATGTTTGTTGAAAGCAATCCAAGTCCAGTTAAGTACGCTGCAAAATTAATGAATTTATGTGATGATGCAGTTAGGTTACCTTTAGTAAAAACATCTGAAAACGCAAAACCTATAATTAAAAAAGCTTTAGAGTTAGCAAAATTGATTTAATGAACAAAAAAACCAATCCTGGTTTGAAAATAATTTGTTTAAATAGAAAAGCAAGTTTTAATTATTTTTTTGAAGATCTCTTAGAGGCTGGTATTGTTCTTAAAGGGTCTGAAATTAAATCTATTAGAGATGGAAAGATAAATATAGCCGACTCTTATGCTGTTGAAAAAAATGGTGAATTAATTTTGATTAATTCTCACATATCTGCCTATAAACAGGCAAGTTATTCTAATCACAATCCAACTGATGAAAGAAAACTTTTATTAAATAAAAAAGAAATCAATAAATTGATAGGAAAAATGCAAAGAGATGGATTTACTATTGTCCCTACCAAAATGTATTTTAAAAAAGGGAAGGCAAAAGTTGAGTTAGCAGTTGCAAAAGGTAAAAAGCAATTTGATAAAAGAGCTACTAAAAAAAATAGAGATTGGAATCGTGACAAAGCAAGATACATCAGAAAATCAAGCTAAAAATATTTTTTTAGGCATAGGATCAAATTTAGGAAATAGGATAGCTAATATTGAAAAAGCTAAATCGTTATTATTACAAAATAATATTTATTTTATTTCTGTATCCAATTATTATGAGACTCCATCTTGGCCAGATCCAAATAAACCAAAATTTTTGAATATCGTTCTGAAGGTTTTTTGTAAACTTAAACCTTTGGAATTACTAAATTTATGCAAGATTATAGAAGCTAAATTAGGTAGAAAAAAAACTTATAAAAATTCTCCTAGAACTTGCGATATAGATATCATTGATTTTGATGGAATAGTTTTAAAAGGTAAATTAAATCTACCTCATTCTAGGATGCATGAAAGAAATTTCGTTTTATTTCCTCTATTTGATCTTGAAAAGGATTGGGTTCATCCAGTTAAAAAAACCAATATAAAAAAGCTAATTTTTTCACTCCCAAATAAAGATATTAGATCTATTAATCAAATTTGAATTAATGTTATAATAAGAAATGCTTAATTCGAATGATTTAATAAATAAAGTAAAGGTTTATAATAAATTTTTAAATCCTGAAAGATTAGACAAAGCTTTTAATTTTGCTGTTAAAGCCCATCAAAATCAAAAAAGAGCTTCAGGTGACCCTTACTCAGTCCATCCAATCGAGGTAGCGAATATTTTAACTGAGTTAAAATTAGATAGCGCAACAATTACTACTGGCTTACTTCATGACACAATAGAAGATACTTTTGCAACCTATGAAACCATAAAAAATGAATTTGGTGATGAAGTCGCCGATTTAGTTAATGGAGTTACAAAAATCTCTGTTTTTGAGAATACCGCAGGTTCTAATTCTAAAGTAGAAAATTTTAGAAAATTAATATTAGCAACTTCAAAGGATATAAGAGTTTTGTTAGTTAAAATTGCTGATCGTCTTCACAATATGAGAACAATTAAGGCAATTCCTAAAATTGAGAAGAGACAAAGAATAGCCCAAGAAACTATGGAGATTTATGCTCCTTTAGCTGATAGAATGGGAATGCATAGAATAAGAGATGAATTAGAAGATCTTTCTTTTGAAATTTTAAACAATGATGCAAGAGAGTTAATAAAAAAGAAATTAGATGAAATTAAATCAGATAAGAAAGATTTATTCGAGTCTCTTTCATTTGAATTAAGTGAAATATTAAATGACAATCATATTAATGCTGAAATACATGGACGAGAAAAAACACCTTTTTCTATTTGGCGTAAAGTACAAAAAAAAAGAATTTCATTAGAGCAAATTACAGATATTATCGGATTTAGAATTACTCTATCAACTGTTGATGAGTGTTATAAAACTTTAGGTATATTTCATAAAAGATGGAATTGTATACCCGGTAAGTTCAAAGACTACATATCATCACCAAAAATAAATGGTTATAAATCACTTCATACGTCTGTAATTGGATCTAATAAAAAACCAATTGAAATACAAATAAGAACACATGAAATGCATGAATTTGCTGAAAGAGGGGTAGCTTCTCATTGGAAATATAAGTCTTCAGAAAAATTTAACTCTTTAAGTTGGAAAGAATATGATTGGCTAAAAGACCTTGTTGAAATTATTGAAAGAAATGAAAATCCAGAACACTCTTATGAATATACTAAACTTCAAATGTTCCAAGAAAATGTCTTTTGTTTTACTCCTAAGGGATCAGTTATTAAATTACCCAAAGACGCAACTCCAATAGATTTTGCCTATGCCGTTCATACAAAAATAGGAAACACAGCTATCGGATGCGAAATTAATGGAAATAAATCTGAACTACAAGAAGTATTGAGAAATGGAGACAGAGTAAATATAATTACGTCTAAAAATCAATCACCCTCACTTCATTGGATACCAACTACTAAAACAGGAAAAGCAAGAGCTGCAATTAGAAGATATTGGCATGATAAAGGAGAGCAAAAAGAAGAAAAGGCAAAGAAATATAATACCACTTTATGGATTTCATTACCCGATCAACCAGGTCAATTAGGTGATATAAGCTCATTGATAGGTAGCCATAAACTTAATATTTCAAATGTTGAAATGGCCGGTAAAAATACAAAGTATATTAATTTTAAATTTAGATTAATCATTACTAACCTTAAAAACTTTACAAATTTTATTGCAGAGCTTAAGCAAAAGAGTATAAAATTTAAGATAATCAGACACGAAGATAAAAGAAATGCTTTCACTCAAAAAATCCTTAGATATTTTAAAAAAGACTGATGCTCTTTTAGAGGGTCATTTCGTACTATCTTCTGGTTTACATTCATCTAAATACATTCAATGTGCTAAACTTTTAAGTTTCCCACATTTAGCAGAAAGTATATGCAAATCCCTTGCAAAAAAAATTAAAAAAAAATACAAAAATATTGATTTAATTTTAGCGCCAGCAATGGGTGGTGTAGTTATTGGTTATGAAATTGGTAAACTTCTAAAAAAAGAAACAATATTTTGTGAACGGGTAAATGGAAAATTTAAATTAAGAAGGGGGTTTAATATTAAAAAAGGTTCAAAAGTTCTAATTATTGAGGATGTAATAACTACAGGTAAGTCAAGTTTAGAATGTGTTAAGTTAATCAAAAAAGCAAATGCTAAACTTTTAGGCTTTGCATCTATAATAGATAGATCAACTAAAAAATCACTTAAAATTAAAACTGGAATTACATCACATTTAAAAATTAACGTTCCAACCTTTAAAGCAAAACAATTGCCTCAAGATTTAAAATCATTACCTATAACTACCCCTGGAAGTAGATTTATTAAGTGAAAAGATTAGGGGTAAATATTGATCATGTGGCTACCGTAAGGAATGCTAGAGGTGAAAGACATCCAGATCCATATTATGCAGCACTACAAGTTGTAAAGATGGGTGCTGATTCAGTTACTATTCATTTAAGAGAAGATAGAAGACATATAAACGATTTAGATGCTAAAAAGATTTGTAAAGAAAAAAAAGTTTTGGTTAATCTTGAAATTTCAATGAATGATAAAATTGTTGATAATGCTCTTAAGATAAAACCGAATTATGTTTGTCTCGTGCCAGAAAATCGAAAAGAAATAACAACAGAAGGTGGTTTAAATCTAGTTAAACATAAAAAAAAACTAAAATATATTATTGAAAAATTTAAAAGAAAAAAAATACGTACTAGTTTATTCATAAATCCTTCGATTAAGGATATAGTATTGTCAAAAGAACTTAATGTTGATTGTGTTGAAATTCACACAGGTAAGATCTCGAATATTGTTAAGGCAAAAAAGAAATATGCTAATGAATTAAATAGAATTAAAAAATGTTCTATTTTAGCAAATAAACTTAATATAGAGGTCCATGCGGGTCACGGACTTGACTACAAAACTACAAAAATATTAAGCAAAATTAAAGAGATTGAAGAATTCAATATTGGACACTTTATAGTTGGAGAGTCTATATTTTTTGGTCTTTCAAGTGTAATCAAAAAATTTAAAAGAATAATTAATAATTAAATTATGAAAATTTTAGGTATTGGTGTTGATATTATCCAAAATAAAAGAATTAAGGATTCAATCAAAAATCATAAGTTTAAAGATCGAATTTACAGTACTAATGAACTTAAATTATCTAGTTATGCAAAAAATAAAATTGGATATTTCTCAAAAAGATTTGCTGCAAAAGAAGCTTTTGCTAAAGCCCTTGGGACAGGGTTTAGAAATAATCTAAATTTCAAAGATATAGAGATAATGAATGATAAATTAGGTAAACCTTATTATGCTAAAACAAAAAAAATAACGCAAATAATAAAAAAAGAATTTAAAGTTAAAAATTTTAATTGTTTCTTATCGATTTCAGATGAAAAAGAATATTCAACAGCTTTTGCAATAATTGAGAAATCATGAAGTTAGACAAAGGTTTTTTTTCTGAAAATATAAAAACTCTTTTTTATGCGTTAGTAATTGCCATAGTTATTAGATCTTTATTTATTCAACCATTTTATATTCCCTCATCATCAATGGAACCCACGTTGCTTGTAGGTGACAGGCTTTTTGTAACGAAGTATTCATATGGTTACAGCAAACATTCTTTTCCATTTAGCCCTCCAATTTTAAATAAAAGGGTTTTTTTTAATTCACCAGAAAGAGGAGATGTAATAGTTTTTAAAACACCAGCTGACAATAGAACGGATTATATAAAGAGACTAGTGGGACTTCCTGGTGACAAGATTCAGTTTATTGATGCAAACTTATACTTAAATAATAGTGAGATTTTAAAATCCAAAATTAAAAATAAAACAGAGATTAATTGTGGCAATAGAATTATAGATGTTTATAGATTTGAAGAAAAATTACCTAATGGTAAAAAATTTCATACAGTTTATTTAAAAAACTATACTTATCAAAATTCTGATGTATTTGAAGTACCTCAAGATCACTATTTTTTTCTAGGGGATAACCGAGATTGTTCTAAGGATAGTCGATTTTTATCAAGTGTTGGTTATGTTCATAAAGACAATTTAGTTGGTAAAGCACAATTTATTTTTTTTTCCTCTGACAGAAAAGTAGGTAGTATTTTTACATTTTGGAAATGGCATAAATCAATTAGATTTAATAGAACTTTTGATCGAATTAATTAATGAAAATTAACTACCAGGATTTACAAAAGAAAATTAATTTTAAATTTAAAAATTTAGACTTACTAATTAAATCTCTTACTCATAAAAGTTTTGATTCAAAAAATAATAATGAAAAATTAGAGTTTTTAGGTGATAGAGTTCTTGGATTAGTAATTGCTAAAAAACTTTTAGAAATATATCCAGATGAAAAAGAGGGCATACTCGATAAAAAATTTGCATCGCTTGTAAATAAAAAAACGTGTTTAGAAATTGCTAAAAAAATTAACTTAGAAAAATATATTTTAACTTTTAATCCAAATAATAAAAAAATAAGAATTGAAGATAAAATAGTCTCTGATTGTTGTGAGGCACTAATAGGAGCAATTTATCTTGATAAAAATTTAATAATAGCTGAAAAAGTAATCTTAGATCTTTGGAAAAATCATATCAAAGAAAGTGTTGTTACCCAAATTGATGCAAAAACAACCCTACAAGAATTAACATTAAAAAATTTTAAAAAGCTTCCAGTTTATAAACTTATCTCAAACACTGGGCCTCGTCACAAACCATCATTTAAAGTAGGTGTTAAACTTCCTAATACAAAATATTTTTTTGGTTTGGGTAAATCCAAAAAAGATGCCGAACAAAATGCTGCTATAGAATGCCTAAAAAATTTAAAATGATTAAATTATGAACTGGATTGATGAAGGTTTTTTAATTAGCAAAAATAGATATAGTGAAAATTCATTAATTGCAGAAATATTTACAAAAAATCGAGGAAAGATTTCAGGTATAATTTTTGGAGGGACTTCTAAAAAAATCAAAAATTATCTGCAAATAGGCAATAGACTGCACATAAATTATAGTTCTAAAAGCGAAAATAGAATTGGTTATTTTAAGGTAGAAATTTTAAATGCTTATAGCCCTTTATACTTTGATCATAAACAAAAATTATCTTGCATAACTTCAGCAACCAATCTGATCAAAATTCTTACTGCAGACTCTCAATCAAATATTAAAGTTTATCAATTAATTGAAAAACTTTTTTTGATTTTAAATAATAAAGATTGGTTAAAAAATTATATTTTCTGGGAATTAGATTTATTAAAGGTTCTTGGTTATGACCTTGAACTTGAAAGTCTTGTTGAAAAAGACACTATTGAAAATAAAACTGTCTATTATGCTAGTTCATCAACTGAAAAAAAATATGTACCCAATTTTTTAATTGATAAAGATATAGAGGTGAGTGACTTAAAAACTTTATTGAATGGGCTTAAATTAGTTGGTGATTATCTCGATAAAACAATATTAAAGCCAAATAATTTGAACTATCCAAATAGTAGATTGTTATTTATCAATTCTTTAAAATAATTATTTTAAGATTTTATCAATTCTATCTGCATAGTAACTAACAATAGCATTTGCTCCAGCTCTTTTGAAACTCATCAAGCTTTCTAAAACCACATCTTCATTAACTAATTTTTTTTGTATGGCATTTGAAATTAAACTATATTCACCAGAAACCTGGTAAGCAAATACTGGTATCTTAAATTTTTCTTTTACGGATTTAATAATATCTAAATAAGGCATTCCAGGTTTTACCATTACCATATCTGCACCTTCTTTAATGTCTAGTGCCACCTCTCTTAAAGCTTCGTCGCTATTCCTAAAATCCATTTGATATGTTTTTTTATCTCCTTTTAATGATCCTTTAGATCCTACTGCATCTCTAAATGGTCCGTAAAAACTTGAAGCGTATTTTGCAGCATAAGATAAAATTTGAACATTTTGAAAGTTTGATTTATCTAGAGCTTTTCTTATTTTTCCTATTCTTCCATCCATCATGTCTGATGGTGCAAGCACATCACAACCCATTTCAGCTTGTAATAAAGATTGATTTACTAAAACTTTGATTGTTTCATCATTAATAATCTGATTTGATTTGATCAGTCCATCATGCCCATGAGAAGTATAGGGGTCTAAAGCTACATCACACATGATACCTATTTGATTTTTATATCTCTTCTTAATTTCAATTATTGCTCTACAAACTAGGTTATTTTCGTTAAGTGACTCTGAGCCAATTTCATTTTTTAAACTATTTTTTGTTTTTGGAAAAAGAGCAACCATTGGTATTTGATTTCTAATAGCCTTATCTACAATTTGAGAAATCCTGTTAATTGTATACCTGTAAACTCCTGGCATAGATTTAATTGATTCTTTTTTATTAGAGCCATCGATCAAAAATATAGGTAAAATAAAATCACTTGGACCAAGGGTGTTTTCTTGAATTAACTTTCTCGACCAAGAATACCTTCTATTTCTTCTAAGTCTTAAGGCTGGATATTTTCCTGTAATCATGTTTTAAATTTATTTTATTAATGCGACAAATGTATTATACAAATATATATTAAAATAAGTACAAAGCAATTTCGATGAGCACTGATAACACTAAAATTGTAGATTTAAATATTAAAAAAGAGGATCGGCTTTTAGATTTTAGCGATTTTCAAAAACAAAATCTTAAATTTGATATTTCAAAATTACAAGAAGCTTACAATCAAATTGTCCAAACGAAAAAATTTGATGACGGTGGAGGTGTAACACATTTTGGTGCTATTTCTTTAACTCAAATACCTGGAGATCCAGACTCTATAAAAGGAAATAAGGCTAGAGGTGTTTATTGGACTAAACCAGACAAAACTGGAAAAGAAGTTTCAAGAGATGTTGAAATAGACGAAGCCGCTTATTCAGAATTTATCAAAGATTATGAAAATACATATTTTAAAGAAGTGTATGATGTTTTATCATCAAAGTACAAATTAGGTCGTGTTAGAATTTTATTAAAAGAACCTAGATCAACATTAAGTTGGCATAGAGATCCAGAGCCTAGGTTGCATATACCAATAATTAGTAATCCCGGATGTTTAATGGTCATTGACAATGTTGCAAAACATATGCCTGCTGATGGATCTGTTTGGATAACTAATAACACTAAATATCATAATGCTTTCAATGGTGGTGAAGAAAATAGAATTCACTTAGTTGCTTGTGTGTTAGATTATAAATTTAATTAATTTGAAAAAAATTTTTATTTCATCAGATCACGCAGGATTTAAATTAAAAGAAGAAATAAAATCTCATTTATTAAAAAAAAAGTTATCCTTTCAAGACTTAGGTCCATTTAATGATGATAGAGTTGATTACCCTGATTATGCACACAAAGTTGCTAGAAAAGTTAAGGCAAATAAAAGTAATGTTGGAATTTTAGTTTGTGGGTCAGGAATGGGAATGAATATAGCGGCAAATAGACATAAGAATATTAGAGCCGCTCAGTGTTTTAATTTAAAATCAACAAAATTATCAAGATTGCATAATGATGCAAATATCATTACATTGGGATCAAGACTGTTGACAAAAAAATTGGCAATAAATTGTGTTAATACATTTTTGAATACTAAATTTGAAGGTGGTAGACACTCAAAAAGAATTAAAAAAATATAATTATGTCTAGTGAAAAAAATTATTTAAATGACAGCTATAAAAGTTTCTTTGAGGATAGTTTGTCTTCAAAAGATCCTGAGCTTTATAAGGCTATTAAAGATGAATTAATCAGACAACAGCAGCATATAGAATTAATTGCTTCTGAAAATATAGTTTCTCAAGCAGTTTTAGAAGCACAAGGTTCAGTTTTAACCAACAAATATGCAGAAGGTTATCCTGGTAAAAGATATTATAATGGTTGTGAGCATGTTGATGTTGCTGAAAATTTAGCAATAGAAAGATTGAAGAAAATTTTCAATTGTAAATTTGCAAATGCTCAACCTCATTCTGGGGCTCAAGCAAATGGTGCAGTTTTTTTAGCTTTATTAAATCCTGGGGATACTTTTATGGGAATGAGCTTAAATTCAGGTGGTCATATTACTCATGGATTAAAAATTTCTATGTCAGGAAAATGGTTTAATGCAATTGGTTATGATGTAGATAAGGAGTCTGAGCTTATTGATTATGACAACGTTGAAAAATTAGCTTTAGAACATCAGCCAAAACTAATTATTGCTGGTGGTAGTGCCTATTCAAGAGTTATTGATTTTAAAAGATTTAGAGAAATTGCAGATAAAGTTGGAGCATACCTAATGGTGGACATGGCTCATTTTTCAGGTTTAGTAGCAGGACATGGTTATCCGAATCCTTGTGATTATGCTCATGTAGTTACTTCAACAACACACAAAGTGTTTAGAAGTGCAAGAGGTGGTATAATTTTAACTAATCATGAAGATCTTTCTAAAAAATTTAATACAGCTGTATTTCCAGGCTACCAAGGTGGACCTTTAATGCATATTATTGCTGCTAAAGCTGCTGGTTTTTTAGAAGCATTACAGCCAGAATTTAAAGATTATATTAAATCTGTTTTAGCTAATGCAAAAATGTTAGCTGAAACTTTAAAGAATAATGGTTTTAAAATTTACTCTGATGGAACTGATACCCACTTAATGTTGGTAGATTTAAGACCTTACAAAGTTAAAGGAAATTTAGCTGCAGAGAGTTTATCAAGAGCAAATATAACTTGTAATAAAAATGGAATTCCTTTTGATACTGAAAAACCAATGATTACATCGGGCATAAGATTGGGTACTCAGGCAGCTACTACTAGAGGATTTGGTTTAAATGAATTTAAAACAGTTGGTGAATTAATTACAAAAACTATAAAAGGTTTATCTGAAAATCCAACAGATAATAGTAAAATTGAAAATGAAGTTAAAAATGAGGTTATTGCTTTAACTTCATCATTTCCAATATATAAGAACCTGTAATAAATGATTTGTTCAATTTGTAAAAAAGGTGAAACTTCAGTTGTTGATTCTCGTCCAACTGAAGATGGTACAGCTATTAGAAGAAGAAGACTTTGTGTTTGTGGAGCTCGTTTTACAACATTTGAAAGAGTTCAATTTAGAGAAATAATGGTGGTAAAAAAGAATGGAAGAAAATCATCATTTGATAGAGATAAACTTTCTAAATCAGTTTATATCGCACTTAAAAAAAGACCCATAGATACAGAAACAGCAGAAAAATTTATCAGCAAAATATCAAGAGCGCTTGAGGAACTTGGTCAGAGTGAAATTTCAACTAACACAATTGGTACAATGGTAATGGAAGGACTAAAAGAATTAGATCCTGTTGCTTATGTTCGTTTTGCTTCAGTTTACAGAAACTTTAGAGAAGAAAAAGATTTCGTACAATTTGTGGACAAGCTTGATGTCTACAAAAAAAGATAAATTTACCCCTAAAGACAAATTATTCATGGAGCTTGCTCTTGATTTAGCAAAATCACGAGAAGGTCACACAGGATCAAACCCTTCAGTAGGATGTGTAATAGTTAAAAATGATAAGATTATATCTATTGGGCAAACCTCTTTTAATGGAAGACCCCATGCTGAGTACAATGCAATAATTAATAGTTATGAAAAAGTCCATGGATCAAAAATGTATGTAACTTTAGAACCATGTTGCCATTATGGTAAAACATCTCCTTGTACTTCAGCAATCATTAATTCAAAAATAAGTGAAGTTATTTATTCAATTAAAGATGTTGATAAAAGAGTTAGGGGAAAATCAAAAAAAATTTTGAATTTAAATAATATAGAAGTAAAAACTGGCTTACTAAAAGATCAAGTTTCAGAATTTTATAGTTCATATTTCTACAATAGAAAATATAAATTACCTTATGTTACAGGAAAAATTGCAATATCCAAAAATAATTTGATTTATAGTAAAGGGACTAAAAGAATTACTAATAAATTATCTGATAATTTTACACATTTATTAAGATATAAAAATGACTCCATTATGGTTTCTAGTAAAACTTTGAATAAAGATAATTCAAAATTAAATTCAAGGATAAAAAATCTAAAAAATTACACACCAACAAGAGTGATTTTAGATAATCAATTAAATATAAATACAAAAAGCTATTTATTTAAAACTGTAAAAAAAAATAATACTTTTGTTTTTTATAACAGAGCTAAAAAATCAAAAATTGAAGAATTTAAAAAAAATAAAATTAAACTAATAAAATCAAATTTGTCTAAAGACAAAAAGTTTGACTTAAAAATAATTTTTAGAAAACTTTATTATTTAGGAGTTCGAAATATTTTAGTTGAAGGTGGTAATGAATTAACAAACTCTCTTATTAAAAGAAAATTATTTAATAAGTTTTATTTATTCCAAAGTAAAAAAATATTGTCTAAAATTGTTGATTATAAAGAATTTACTGGGCTAAAAACTCTCAAACAAAATTATAAAAATAAATTTAATGTAAAACTAAATCTTGGCAATGATAAGCTAACTTTATATAGAAATTAATATGTTTAACGGAATAATATATAATCAAGGCAAAGTTTCAAAAATATCAAAAAGACCAAAAGGTATTAATATATTTGTAAAGAGTGATTTTAAATTTACTAAAAAAGATATAGGTTTATCAGTAGCTTGCGATGGTGTTTGTCTCACATTAATCTCGTTTAAATCAAAATTAATGGAATTTTATCTTTCTAAAGAAACTCTCTTAAGATCTAAATTTAAATACTTAAAAATTAAAGATATTATTAATCTTGAGCTACCATTAAAATATGGAACAAAAATTTCAGGTCACATTTGTCAGGGTCACGTTGATACTGTTGCTAAAGTATTAAAGATTAAGAAAATAGATAAATCATATTTATTTGAATTTGAAGTCCCTAAAAAAGAACATAAAAACCTAATTGAAAAAGCATCAATTTGTGTAAACGGTATATCTCTAACAATTTCAAAAGTTACAAAAAAAGGTTTTGAAATTTGGGTTATCCCTCACACATTTAAAGAGACAAATTTATCGACTATTAAAAAAAATGATCTTGTTAATATAGAGATAGATATCTTGTCTAAATACGTTAGAAATTATTTTAATGCCAAAAAATAATTTTGCATCAATTGAAAGTATTATCAATGTAGCCAAGAAGGGTGGCATGTTTATTCTAGTTGACGATGAAAAAAGAGAAAATGAAGGAGATCTTATTATCTCAACTTCAAACTCTAATGCTAAAAATATTAATTTTATGGCCAAATATGGTCGTGGCCTAATTTGTTTGGCGCTAGATTCTGTTCAGGCTAAAAGATTAAATTTAACTTTAATGTCAGCTAATAATCAATCAAGAAACAAAACTGCTTTTACTGTATCTATTGAAGCTAAAAAGGGCATTACCACAGGAATTTCAGCTAGAGATAGAGCTAAAACTATCAGTATTGCATCAAAAAAAAATGTAAAGAAAACTGATATTGTTTCACCTGGCCATGTTTTTCCAATCATTGCAAAAGATGGAGGTGTTTTGGTTAGAGCTGGTCATACAGAAGCTTCGGTTGATATATCTAAATTGGCTAAAAAAAATAATTCAGCAGTAATTTGTGAAATTATGAATGAAGATGGAACAATGGCTAAAGGTCAAGATTTATTTGATTTTGCAAAAAGACATAAACTTAAAATTGGTAAAATTGAAGATTTGATTGCTTATCGATTAAAAAAAGAAAAATTAATTAAATTAAAGAAACAAAGTTTTATTGAAGTCAAAAAGCAAAAATATAAAATTAGAATTTATGAAAACCTTCTTGACGGATCTGAACATTTTGCTTTGATCAAAGGAACTATCAAAAAAGGAATTACTCCTAGAGTTAGAGTTATCTCATCAAATGTTGTTCAAAATTATTTAATAAATCAACAGTTGCCTAATTCGTTCAATAAAACTCTTAATTATTTTAAAAAATTTAATAATTGTGTACTTGTATTCATAAAAGACACTAATCTTAAATCAGTAACCCAAACACTTAAAGATTATAAAAATAAAGATTTTTATAAAAAAGGAAAAGATAAACTGATTAGAAATTATGGTATTGGAGCTCAAATAATAAAAGATTTAAAGATTAAAAATATGACCCTAATCACAAAATCTCCTAAAAAAGTTATTGGTTTGGATGGTTATGGTATAAGAATTACCAAACAAGAGATTATTTAATGAAAAAAAAATACCTAATAGTTGTAGCTGATTATTATAAGGATATTGCTAAAGGCCTTCTTGATAGCGCTTTAAAATTGATTCCAAAATCTTACACAGTTAAAATTATTAAAGTTCCAGGTGTTTTTGAAATACCAGTTACAATATCAAAAAATATTAAAAGATATGATGCTTTTTTAGCTCTTGGTTGTGTTATAAAAGGTCAAACACCTCATTTTGATTTTATTTCACAAGCTTCAACAAATGCGATTATGGATTTATCAGTCATTAATAAAAAACCTATCGGTAATGGGATAATTACCTGTTTGAATATGAAGCAGGCCAAAGTTCGAAGAAAAAAAGGTGCAGAAGCTGCTGATGCTGTAAACTCAGTTTTATCACAATAATGAAAACTCATTTTAATCCAAAGAATAATCCAAGAGTAATTATAATTCAAAAATTATATGGCAAATTCTATAATGAAGATAACGATATTGATTTTCCCAAACATAGATTCAAAAAATTTATTAAAGACATTGTTTTTGGCACTATTGAACGTAACGATTTAATTCTTGATGAATTAAATACTAAACTTGGTGATGATTTTGTTTTAGATAACTTAGATAAAGTTTTTCAAACCATATTAAAAGCTGCCACCTATGAATTTTTATATAAGCCAAATATATCTATTAACATAATAATTAAAGAATACTTAAATTCATCTAATTTTTTCTTAGAAGATTCTCAAACTAAATATTTAAATGCATTATTAGATAATGTTGGAAAAAAGTTAAGAACTTCAAATGCATGAATTTGATTTAATTAAGAAATATTTTTCAAAATTATCTAAATTGAATAAAGCCTCATTAAATTTAAATGATGATGTTTTTTTTGATAAAAAAAAATCTTTAGTAGTTTCAATTGATACATATAATGAAGGAGTTCATTTTCTTGATTTTAAAAAACCAGATTTAGTAATTAAAAAAATTTTAAGATCTTCGATATCTGATTTAATTTGCAAAGGTGTTTTTCCGAAATATTACTTTATATCAGGTAGTGGAAATAAAAAAACATTTTCAAAAAAAAACTTATCAAAAATTTCTAGTTCATTAAAAATGGAGCAAAGCAAATATAAAATTTCTTTATGTGGTGGTGACACTACTTTTTCAAATCAATTAAGTTTTTCAATTACATCAATAGGATATTCAAAAAATATTATTTATAGAAATAAAGCTAAAATTAATGATGATATATATGTGACTGGAAATCTTGGTGATAGTTTTGTTGGATTAAAAATTTTGCAAAATAAGTTTAAAGTATCAAAAAAACTTAGAAGTTATTTTATTAAAAAATATTTTGAACCAGATATTCAAATAAAATTAACAAATGAATTATTAAAATTTGCTAATTCATCAATAGATATATCCGATGGTTTAGTCGATGATCTTGAAAAAATGATTAATAATCAAAAATTATCATATGAAATTTGGCAGGAAAAAGTTCCAATATCAAAAAATTTACAAAGTTACTTAAGGAAGAATAATTATAAAAAATCAAATTTTATATCTAATGGTGATGATTATCAGATTTTATTTACTGCTAGTCCTGACAAAGCTAGAATCATTAAAAATACAGCTAAGAAATTAAGTGTGAAAATATCAAGAATTGGTAAAATTAGACCAAACAATCAAAAATCACTCTTTATTGGTGAAAAAGGTCAGCATTTACTACTTAAAAACTCTGGTTATAAGCACCAATTTTAAAAGTTAATTATTGTCTTTTTTAGCTTTTTTTGTATTGTCCGGGCTTAAAATTTAACAACCAACAACCTTAAGGTTTATATGAGCGAAACAGTAGAAACTATTTTATTATACACAATCGGTGCCGGTTTATTATCCATAGTTTATGGATTTTTCACTGGGAAAAATATTTTAAATCAGAGCACTGGAAATGCAAAAATGCAAGATATTGCATCTGCCATTCAAATTGGAGCAAAAGCATATCTAGCGAGACAATATAAAACAATAGCTATTGTTGGTGTAGTTGTTTTAGTAATTGTAAGTATTGCATTTAGTCCTTTAGTTGGTTTGGGATATTTAGTTGGTGCTGCATTATCAGGTATTGCAGGTTATGTAGGAATGTTAGTTTCTGTCGAGGCTAACGTAAGAACTGCTGAAGCTTCTAGAAAAGGTCTTGCTCAAGGTCTATCTGTTGCATTCAAATCAGGTGCTGTGACTGGTATGTTGGTTGCTGGTTTAGCCTTATTGTCTATTGCAGTTTATTATTATTATTTATTAAAATTTAATGTTGATGAAAGAGAAATAGTTAATGCACTAGTTGCTTTAGGATTTGGTGCATCATTAATTTCTATTTTTGCAAGACTAGGTGGTGGTATATTCACAAAAGGTGCTGATGTTGGTGCTGACTTAGTTGGTAAAGTAGAAGCTGGTATTCCAGAAGATGATCCTAGAAACCCTGCTGTTATTGCGGACAACGTAGGTGATAATGTAGGAGATTGTGCAGGTATGGCTGCAGATTTATTTGAAACATATGCGGTTACAATTGTAGCAACTATGGTTTTATC
>VMBT01000901.1_pt1 | contig 16542 bp, 23 predicted proteins | sample 4404301 | NCBI WGS metagenome assembly VMBT01 (sample SAMN12238535, study PRJNA552566) | marine metagenome | isolation source: Coastal seawater | place: USA: coastal Georgia, Sapelo Island | collected 2008-08/2009-08
CTCGGCTTTCGGCTCCTCAGACTCGACTTCCTCTGCCTCATCCTCGGCTTTCGGCTCCTCAGACTCGACTTCCTCTGCCTCATCCTCGTTTTCGTCGAAATCATATACTCGTGTTATCCATTCCTGTAGCCATGAGGCTATTTCTCCCGAACTCGTACCGTCACCATCGAACTCATCCCATATATCAAGAGGAGAATAATCTCCTTTTTCACGGAGTATCATCTTCTCAATCAATTTTATGATTTTCAAATTCTCGTCAACCACTCCCTGTCGAGGGTTTTCGGAATCATTGATGGCGTATTCCTCATTGAAATAATTTAGAAAACTGATAAATTCGCTTAGTGCATGGTCATATTGCATTACCACCACTTCCCTCATCAAATCAACTGTGTCTTCCGTTAGACCCTTATCGTTGATGTGTCGCTCAAGTTTGTCGCCTACATAACTTGCAAATTGCTTGATGATTTCGGACGCAACATCAGTGTTCGTTTCCTCTAGATCATCAAAATGGGGAACTTCTAGTTCGTCCAACTTGTAAAGCTCCTTAAGCGCGTACAATTGTAGCGTATGTGGCTTTAGATGATTTCTCACTTCGGCCATATATTCTTCTTCTTTTTCTTTTATTTTTGCGTTCTTTAGCATGGTCAGTATCAGACGATTACATCCCTGTTGGTTGTTCCGTCTTCGTCTTTTGTTTCAAATACAGTTATTGGCTCGCTGAATAATGCCTTTCCGGTTGCTATAGTTGCAATATCCTCTGGGAGATCGCAGTCACTACCCATGTCGTCGCATCCCATCAGTATATGTTCTCCGTGTAGAGACAATACATTCTCGATTGGGCAATTCGCCACTTCTGCAACGAATTCTCTTGCTACTTGGTTCATTGGCAATCCATATAATCGGCCTTCTCCGTTTGCCCAGAGCGTCCAATTTCGGTCTGATGTGCAAACCTCAATCATTCCGCCTACTGCTTCTTGTAAATCTTCTAATCCATTTGATTCGAAAGGTTCAACCTTTCCATTTGTCCTTAATATTAGTCCTTTTGCCATGGTCAGTTTAATTCCATTCTTCCCAAAGCTTGTCTGATTGCTTGGGTTCGGGCTGTTCTTCGTCTTCTGATTCCTCGTCGATTATATACGAGTCGTATTCTGGGGAGTCAACATCCTCGTCGTGACTGTTTTCACAATAAAATGTTCCATCCTTGATTTCTTTTTGATGGAATGCTATCAAGTGCAGTAGCCCCCCTATGTTCTCTAATGTCGAAAGCATCTTTGAAACTGCTAGTATTAGCAGCGTCAAAAGTGCGATTATCAAATATGTCTCTATGTTCATGGTCAGTCACTTAGCCTAAGCAGGCACTACTCTTTGAGCATACCCATCCAAGCCAAGTTCAAAGTTATTCATCACCCAGGTAAAATCTGCTTGCTCGGTGAAAGGTCCTGTTGTTCCTCTGCCAATATACAGATTCACCTTCTCACACCCCAAAACAACTTCCTCTGGTTCAAACATCATCAATTGGTTCTGTTGCTCCTTTCTCCAGGGAACGATTAGATTCGCTCCATCGCGGTATGCTATCTCGCCCGATAGTATGAATCTCCTTAGTGGAGTCCCATACAGTTGGTCCACGCCAACATGGGCTCGACAAGCCTTTGCTATCCTGTTCATCTCGTCAACAGTCAATCGATTGTAGTTCTTCACGAATACATCTATTTCCTTCACTTCCTTTGTTTGCTTTATGAAATCCACCTTCCCCTTTCGAACGCTTACATTGGCGTTCACGGAGATTGCTTGGATTGCTTTCTTGAGAAGCTTAGAAACCTCTGCAGTTTGTAAGTATCTAAATTCCTTTGTCATGGTCAGTTTTTCACCCTAATACCGAGGAGAGGAGTATTGCGTTGTCTCTTGCATTGCTCGCTGTTCCACATTGGTTTGGGCATGAACCGCAGTCGGTCACGCATCCAATCACATGTGCCTCCCTTTCTATCGTGGCGTATTTGTCATTGAAGTATATCGGACCTCCCCAGAGCTTCGTTTTCGTAAGGATTGCTGAACCATCCTCATTTGTCCTGCCAATCTTTCTAGCAATGTAGGACTTTGGATAGGTTAGTTCCTCCTTCTTCATGTAGTCGTATCTGGGATCCGTTCTTCTGAATCTCCAGGGTGTCTCGATTATTCTTATTCCTTCTTTCTCAGATAATTCATAGAACTTCTCCTGTGCCTCATACAATACCTGCCCAAAGCCTTCTTCCAAGGTTTGTTCGTCATCCCATCGGAAGGTGCAAAGGCGCATGAAAAAGCACTCTTGGTCGTTCATCTTCTTGTATTTCCTCATAACGGCTCTGATGTCCTTTACTCTCGAATTGGGGTCGAAGTCCTCCGTCCAGTCGTAACCAGCGATGACGCTCCAATGGAAGATAGCGCCCGAAAGCGCCAACCTTTCCAGGATGTCGTCAGAAGGAATCTTCCAGAACTTCGTAATTATCACCATCCTTGAACCAGCCATTGCGACTGTCTCTGCGGCTCTAGTTGCGAGTTCCCAATCGTAAGAAGGATCACCCATGACTCCGTTTCTTACCCATCTCTTTGCTATGTCACCGTTAACGCACCTTTTGAGATGCGCTATAGTGTCCTTCTGCAGCAGGGTTGGAATCAGTATTTGTGCTGTGGGCTTGTCGAACTTGATTGCGTTCGTCAATGTGTATTGGCTTCCGTCAGCATAGCATCCGAAGCACCCACCCTTACAGCCGTAAATGGTGTCCATTACATTCTTATCCGTTTTTCCGTTTTCTTTCAGCCTGATGACCTTAGCCTCAAAGGGCTTCAATGGTCTTCCGGCCTTTGTTGTATTTCTTGATGTCTGCTTAGGGAGAGCAGGTAATTCATACTCTTCCTGTATTGCAAACATATTCGTCCAATGTTTGTTGTTCATCGTCATGGTCAGTCGGCTCAGTAACCTGTGCCATAGCATGTATATTGTATTTCATAAGGGTCGTCGAAGTCCTCGATTTCATCTTCTTCCAGATAAGGATAGAAGGTGAGTGTGCCGTCCGTACTAGGGTGGTTTGCCCAAGTGTGGAAATTTTCCCTCAGAGGCAAGTATGTCGGACTCATTTGCCCACCAAAACCCATTCTGAATAACGACTTCTTATTGAGCCATTCTTCTCTGAACATTTTTTCTTCGTCGGCTTTGATTTCTTCCTCTGTTCCACCTTTTTTAGACCAAATATTGGCTGAGTAAAGGGTGAAATATGTCTCACTCAAGGGAATTTCCAATTCTTTGCCATTTTCGTCCGTCCAAAACGCATACACACCTGTTATACATCCTGAATCATGGCCTCCGCTAAATGTGCAGACCAGTTTATTCCATTGCATATCCTTGATATATTTCCTCAGAATATCGTTCCACTCGCTTTCGCTTCCTCTCTCTCTAGCCACCAGCCATTTTACTTGGTTGGTAATCTGCGAACCCCATTCAAGTGTTTCATCTTTGAGACACCTTATGGTTTTCTTGACTTCTTCAAGAGCCTTGTCACCATCATTGTCCTTCCATTCTAGGAAGTCTTGGTATGATTTGGTTTCCATCAGTTCCTCGTCGGACATGGATCTCCATTCCTTCTCTGTCTTTCCTTCAACTGTAAATGGGTGCAATTCTGCACCTAATCTTTCTATAAATATCTTATTTGCCATGGTCAGTATTACAGATGTTCCCTTCGGAACTCTTCTGCAGCATCCTTTCCGAATACCTCTTCCATCATCTCATCCATTCGGACTTGAGACACCAAAAGGTCGTCTAGCATGTGCTGTTTCTTCTCTAATATTCGGTATTCATCCTTGTCTTTCAGATTCTTGACTAGATCTGTGTCCTTCTGGAAGATGCTCACCACCCTGATTCTCATGTTGGGACCAGTTGTGACTGAAGCTGTATGAACTCTGGAGCAACCAGGCAGGGTCTTGTAAACCAAATGATGGAGAATTGCAATGAATCCCCCTGGTTTGGTCACTCTAACTGCCTCATTCACCCATGCGTAAGGGCGAATTGGCTCTGTTTCCCATAGAGGACTACTGTATGTGATTTCGACTCTCTTGTGCCTTGTATTCTCCACCATGTCGTATGGTGGATCCACTAGCAGGTAGTCGTAAGTTCCGTCTTCCATAGGGAATGTCTCCGTTGCGTCTGCAACGAATGTAGGGTCGTTAGTCTCCTGAATGTCCATTGTGTCTTCGTTCTCTCTTCCTTGAATACTGCCAGAGAACAGATGCAAAACCTTGCTTCCCTCCCTTATCTGCAGTAAATCGTCTATCTTCTGCAAGAATCCGCCTGGATAGCCTCCCTTGTAGGGTGCTGTGTTCCTGCCGCATACCATCGAACTTCTCCTTGAGGCCGAGCCGTGAATCGACTTGTCCTTCGTCTTTAGCTTGTTGTAGTGTGCTGCCAGTCTCCAAACTGAACCTTTTGATACCGATACGCCGATTTTCTCAGACCACTTCTCGGCTACATCATCATATTCCATTTCTTGTAAATCTCTCAGGACTTCTTCCTTGTGGTCGTTGAGAAGTCCTACTTTCTTGCCTCTTAATTTTAGCATGGTCAGTAGGGGCTAACCGCCCCTGATATTTCCTAATTCGCAACGATTCCACTCCTCTTCGGTGATTCCGATTTTCAAAGCCTTCTCGTGGCTTTTCTCTTCATCGAACTCCCATTCAATTTCGTATTCGTCCCAAGAGTATGTTTCTCCGTTTCCGTAGGTGCTTGTCTTTGTAGTCTTTTTTCCTTTGCCTTCTGAACCCTCTTCGAGAGCATCCCACTCAACATAGGATCTGCCGAACTTGTCAACTTGATAGGCGCTCATTTCGCCCCCTATCTCGTCGTTTCCATCGATCCAAATGCCCCAGAAGTCCATCCCACATTCCATGTAGGCTGCATTTACTGAATAGCCCTGTTCAACAAGTGCTTCGTAAATTCCGTATGGGGGGCAATATGCTGTGTCGAAATCCAACACTAGGCAACTATCGCCATCCTCCCAATAAGATATGTCTGCTTCCCATTTGGTTCCCCAATTAGCTACGCACCAATTCCAGTTCCACTCATTGTTAATCTCGTCCGGATAGGGCATTATGTGTTCAAATAACCCATAGTGTGTAGTTTCTCCGTATTCGTTTGTTGCTTCACTTTTCTTAATTACTTGCACGATTTCTTCCAACTTGGCTGGATCTTCGTGCGTCAATCTTACATTGTTATTGCACCAATTTGGCATGGTCAGTCATTCAGATATACTTGTTCAGTATTTCATCTGAGTTTTTGCTTATTTTGTTTGACTTGCAGATGTTTGATATGATCGAGTGAATCATAAAATCTCGATTTGTCCATAAAACTCCTTTGTAATTTTCCGGTTTGGGTTCCTTGCAAGGCGACCACCATACTGGCGATTTACTATCTGCAAGTGCTTTCAACGCAGGAATCTTAGATAACAATTTCAAAGATTCAAGGAACAGCTCATTTTTCATTTTACGAACTTCCATCTCTGCCTCCAAAGCAGGGCAATTCCCTTCTTCAAGGGGCAAATTTCCCCTGTCGATGTGGGCTTGGTCTATTTTCGCGTAGTATTCTTTGTCGATTAAGAGCAAAGATGCTGTATCTTGGTGTTCCTCCCAATTGTTTTCCAAACATTCGTCTGTTAATTTATCCAGGAGCCATTTTCTGTCTCTTCTTGGTTCTTTTTCGAGTTGGACAAGGAACTTCTCTTTGTTTTCGTGCCAATGTTTTCTCCAAATCGGCTCAGAGTATTCCTTTACCCTTTCTCTCTGTACTTGTAGGATTGCTTCGGCAACAAGCGTTGCTTCGACTAGCCCCACGATATTTTCATCCTGAAAGGTTTTTTCTAGTATCTTTTTTCCCCATACCATGGTCAGTATTACGCTACTATCAGAGGGCGTATCGCCTCGGCTACTGCTCTAGCGACTGGAACGCTTACTGCATTTCCAATCCCTCTGTAGGAGTGTTTTTCATTCTCGAACTTGAAATCGTCAGGGAATCCCTGCAATCTAGCATACTCCCTAACCGAATAGGGAGTCAAAGTGCCATCCTCTCGCTTTACCATAGTGGTGCTTTGGTCGGATGCGTAGTGCGCTAGGCAGGTGTTCCCGATTACATCTCTTCCGATTTCCTTCACAGATGGCTTGTCCCTATACTTTCCATTTATTCTATTTTGAATGTAATTGGGCACTTCATTGCCGTTGAGAGGAGCTACATCGGGGTTCTCTTCCAAGATCTTCCCTACTGTATGAGTCATAGTAAGCGGCTTCTTCCTCAAGGCTGGCTTTCCAGCATCCTTGTTTATGCCTACTAGGAACATCCTCTCCCTTTTCTGCGCTATTCCGAAGTCCTTCGTGTTCAATTTTCCGTAAGTGAATGTGTAGTATCTTCCCAATCTGCCTCCCCTAATCGGGCATGGCGTGTTCTTCATAGCCTCCATGATTATGCTACATCCTAGCAAATCAGTCACATTCTCGACCACGAAGGCCTTTGGTTGTGTATCGGCTACGAATCGTCTGTAATGCAGGAATAAATCTCCACCTTCTTTCGCGTATTTCGTGTAGTCTCTCTTAGGTTTCGCATCGGAGTGCCTAGTTCCATGCAAAGCAGCGTATTTGCTGTATGTAACGCATGGGAATCCACCGACTATCACATCCGGCAACCCTAGTTTTGCCACTAATTCGTCTGTTGAAAGCAAATGAATTGAATCCGTGGACAACATTGTTCCAGGGAAATTCATTGCGTGCGTCTTTGCTTGGTTAGGATCCACTTCATTTGCAAACTTGATATTGTAACCTGCTTGCTTGAATCCTACATCCATGCCTCCAACTCCAGAAAATAGCGACCAAGTGTTCAGTCCTTCTGTGCTGTCGTACTCCGTTAGCGGGTCTTCGTAATCGACCCCATAATTTTCTAATCCTAATTGTACCATGGTCAGTATTAGAGATAGCCCCCCTTTTCTAGAATCTCAATGTATTCTTCTGTCGTCGGGATTTTATCCAATGGGTAAAACCCTATTATTTCGACATAGGGGTACTCGCTATCCTCGCCATCCTCATTCACTATGTCTTGTCTAATTTTTTTTCGGATTTTCTCTATTTGTTCCTCTGAGGGTTCGTATTCCCCTTTTACCAGTATTACATCCGGACCAAATCTAGTCCTAATTTCAATTTTGTAAACTTTCAGCATGGTCAGTCTAAGCCTCCATTCTTGGATGGAGGTTGGCATACCCACTAGCAATCCACCTGTCAATGGTCTTGATTGCGAATGCGTTCTTGTCCCTATTCGTCGTGAATCTCGATAGTTTCTCAACGGCCTCGTTCACTTCCGCATCGAGTTCCATTGAGAGTGTCTTCTGATTCTTCCCTAGTGCTTGTCTTGTTTCTTCCCATAGGTTGTAAGCCGCCATAATCGCTGCTTCTGCGTTATCCCTGTTTGAAGAATGTAGTTTCTCAAGCAGGTTTGCGAACCTATCCCTTAGTATTTGCAGTCTTGCTGCGTTCTTTCTAGTATTTCGTGCCATGGTCAGTAGTTATCGCATTTCTGTGACAACGCCCTCAAAAATCGAGCCGCTTGGTTCCCAATCCACTCTTTGTGGGTTGTCTTCAGATTGTTCGTCCTCATCAACCCAAATATGACAGGTCAATGCGTTTCTTCCGTCATAGGAAGCACGCATAAGTGCGTCATACGCCTCATGGCTTGCTTCCTCATCTTCTATTCCATTCCCATAGGCTCTGCTAAGAGCCCTGAATAGCAATACCTCAAGTTGAGATGGCTCATAGCCGAAGCATTCGGCCATCTCTGCTGCTACGATTTCATCTACGGTTGATTCTTCATTGATATTCTCAAATGGGTCTATTGCTGCCTTCATGCTGATAGAATCCATTGCCTTCTCAATATCTTCCCGTATTTCAGGTTCAATCATCTTTGAATCAATATCCATACTAAGGGTTTCCATTATTATCTCACTAGCCCATACAGGCATAGTCCATGTTTCTAACTTCGTATTTTTTTCATCCATGGTCAGTATCAGAGGAGATACATTCTTTCTCTCCATCTGTCATCTTTCTCTGCGATATTTAGTGCCTGGACAAGCGTCCTGAGATCCAACTGCGTTCGTTCTAAGTTCTCGACTCCCGCTTCCTTGTTGATTTCCTCGTTCAATGCGTGGAACTCGATGAGGTAGTTCAACACCTCTTCCTTTAGTCCCAAGTCCATTTCCGGCCTAATCTCTCTTAGTTTCAATTTCATGTGTTCTAGCTTCTCGTCTTCGGTTAGGAACAGAGGCACATTCATTGCCCTGCTCAACAAAGCGTCGTCGAAGTCCGATTCAATTAGGTTGGTAATGATAATCACCTTGCCCTTGAATGAGAATTGCGAGGGCATACTCTTGCTCTCGCCCTTCTCGAACTCCTGTGCTAGCTTCTCTGCTTCTTTGGGGTCGGAAACCTGCGTGAAAGCGCCTTTGGTGTTCCAAACCACCGTTCTAGTCTCGTAAGTGTCTGTCATTGACTTCAAAATTTCCATCATTTGACCTCTGTTTTCTTTTAAGTTGACATCGTCCATCACGATGATTCCACCGTTCCTGTATCTCAAGGCGGTTTCATAGAGGGCGGCTGGAGTACACTTGCTCGTTAGCCATGTGTAATCCTTGCCCTTCTCCATTCCTCTCTTTGTGAGAATCTGCTCGACGGTCCAAGATTTCCCGACACCTGCTGTGCCGTAAATCAGAACGCAGTAAATTATCCCCATCACCAGATCGTCCACGGTTCTCTTGAATGTCTCGAATCGCGCCTCGACGCTTTTCTCAAGTGACATCACCGTTCTGATACCGAACGGCTTGTTTCCGTGAATCTGCTTTGCCTTCTGGGTCGCAACAATCCGGCTTTGGGCATCAACACCCTTGATTTCAGGCCTCTTTCCTGATTTCTTTACTGGTGCTACAACCTCTGCTTCTTTTGCAGAGGGTTGTTTCTGCTGCTTCTTCTCTGTTTTCTTGGTCGTCTGAGCCACGGCCTTTACACCGTCCTTTGGCTCTGCTCTCTCCCACAATTCTTCGTAGGACATGTCTTTTTTCGTATTTCTGAATATATCAAAAAATCCCATGGTCAGTATTTTGGTAACTCATTGTCACACAAGACTGAGCATTTGATTCGCCCGCTTGTGTAGCCTTCCCAATCAGGAACCATTGTCTTTCCGCAGTTGCAAGGTACTTTTTCACTATTCATTATCATCCAAACCTGTGACTTTCCAACCATCGGTTGCGATAGTTATTGTGAATCCGCATTCCCTACACAAAAGGACTCCTTCGCTAAACCCATCTGGGTCAAATTCAAGGTCTGTTTCATAGTCCTCATCGTCGATTGTCTCGCTAGAGAGTTGGGAACATTTGGGGCAATCGGCCCCTTCCAAACCATCTGCATCTTCTCCAATGAATATGTCGTACATTGACTCTGCTTCTCTTACATCGAGGTCATTTACCTTGTATTGTAGGTCTTCTAACCAAGAGGTGATTTCATCGGCTATTACTTTCTCATCGAAAGGGTTGCCGTGTTCATTGTATTCCTCTTCAGCTATTCTGTTCTTTGTGCTTCTGGTTAGTCTGAATGAGACATTCCAGAAGATTTCTTCATTTTCTTCTGCTTGCTTTTGCATGGTCAGTCATTGCGAATCCTTGGCGATTCTTCCCTTGGAGTCGCATTCTTGCTTCATTCTCAGCATCTTACCCGCTTCGCCGTAATACAAATTCGTCATTTTGTATGTCTGCTTGTTGATAAGGTTCTGAGTAGTTATGTCTAGATCTTGATAATCGGGCCAAAGCCAATTGTCAAGTATTTCTCCTGAGCCATCATCCAATACCTCTCTCAAGAAATCTGGAAATTGTGTGAAATCGTCTAGTTTCTTGCTGAACTTGCCTTTATCGTTCAAGCCCTTCTCAAGCCACTCGACCATTCTGTGTGCTTCCATGTGGTTCAATACCACCCAATGCACTAGAGGATCGACTCCTATTCCAAAGTATTCAACATACATCTCTGCTGATTTCTCAGCGTGCCCGTATGCAGCCCCCTGGGGAGTTCCGTCTTCCCAGACCCTCTTGTATTCTCCAGTCTTTTCGTTGATTGGCTCACTGTAACATGCGAGTTTCCCTAAATCGGACCAAAAGATTGCTTTCGACAGTTGGTGAAATTCCTTCCGTGAAAGATTGTTTGCATTTGGCGATTCATATTTTGGAGCAGTTGTGAGTTTTCTTGCGTGTTTTAGCATTAACACAATATGCTCACCTACATTTCCTTCTAAATGATGCTCATTGTTTTGTTCGTGCATGATTTCTTCTCTGAAATCCTCAATTCCGATTGTCTTTCCTTGATAGCCAGTTAGCCTATCCAAATCTTCAATTATTTCTTCGAATGTTCTTGCCATGGTCAGTTATTGAACTCCAAGGTACTTAAACCGCAAATTCACATTTGGTCGATAACATGGGCACTATGCCCATGATATGCACCATGTCTGGCTAGGAATCCTCCTATTGCAGCCCTTGTACCTATCATCCATGCCTCGCATACTGGACAATAGACCTCGTCTATCCAGTCTGTAGCGGTGGCTTCTCGTGTCTCGACGATTACTCTTCGACCTATCATCGAAGTGTCCAGCTTCTCTATTGTCTCGCCTGTTTCAGCGCATCTGATGTGTTCCATGGTCAGTCTAGGCCATTATCCAACGGATAATCTCTTCGTTCTTTGTGAGTCGAAGGGGCTCGACGATTGCCTGGTGCATCACAGAAGCGGGGAATCCGTCTTCGATGGCTGTTGATTCAATCATCTCGCATTTCCAATTGGGTTTCAGGACATTCGTCGTTGAAACTAGATCTTCGGCCCATTTCTCGCTTTTCTTGTCCACCACAATGTATTGTGTTGGTTTCTTTGGCTTCTTGAGCATAATTATCTTCATGGTCAGTATTATGCTTCTGGCCCCCATTCACACCATCTGCATTGTTCGGGGTTTTCCGAATCTATCATTCTTATTTCTCCTCCATTCCATTCTCCTGTTGCGAACCAATGGTCGTAATCGACAATTTGCCCTCCTAAATGTTCTGGATGCACTAAGTCTCCGCAACAAACACATTCTATCCATTCTTCTGCTTGCTTTTGCATGGTCAGTTAGCCTCACTCAGCAACGCCAAGTTGGACTGCGCTGGATGCCCGCATGAGCATCCACTCCTCGCACCCCTGGTTTTGCTTGAGGCTTCTAGTCCAGTCGGCGGGCGTAGGAACGAAACCGAAGTCCTCGTTCATGTGTTGCTCGCCTATCCAACGGACAGGTATGTTCTTTGTGTGGAAGTTCTCCCTCATTTTGATGTCCTGAAGCTTACTCTCAAGGCTCAATAGAATGGATTGGTTCGTGTCGTTCGGCTCAAGGCTTTCAAGTGCGGCCATTGTGACTGCAATCTCCTCCCTCTCATCGCTTAGATCCTTCTTCTCCTTCCTTGCATGAGTCTTTACTCGGATAGTTGGCCCGAATACCTGCTCTGCAATCTCTATTCCGCCTGTGTGGTGTAAGACGACTCTATGGGCAAAGTGCCAATCCTGCTTCTTGAACTGGTCAAAGAACTCGTGGACTCTCAAGTAGTCCTCCGGTTCTCCGCCAAACTTCTTCGCTGAACTCATGGCGTGGTGTATTGCCGTACTCATCTATTCTTCCTCCCACTTTATGTCCTTGATTTCTGGAAATCGGAAGACCTTGACAGCCGTCCAATACAGAAACCTCTCGTATATATTTTGCAATTTTGTTCTTAGCATGGTCAGTATCAATCTTCGAATGGTGCAACAAACTCGTTGTATATGCACTCGAACAGTTCCCGCCCCTTCGGAGTATATCCTGTTGGGTCATCGTCGATTTCTTCGTGGTATTTCTCTGGGTTTTCCAAATATCGGCTGTCATAGAGGTCGGTCTCCTTGACCAGACCCAAGTCAACCATTCTTGCCATGATTGTATCTCCTGCATCGCAGGCATTTGCTATTGCTTGGTCATCTGCCATGGTAAGTTCGGGTTGACGAAAAAATGTGGGGGGCTTGTTGCCGTAATAGCATCAAGCCCCCCAATAATTTCCTAGTCGTTTGTAATGCTCTCCCACCAATCGTAGGCAGCATTTCCGTGATAATTTTTGTTCCATAATCTTGAATCTGTATCATCTCTATTTGTTGGATAGCTCTTGTCTCTCGACCAGAGTTCCTTTTGTTTTTCTGCTACTTTTCTCCATTTATTTTGTATGAATTTGTTTTGTGACTGTGATAGTCTCCTTACCTTTTCAAAGAATCTGGATGTCTTCCAGACTCTCGCTCCATAAATTGGTGAAATGCGTTTCATGGTTAGTTTGGAGGCAGGTCTGATGATGTCAAAGACCAGAAGTTCGCGCTGCGTCGCTAGACTCTGCCCCCATTCGCAGTAAAGTATGGTTAGTTGAGGGCAAAGGTCGTGCTGCCCCCTACACGGCTCCGTTAGGAGTCTATCTGAATCAAGAAGCGATTTGTTCGATTTTCCGCCTGTGTGTTGGAAGCTTCCTGCGAGGTTTCTTTGGCTCGGGAGCCACTTCTTCCTGCTTTACTTCCTCCTTCGGCTTCATTCTTTCGAGTCTGCGCCTGGTTCTGTAAGCGTCTGTCCCTGGTATTCTGGACATCGCCTCGTTGTCCCAACCCTCTTCTTGTGCTATTCTCTGCACATCTCTAAGAGAGTAGGCTTCCTCGACTTCTCTTGGCTTTCTTGATTTGTAACCACTTTTGGTCTTCCTCTCCTTCATCTCTTCGGGATCGATTCGGAGTGCTTCTGCAGCATCCTCCTTGTTTACGGTCTTCCTGAATCCTCGACAGTCTGCAAGCGTTCTAATCAAGTCACTCACTACTTCTGGCTTCTCGGACTCTTTCGCAATCTCAAGTGCCTTTTCGTGGATTTCCTCGTTTTCTGCTGCCCTGTTTCGTATGTGCAGGATGGTTGCGTCAACATCGTTCTGTTCCTTGAGTAAGGAGTCGCACCAGTGGCAATGAGCAGTTCCGTGTATTGCAAGGTTCTGCTTCCTCTTTACGCACCCGCCATCTCTCAACACCTTCTCCACATGGGAGATTGTGTCTCGAATACGGGCGTTTCTCACCTTTGAATGGTCAATGACCTTCGGTGTTTGTGCTACTGGTGTCGTTGTTCGTACCTTTGTGGGTCGCTTGGACTTAGTTGCCTTTGTGAATGCGTGACCTATTGCCACTGCCCTGTCAAAATCTGCAGGTAGTCGCTTTGTCACAAACACAGGCCCTTTTCGTCCTTCTCTGTTCCAATCCACTTCAGCCTTCGAAAGTTGAAATGTCTTGAGTGTTGGATTTACCATACCGCTATCGTATCTCATTATGAAGCCGTCTTGAGCGAGTAAGTAAGGATCCGCAGTTCGAGTGATGTAATTAATCGCCCTTTGGATTTTCTCTATTACGAATTCAGAAGAGGGGGGAGCCTCGCGGAAGATCTTGTCAATGTCTTCCATGCTTGGCGCTGCCTCTCTGATAATTCCGTCTTTGATTTCCCTTTTCGCTTGACAGTCTTTGCAATGAATGAAGACAGGTACTTGCTTGTCCTCGCCGTCGATTCTCTGGGTGTTTGCTTTCTCAATTGCGACCAATTCCTGTGGTGTTAATGAAAAGGCATCTATCCCTTTTACTGTGATTGTCGATAGGAGGCCCCAGTTGTGGGAACCCCTCTCGTGGCAAGTGTGGTACTTGTTCATCTTGTCTCTAGTGAGTCTCATCGCATTGATGTACGGTTTGATTATTCCAATAATCACGCCAAGAAAGAAGATACGGAGAGCAAGACTGTAACCCCTATGCGGGGTTCTAATCTTGTTGTATCGCTTGGAAAGGTCATCTTTTCGTTCCTGTAGCCTTTCCAGCCTCTCTGTTTCGCTTTCAACCGCGTGCCTCAGTGGATTAACATATTCATGTTCCATGGTCAGTACAGATGCAATCTCCGCATCTCTTACATTTTGGACAACAAGTGTTGTTCATGGTCAGTTGCCACTAGGGCGGGCAATACTGGTTTCTCGCTGTGCGATACACCTCCTAGGCCCCCCCTAGTGGATTTCGTGATTCCTGGACTTTCCGAATCAGGATGAGCGCTTTGCTTTGCGGTCCTTGAAAATCTTGGCCCTCTCCGCAAGTGTCTCTTCGCTGTATGGTGTCGCCAGAAGACAGATCGTGGTTTCCCCTGCAAACTCCCTCACCGTTGCTCGTAGGTGAGAGTCATTCATTCCAGTCTTGCCCCTAATGTGGGTCTTAACCAACTGGGGTTCCGCGCGTCGAGCGTTTGCTGAAGCTAGTCTGTAGCCCTCGTTCACGCCGTATGGACGGAAGATTGCTGCTTCCTCCAGTCTGGCTAGAGCCTTCACCAACTCGCTCTCGTCATGGAGCGCGTCTGCTTCAATAGCAGCCCTGCCTGCCCCCATCAGATAACTGATGTTCGTTAGAGCAAGCGGTTCGCTGCCAGTTCTGTTCTCTTGCGCAAGAATGTCCATCGTCGATGAGGAGCCGTTGAATCCGGCTACCTCAAGTAACGGGGCAATAAGCGACTTGACCGTTAGATCAGTAATGTTCTGCGGGGTCAGGTGGATGAAATTATACTTCGAGCCACCTGATTTGGAGGACCTTTTGAACGCAGTCTTGTGCAGCGTGATTGTGTAAGGGTGGTCGTTGCTCCAACCAATCTTCTCAAGTTGCTGTACCGTCGTTTCGTTGTCCACTTTTCCTCCGAGTGCCATCTGTAGCATCTTCACTACATCCGATGTTACCATCGGGCGCGACACATTCGCAGTAACGATAGCGCCAACATAGGCGTTTACCGTCTTTCGGTTAGTCGCAAACTGCATCAACCCTAGTCGAGCCAGGACATTGTGCTTGAATGCGAATGCATTGGCAAACCAAGATGAGGTCTTGTTTTCGAAGTTCTTCTGGGTGTGCGTGAGCATACCCATTGATACGGAGTTAGTTCTCTTTGGGTCGGGGTACGACCTAATCATCTTCTCTCCTTTCTTCGTTCGCCTCTGACCGCTTTCTATCTTGAAGCAGCCATTCGGCTTAACCTTCTCATCTTCTGGACATTGAACGATGTCGTAAAGAGTCCATTGAGCGCATTCATCGACACCATCTGTCATAAAATAACCGAACTCGAACCCTTCAACCGCCTCATCGTTAAGTGAGGCTACGAATTGCTCGACATCTGCTCGGCTGTAAAGACCAGTTGATGTGTTCTTGCTCGTCAATCTATTCAAAATATCCGAACCCTCAAGTCCAGATGTGTCAACAGATACCGACTCTAGCAGGCTAAATCCTGCTTCTGCATCGTCTTCCAACGAAGAAATGATTGCGTAGGAGGCTCCGTAATTGGATTTCAGGACTGTGATTTCCTCTCCAGTTTTGTGACTTGTTACAGTCTCAAAGATTTCTGGGTGGGCTTTTTGCATGTCCTTGTTCCAAGCTTCTCGGGAGGCTGTGTGATCCTTACCAGTCACAATGACTGCTGATTCGATGCCGCAGATGTTTGCTTCACCGAACTTTCTGTCTTGTGCCAGATATGTGTCAATTGCTTCCACCATGTCCCTTGGGACTTGTGCCTTTGCGCTTTCATTCTGTTGTTCTATTCTAACACGAATCATTTCGTCAATCAAAAGGTTCTTCTTTGGGTAGTGGGAAAGTGTGATTCCCATATCCTTTGCCTTTGCTTTCAGTTCTGTCATCGTGTTTTCTTCGTCCATTTGTGTTTTTATTGCAGCCATATTGCTGCTTGCCATATTATTTTGCTGTGTAAGCATGGTCAGTCAATAGTTGAGTATTCTAATTCTAGAGTAAGCCTCGCTACTGCAGGCTCGCCAGTATGCGCATACTAGCTAATGCCTTCACTCACGATGTTGGTCGTGTATTGAGTTGTCCGACTTTTACCTCGGACACTTCCCCTAGAAGGGCTAGACCAAGCGTTCTGCTTTCACAGATCACCATTCTCGCCCCTGGTTGTTTGGCCTCTCGGCCTTTTTTGTGGCCTTTCGGCCCTAGGTTTGCGAGGTTTCGCTCGCTCCGTTTACCCTCTCGGGCCTCGGTGTAGTTTAGTATGAAGCCTCTCGGCTTCGTATGCAACTTTCCTTCACCCTCAATCTGGAACCCTGCATGGGCCTGCGCACTTCTTGGCTGCGCATAGTAATACATGGTCAGTTGGACTTTTTTGAGTCAGTCCACGACTTGGCGGAGTCACAATCGACTAATCTTTCCACCGCACTCACAGGTTTTCTTCTCTGGGTGCATAGGCGCATCGTCGTGTTCTTTTCCGCAGAAACATGTGTGTATAATAAAATACTTCATGGTTAGTAAGCGGGATGTTGCTCGCCACCTTATCCCGCTTTAGGTGGGTCATCGTGTCCGACAGATTGAATATGATTCAAGGATATTTTTCCTGTAGTTTTCTAAGGCCATTTTCTAATTTTCTCATTCGGT
>VMBT01000902.1_pt1 | contig 16542 bp, 10 predicted proteins | sample 4404301 | NCBI WGS metagenome assembly VMBT01 (sample SAMN12238535, study PRJNA552566) | marine metagenome | isolation source: Coastal seawater | place: USA: coastal Georgia, Sapelo Island | collected 2008-08/2009-08
AGGTAAAGATATTTTTGCAGATAAGCTTTTAATGTTACTTGCTGAAAATGTTCTTAAAAATAAACAAGGTGCTGTTGTTTATGATGTGAAATGTTCCAATCATCTTCATAAGACTATTGAAGCCAATAACGGCAATGCAATTATGGCTCCTACAGGTCATTTCCATATTAAAAATGCTATTAAAAAGCATTCAGCGGTCTTGGCTGGTGAAATGAGTGGACATATTTTCTTTAATGATAAATGGTATGGATTTGATGATGGTCACTATACAGCAGCCAGGGTATTAGAAATTATGACCCATAAAAGCTCTGATATAGATTCTTTAATTAATAAGTATCCAAAAACGGCTTCTACACCAGAGTTAAATATTAAAGTCGCTGATGAAAAGAAATTTGATGTTGTTAGTGAGTTTATAGATAAAGCTAACATAAATGGGGAAAAAATATCTATAGATGGAATAAGAATTAATATGGAAAACGGTTGGGGTCTTTTAAGAGCCTCAAATACATCACCAAATTTAGTTTTAAGATTTGAAGGAGATACAGAGGAAGATCTGATTCAAATTAAAAGCATGTTTTTAAATGAGTTTTCTCGCATTTTCCCTGATATTGATTTAAATTAATCAATAAATCATGAAAAATGATAGAAAAAATATAATTCTTCAATCACTAGCTGAATTACTAGAAGAAAGAAATCTCTCTAAAATTACAACTGCACTATTAGCTAAGAAATCAGGGATAACTGAGGCTGCCTTATATAGACACTTTCCAAGCAAGAGATCAATCTATGCTGAGCTTTTTAAATTCTGTGATGATTCTATTTTCTCAAAATGTGGTGAAATCAAAAATTCAAAAGTTAATACAAAAGATAAAATAAAAAATATTTTTCTATTTTTTATTTTGTTTGTTGAAAAAAATAAAGGGTTTGCAAGATTATTATCAAGAGAAGCTCTTTCATCAGATGAGCAAAATGTAGCTGACGAAGTTAATCAATTTTTCGATAGGCTTGAGCTTACTCTAAAAAATATTCTTTCAAAAGATTCGGATATTCTTGTTACCCAACCGGGTATAACAGCTCAATTAATTATTACTGTTCTTGAAGGTAATATTAATAGATTTATTAGATCTAAGTTCAAAGTATCGCCTAGCTCATATATTGAAAATATATGGGAGCTTCTATCAATAACTCTTTTTAAAGATTAATTTTCTATATTTTCACTTAGAATTAATTCAAAGTATGAGTTCTTTGAATTTGCATCAATTAATCCAGTATCTTTATTGATCCTTACAAAAGAAATTCCTTCTGGCATATCAATATTTTTAATTGGGATATCTTTTAAAGCATCTTCCATATATCCAAGCCAAATGGGTAAAGATATTGTTGAGCCATACTCGTTCTCACCAAGTGATGTAAAATCGTCTGTGCCAACCCAAACAGTTGTTACTAATTCATCTTGAAAACCTGAAAACCAAGTACTAATAGAGTCATTTGTTGTGCCTGTTTTTCCTCCAATATCATCCCTATTTAAATAAGATGATTTTCTGCCAGCAGAACCTCTACTTAAAAAATCTATAAGATTATTTCTCATTAAATATGCAACTCTTGGATCAATCTGATCCTGATTTTTATTTGGTTTTATCAATGAGTAAGGCCTATTTGCCTCTAATTCTATAGTATTCAACCATGGAAAAGCATTAAACTCAGCAACTATGCTTTCTTCTTCAGCTGGCTTTTCATATTTATATATTATGTTTCCAAATCTATCTCTAATGTAATTTACATAATATGGCTCTCTAACAGATCCATTATTTACAAAAACGCTGTATGCTCGGAGCATCTCAGCTGGAGAAAAGTTTCCAGAACCTAATGCCAAAGATAGATCTCGAGGCAGTCTTTTCTTATCAAGACCAAATTTATCAATACCATTTTGAGCATTATTAATACCTAATTCTCTGAGAAGTTTTATTGAAACTATATTTACAGATTTGTTTAGGGCTTCTCTAAGTGGCATTAATCCATAAAATTCACCAGTATAATTTTCTGGCCTCCAAACGCTCTCAAGATTTTTATCTTCAAAAGCAATTGGAGCATCATTAATTAAGGTTGAAAGGTTGTAGCCACTTTCCAAGGCGCTTGCATATAAGAAGGGTTTAAAGCTTGATCCAGTTTGTGGATATGATTGTCTTACTCTATCAAAATTACTTCTATTAAAGTCAAATCCTCCAATATATGCTTTTACAGCACCTGATTCAGGACTCATAGATATTAAGGCTGATTCCACAATTGGTATCTGATCCAACATATAAAAATTATCAAATTTTTTAAGATATATAAAATCACCCTCAAAAATAAAATCTACAAAACTATCAGGAGCTTTTCCTAATCTATTAATATTTTCTTGAGGTCTTGCCCATTTATATTCATCCGACCAACTGATGGTTAAAAGTTCAAAGCTTTGAGAGATTGTTAATAATTTATCTTCTTGAACCATCAAAACAATAGCTTTTTCATAGCCAGGGTAACTTACTTTATTATCAAAGACTTGGTTTAATTTAAAAGAAAGAGAACTTTCATCTTGATACAGATAGTCATAATTAGTTTCTTTTAATAAAAAACTATTATCAAAATTCTTTAAATTAGAAATTTGGATTTCATTAAAAATATCAATGAAATTATCTTTAGAGCGCCAACCATGTCTTTTATCATAAGCAAAAAGTTCATTTTGAACTGATTCTATAGCAGATTTTTGATGTCTAGAATTTATAGTTGTGTAAACAGACCATCCTTCAGTGTAAGCTCTCAAACCATATCTATTAATTACTTCTTGCCTAGCTAATTCTGCGATATAAGAACCTGATACTTCATACATATTAATGTTTTCTCTAACTGTTATTGGTTCAAAGATTGCGGCTTGATACATATCATCTGTGATATATCTCAACTTATTCATTCTATATAAAATCCAATCTCTTCTTTGCTTGGTTCTCCTTGGTGATTTGATTGCATTTATTTTTGAAGGCAATTGAGCCATTGCAGCAATGGTTGCAGATTCTGCTAAGGTAAGTTCATCAATGCTTTTACCAAAATATGATCCAGCTGCAGCATTTACTCCATAGGATCTATTGCCAAGAAAAATCCTGTTTACATACAATTCAAAAATTTCTTCTTTGCTAGCGTTACCTTCTAGCTCAAGCGCTAAGTATATTTCCTTAATTTTTCTTACAAGTTTTTGCTCTCTTGTTAACAAAAAACCTCTTACAACCTGCATAGTAATAGTACCGCCACCACTTACAATTTCACCAGCCTCTAAATATTGAATAAAGGCTCTTAATAAACCGGTATAACTAATTCCTTGATGATTAAAAAAATTATCATCCTCAGCAGCTAAAAACGCATGCTTTAAATTGTATGGAATATCGGCATATGAAATTGGGCTTCTTTTAATTTCTCCAAATTCTCCAATTAGAACCTCATCTTCAGTATAAATTTTTAATGGAAGTTGTAATTCAGACTCATCTACAAGGCTAATTTCAGGTAAGTTTGGTTTTAAATAAAAATATGTTGATAGAATTAATAAAATTGCACAAATACAGCTTATTACTGAAAGATAAAAAGAAAATGTAATAAACTTTTGCATAATGGATAAATATAATATTTTGGTATTAAGATTGCATCTTTTCTTATGTAAAAAACTATTTTTATTAGTTAAATGTTAGAATCCACTTTTTTAAATATAATTTTTATTAAATGAATATTTTTATAGTTGGTCCAATGGGGTCCGGAAAATCAACAGTTGGAAAAATAATTTCTGATGAATTATTTTTAACTTTTCATGACACTGATGAAGAAATTGAAAATAGAACTGGTGCATCTATTGACTGGATTTTTGATCTTGAGGGTGAAGAAGGTTTTAGAAAAAGAGAAACTAAAATACTTGATGAGCTTGCTCAATTAAATTCTATTGTTTTGTCTACCGGTGGAGGAATAATCCTCTCTGATGAAAATCGTGATACTTTGTCATCGCGTGGAACAGTTTTTTATCTTGCTACACCTATATCTGTTCAGCTTGAGAGAACTTCAAAAGACAAAGATAGACCTCTTTTAAAAAATGGTGATCCTGAGACAATACTTAAAGAGCTTCATGAGACACGAGAAGAGCTTTACGAAAGCGTAGCTGATTATGTGGTTAATACTGAGAACTTAACTAGTCAAGAGGTTGCAGCAGAGATAATAAAACTTGTAAAAAATTATGGCTAAAGTTATAAAAGTTGGAAAAAAAGATAGTCAATATGACGTCCATATTTTTAATAAAAACATAAATAAAGCATCTCTTGTAAGAGCATTAAAAAGTAATAATAAAGTTTTAATCATCACTGATTCAGGCATTCCAAAAAGATATCTTAATGATCTTAAATTTATTTTAAGACCTTTAAAAAAATTATATGTTCAAGAAATTCCTCAAGGTGAATCATCTAAGTCTTATTCATCCCTTATGCTTATTCATGAAAAACTATCTACATATAAATTTGATAGAAGTGACTGTATTTTGGCTTTTGGTGGAGGTGTAGTTGGGGATCTAGCTGGTTTTGCTGCCTCAACTTATTTGAGAGGAATTGATTATATCCAAGTACCTACAACTCTTTTGTCACAAGTGGATTCATCAGTTGGAGGTAAGACTGCAATCAATATTGATGCTGGTAAAAATCTAGTAGGCGCATTTTATAATCCAAAATGCGTTCTTATAAATATAGATTATCTAAATAGCTTATCAGATAAGCAATTCCTTTCTGGTATGGCCGAGGTTGCAAAATATGCATATATTGGAAATAAAAAAATAAAAAAAATTATTGAAAATGAAGCAATAAAAATAAAAAATAAAAACTCACACATCCTTTCAATGCTGATTGAAGAATCAATTAAAACTAAAGCAAGAATTGTTACTAAAGATGAAAAAGAGAGCGGTATTAGAGCGATTTTAAATTTTGGTCATACATTTGGACATGCTATCGAAGCTAAAAATAAATTTAATTTAATTAGTCATGGTCAAGCAGTAGCCTACGGCATGGTTATTGCTGGAAAGATATCACTACTTGAAGGGCTAATAAATGAAAAATACCTAAATACTTTGATTGCTAACCTTGACAAAATTGGGCTAGATACAGATATTTCTAAATTTAAGTATCAAGAATTAAAAAAATATATTGAAAATGATAAGAAAGTATCTGAGGGTAAATTAAATTTAATACTCATAGATAATAGAAAAGCATTTAAAACCAATAAATTTAATCCAAAAAATCTTCAAGCTGCACTTAGCTAAGCAGCGTTTGCAGTTGTTGCCTTTAATAAATCTTGTATATTTGCAGCAGCAGGCGATACAAGCCAAAAATATGGTTCATACCTATCAAATTCCTCATATATTTCCTTAGCTTTTAGGCTGCCTGTTTTTTCAAAATGTTTTTTTAATGTTTGTTTTAAATGTTTTCTATGAGGCTCCATCTCTTCTGACATAATCCTATCTAGATTGACTAAGCCTCTATTACACTTATCAAAGAATCTGCCCTGTTCATCCAATACATATGCAAATCCACCAGTCATGCCTGCAGCAAAGTTAGAGCCAACTGGGCCAAGCACTGTAACATGACCACCTGTCATATATTCACAACAGTGATCTCCTGCACCTTCAATAACGGCTTTAGCACCTGAATTCCTAACTGCAAATCTTTCTCCGACTGACCCTGCAATATATAATTCACCACCAGTAGCTCCATAAAGACATGTATTTCCAGCAAGAGGAGTAAGCTTTTCCTCTGAATAATTTCCTGAATTTTTTATAACAATTTGTCCGCCATTCATTCCTTTACCAACGTAATCATTAGCGTCACCATTTAACTCTAATTCCATTCCATTAGCATTCCAGCATCCAAAACTTTGGCCTGCTGAACCAGAAAATTTTAACGATAAGGATTGTTTAAGACCTGATTCTCCATATTTTTGTGCAATATATCCAGATGTAAGTGCTCCAATAGATCTGTCAGTATTTTTAATAGTATATTCGGCATTAAAAGGAACCTGATCATCAATATATTTTTTTGCGGCTTTTTGAATTCTTTTAGCTAGCAATCCTTTATCCCATGGTTTGTTTTTTGGCTCAACACAGAAAAAAGATTCTTCTTTCAAAGACTCATTTTTATACAAGATATCATCGAGATTTATAGCTTTATGATTGGATGACATTTCCTCTATATATTCCAAATATTGAGTCTGACCAATTATATGCTCGAGCTTACTTACACCAAGTTGAGCCAAATAATATCTAACCTCTTCAGTTATAAAATTAAAATAATTAATAACTCTTTCTTTTTCGCCAACAAAATGTTGATTAATTAAATCCTCTCTTTGGGTTGCAACACCTGTAGCACAATTATTTAAATGACATATCCTTAAATATTTACAGCCCATTGCAATCATTGGGCCAGTTCCAAATCCAAAACTATCTGCACCTATAATAGCTGCTTTAATTACATCAAGTCCTGTCTTTAAACCGCCATCAGCTTGAAGCCTTACTTTACCTCTTAATCCACTCTCCCTAAGTGTCTGATGTGCTTCAGCCAATCCTAATTCCCATGGAGAGCCAGCATACCTAATAGAAGAAAGTGGGCTAGCTCCCGTCCCACCATCATGGCCTGAAATTGTTATAAGATCAGCATATGCTTTGGTTACACCAGCTGCTATGGTTCCTACACCAGGTTCTGAAACTAATTTTACAGAAACTAATGCTTTTGGATTAACTTGTTTTAAGTCATAAATTAATTGAGCCAAATCTTCAATTGAATAAATATCATGATGTGGAGGTGGAGAAATTAAAGTTACTCCAGGTGTTGAGTATCTGAGTTTAGCTATTAATTTATTTACTTTACCTCCAGGCAATTGACCGCCTTCACCGGGTTTAGCGCCTTGAGCGATTTTGATTTGAAGAACTTCTGCATTAACTAAATAATGTGGTGTTACACCAAATCTACCAGAAGCAATTTGTTTTATTTTTGACATTTTATTTGTGCCATATCTCTCAACTGCTTCTCCACCCTCACCTGAATTAGATCTTGCTCCTAATTCATTCATGGCCTCTGCAAGAGTTTCATGAGCTTTTGTAGATAAAGCGCCTAAACTCATTCCTGCGGAATCAAATCTTGATAGAATTTTTTTACTTTCTTCAACTTTATTGATTGGAATAGGTTTTTCTGATTCTCTTATTTGCAATAGATCTCTTAACATTGCTGGATGTCTTTCATTTACCAGTTTTGCATAAGTGTCGTATGACTTCTGGTCATTAGTTGCTACAGCTTCTTGGAGTTTTTTAACTATTTCAGGGTTATATGTATGGTATTCACCACCATGAATATACTTTAAAAGTCCTCCAACACTTATATTTGTAAGATTAGACCTTGCATAGTCATCTATTTTTCTGAGTTGTTTATCAAAATCATTAAAGTTTTTTCCACCTATCCTGCTGACGGTATTTGTAAAACATAGGTCAACTATATCTTTATCAAGACCAACAATTTCAAATAATTGGGATCCTCTATAACTCGAAATCATAGATATTCCCATTTTAGATATAATTTTTAAAAGCCCTTTATTAATACCCTTTCTATATCTTGAGCATGCATCATGCGGATGACCTTTAAGCTCATTTCTTTTGCTTAGATCTAGAATAGTTTGAAAGGCTAGCCATGGATATACAGCAGTTGCACCAAATCCAATTAAGCATGCGATTTGATGAGTGTCTCTAGCAGAAGCAGTACTTATCAAAATATTAGCATCAGATCTTAAACCAAGTGAGACTAACTTTTGATGAACAGCACCAACGGCTAATAATGCATTAATTGATAAGTATCCATTTTTAGGTAAAGCCTCCATTAAATGAATTACAACATTTCCATCTTGCACGGCTTTTACAACATTCTTTTGCAGATCTTTTATAGCAGTTTTTAATTTTTTATCTTTTGGAAAAGATAAATCAAACTCTTTGACATTGAAATATGGATTTTTTTTAATCTGATTAAGTTTTTTAAAAGATAAAACTGGAGAATGGATAACTAATCTTTTTGCATGATCTGGTGTTTCTTCATAAATATTTAACTCTGGTCCAATACAGGTTTCAAGAGACATAACACTTTGCTCTCTTAAAGAGTCAATTGGCGGATTTGTAACTTGAGAAAACTGTTGTCTAAAATAATCATATATTTGCCTTTCTAGCTCACTCATAACTGCTAAAGCAGTATCATCACCCATTGATCCTGTTCCCTCTTGCCCATCAATGGCTAAAGGCTTGATAACAGAACTTCTCTCTTCTGAGAAAAGTAAATAAAGCTTAGTCGCTCTAATTAAATCTTGGTCATCTATTGGTTTTAATCCAGGACCATCATAGCTATCAAGGCTAGACTCAATATATATTGAATTTTTCTTAAGCCAATCCCTATATGGATACATATTTTTAAGCATATTATCAATCTGCTTGTTATCAATAATTTGTCCTGTTTGAGTGTTAATTGAAATTATTCCGCCTGGTGAAACTCTTCCTTTCTCAATAACATTAGAATCGTCTACAGGATTTACACCAGTTTCAGACGCTAAAGTAATAATATTGTCTTTGTCTAATTGAAAACGTGCTGGTCGCAGTCCATTTCTATCCAAAATACACACCGCTAGAGAACCATCAGTCATTACAATACCTGCTGGGCCATCCCATGCTTCCATATGCATTGAATTATATTCATGAAAAGCTCTGATTTCGGCGTCTAAATTTTGTGTATTTTGCCATGCAGGGGGTATAACCATTCTAATGGCTCTATATAGATTAATACCGCCTTTCGTAAGCAATTCAACCATATTATCTAATGCTGACGAATCAGAACCTTTTTCATTGACAAGTTCTTTAAAGCTTGAGATTTTTGGTAAAAGTGGGCTTGAGAATTTTGATGATCGAGCTTTAACCCAATTTCTATTACCTCTTATTGCATTAATTTCACCATTATGTGCTAGCAATCTAAATGGTTGAGCAAGATGCCATCTTGGATTTGTATTGGTCGAAAATCTTTGATGAAATACACAAATTGAAGCCTTGAGTGACTCTTCTTTTAAATCTAAATAAAATTCATCAATAGCTTCAGGCAACATTAATCCTTTAAAAACAATTGTTTGAGAGGACATGCTGCATATATATAAGACCTCATCATCTAGATATAACTCTTCGATAGCTTTTCGTGCTTGCAATAATAATGATTCAAACTTTTCTTTGTTTATGTTTTTCTCATTAGGAACAATATATAGCTGGTAAATGTTTGGCAGGCAATCAAGAGCAATATTTCCAAGGATAGTTTTATTAACTGGAACCTCTCTTATAGTTAAAAGATTTAAATTCTCATCCTTCAACAGATCTTTAATATCTTTTTTAATTTTTTCTATATTATCCTTAAAAAAAACCTGCGCTATTGCAAAATTTTCAGGCAATTCTATATTTTGCTCTTTAAAAACTTGATTAGAAAAAAAACTATGATCAATATTGATTAAAAGACCGCATCCGTCTCCTGTTTTCCCGTCTGAGCCAATCCCACCTCTGTGGGTCATGCTAACTAATGCATCAATTGATTTTGTAAGAATAGCGTGAGAGCTTTCTCCATATTTATGTGCGATCAGACCAAAACCGCAATTATCTTTAAATTCATTTTTATTGTATAAGCCAGGCATTATGATTTTTTTTAATTAAGATGTATCAATAATATCATAAAAATGTCATACTTCGTCATACAAAATACATAAAGTTTCCATGAAAAATAAACAATACAAAATTGAAAAAGGTTTGATGCTTTTCACACAACCTAGATCACCTTATTTTTATGGAAAAATAAGACATGGTAATAAATATCTTACAAAGTCATTTGCTCCTATTTCAGATTTTGAAGAAGCTAAATCTAGGCTGTATGAATGGAAAAATGATTTAACAGGAAAAACAGAGGCAGGCTTAACTTCACCTAGCATACCAAATGATAGATCAGCATATATAGATCATAAAAAATTAGAAAATGATTTTCAGTTTTTGGATGTTGGTAGATATGATCCGGCAAAAAAACCAGCTGATGAAAGGAAGATAAGCTTTGTTGAAATATACGGTGAATACAATCAATCTGAAGCAGCAAATCAGTCTCATAGATGCCTTGATTGTGGTAATCCTTATTGTGAATGGAAGTGCCCTGTTCATAACTATATTCCAAACTGGTTAAAACTGGTAAACGAAGGAAATATCATAGAAGCTGTAGAGTTATGTCATCAAACTAATAGTCTCCCTGAGGTATGTGGAAGAGTTTGTCCACAAGACAGACTATGTGAAGGAGCCTGCACACTGAATGATGGATTTGGTGCAGTTACTATTGGTTCTATAGAAAAATACATAACTGAAAAAGCTTTCGAAATGGGCTGGAAACCAGATATGTCTCATAGGATTTGGACAGATAAAAAAGTTGCTATTATTGGAGCAGGCCCAGCTGGAATTGCATGTGCTGACATTTTGACTAGGTCAGGTGTTAAAAGTGTTGTATATGATAAATATGAAGAAATTGGTGGTCTGCTAACATTCGGAATACCTGAATTTAAATTAGAAAAAGATGTTGTTAAAAGAAGAAGAAAAATACTTGAAGACATGGGTGTTGAATTTAAGCTTGGTCAAGAAGTTGGAAAAGATGTGTCCTTTGAAAAAATTTATAAGAAATTCGATGCAGTATTTCTTGCCATGGGAACATACACATCATTAAAAGGAGGTTTTAAAGGAGAAGATCTTCCAGGAGTATATAAAGCACTAGACTATTTAATCTCTAATACCAATAAAATGCTTAATCTTCAAAAAAATAAAACGGACTTTATAAATTTTAAAGGAAAGAAAGTTGTGATTTTAGGAGGTGGAGATACTGCAATGGACTGCAACAGAACTGCAATCCGTCAAGGCGCTGAATCCGTTACCTGCCTTTATAGAAGAGATGAGGAAAATATGCCTGGATCTAAACGCGAAGTAGTTAATGCAAAAGAAGAAGGTGTAAATTTTGAGTTTAATATTCAGCCAATTGAAATTGTTGGCGACAAAAATGTAACAGGTGTAAAAACTATAAAAACCGAATTAGGTGAGCCAGATCAGAATGGTAGAAGAGTTCCAGTATCTGTTCCAGGTTCAGAAAAAATATATGATGCTGACGTGGTTGTAATAGCATTTGGATTTAGAGCAAGTCCTGCATCATGGTTTGAAAACTTTAATATTGATCTGCGGAATAACGGACTTGTAATAGCAGAAGAAAATCAAGAATTTAAATTTCAAACTTCTAACAAAAAAATATTTTCAGGTGGCGACATGGTTAGAGGATCTGATCTTGTGGTTACAGCTATTTGGGAAGGAAGAGAAGCTGCTAAAAGTATTATAAAATACGTTTCATGACTCAAACAGAATCTATTTTCTTAGCAGCTCTAAGAAAAGAAAAAACTTCAGAAACACCGATATGGTATATGCGCCAAGCTGGTAGATATATGCCTGAATATCATACCGTTAGAAAAAACTTTAAAAATTTCTTGGATATGTGTAAGAGGCCTGAGGTATGTTGTGAGCTAGCACTGCAACCAATCAATGCATTTAAACTTGATACTGCTATACTTTTTTCAGACATACTTACTATCCCTGATGCTATTGGTCTTGAGGTTGAATTTATAGAAAAACAGGGTCCTGTTTTTCGAAATCCAATAAAAAGTCCGGAACAAATTAAGAATCTTTCAGCATTTAACGTAAATGATCTTGAGTATGTTTATCAGGCAGTTAAATTAACAAAAGCAGCTCTGCCAAAAAATACTCCCATTATTGGTTTTGCTGGAAGCCCTTGGACACTAGCTGCATATTCAATAGAAGGAAAATCTTCAAAAGATTTTGAATATACTAAAAAATTTATTGAAACTTATCCTGACGAAGTAAATAAATTTTTAAATTATCTAACTAATGCATGTTTCTTATACCTTAGGGAGCAAGTTAAGTATGGAGCAGATGCAATTCAAATTTTTGATTCTTGGGCAAACCTTTTGCCAAGCGATAAATATTTTGAATACTCATATCAATATATAACTAAACTTACTTCGATGTTAAAAAATGATCCCACAACTTCGAATACACCAATTATTGTATTTACAAGAGATCCAAGAGTAGAAATGAACTCTTTAGTTTACAAAAATATTGATTGTTTGAGCCTCTATACCAATTCAGATATTCAACAAGCTTTATTATTAAAAGATAAAGTTGCTATTCAGGGAAACTTAGATCCAAAAGTGCTTTTAGAAGAAAGATCAATCATTAAAGCAGAGGCATATAAACTACTTGATGCATTTAAAGAGTATCCAGGCTATATATTTAATCTTGGGCATGGTATTACACCGGATATAGATCCTAGTAAAGTTAAATATTTAACCGATATTATTCGAGAATATTAAGTTATTCTGGCCAAAGTCTTATCAACCCTTCTTGTGTACAAGATGCAATTAATTCTCCAGATTTTGTATATATACTTCCTCTTGAAAAACCTCTTGAATTTCCTGATGCTGGACTGTCAATGGCATACAAGAGCCAATCATTAAAATCTATTTCTTTATGAAACCACATAGCATGATCCAGGCTTGCCATCTGAATATTCTTTGTTAAAAAATTAACACCATGAGGATAATTGGCAGTAGCAATTAAGCCCATATCTGAGGCATATAATAAAAAAGCCTTGTGAATAACTGGGTCTTCGGGTAACTCCCCTTCCGGTTTAAGCCATACCCTTCTGTAAGGTGGTTTTTTTTCAGGATTTAAATAATCCATTTCTTCTACTGGCTTCATTTGAAGCTCTCTTTTTTTTAAAAACATTGGAAGAAGATCTTTATCAATGTCTGAACTTATTTTTTGTCTAATTTCGTATTCTGTTAACAGAGATTCAGGCATTGGCACATCTGGCATATCAATCTGATGCTCAAAGCCTTTTTCATACTTCTGAAAAGAAATTGAACAACTAAAAATAGCCTCGCCCTCTTGTATTGCTTTTACATTTCTTGTTGTAAAGCTTTTACCGTCTCTTATTCTGTCCACGGTAAAAATAATTGGTTTATCCATTTGCCCAGGTCTAAGAAAATATGAATGAAAAGAATGAGCATGATGGTCTTCTTTAACAGTTTTATACGCAGCAATTAATGTTTGAGCCATAACTTGGCCACCAAATATTCTTGCCCATCCAACATTCTTGCCTGTCCAGCTATATATATCTCTGTCAATTTTATTAAGTTCAAATAAACCTAACGTTTTTTCTAGAAGGCTTTTGCTTTTTTTAATTGCTGAATCTTCGCTCATTAAAGTAAAAATTAAATCTATTAATAATTCGCATTGTAATATAAAAACTAGAAGTTTATTGCTTCAAGTTGTAGGATACAGTTTCTATTATTACAAATTATGAAAAATTTAAATGAACTTGCAAGTAAGCCAACAGAGCTTGTTGATATTAAAAAAACTTTTGGTTTTGAATCTGATATTAAAATAAAAGGATTCAAAGAAAAAAATGATTGGGTTCCAAAAATTGATATCAATTATGTTTTTGATAAGGCTACAACTCTTGCCATATTAGCTGGTTTTGCTCACAACAGAAGAGTAATGATCCAAGGCTATCATGGCACAGGAAAATCAACTCATATTGAACAAGTTGCTGCAAGGCTTAATTGGCCATGCGTTAGAATTAATCTTGATAGTCATATCAGTAGAATTGATCTTTTAGGTAAAGACGTAATTAAGCTAGAAAATGATAAGCAAGTTACAACTTTTCAAGAAGGGTTATTGCCATGGTCAATAAATAATCCGGTTGCATTAGTTTTTGATGAATATGATGCAGGTAGACCAGATGTTATGTTTGTGATTCAAAGAGTGCTTGAGGTGGAAGGAAAGCTAACTTTATTAGATCAGAATAAAGTTATAGAACCTCATCCATCCTTTAGGCTTTTTGCTACTACAAATACTGTTGGGCTTGGTGATGTATCTGGACTTTACCATGGCACACAACAAATAAATCAAGGCCAAATGGATAGATGGCATATACTTAGTAGCCTAAATTATCTTGAAGCAAATCATGAACATAAGATAGTTTCCAGCAAAGTTAAAACCTTTAAGTCTAAAAAGAACCTAGAACTACTTAAAGAGATGATTAAATTAGCAAATTTAACAAGAAATGGATTTATTAATGGTGATATATCTACGTTAATGTCACCAAGAACAGTTATTTCATGGGCTGAGAACTATGTGATATTTAAAGATTTAGAGCATGCATTCAAACTTTCTTTTTTGAACAAATGTGATGACACTGAAAAGCCTATTATTTCTGAGTATTACCAAAGGTGCTTTAATAAAGAAGTTATTTAATGAAGGTTGATAAAAGAAAGTTTTTATATGCATCTTCAATTTCAACTGCTAAGGCTATTACTCAGAACAAAAATATAAAATCTAAAAATCAATCTTTTAATAGAACTCCAGAAGATCAATTTATACTGATAGATAACCCACCTAGAGGCCATAATCAATTTTCATCATGGAGAGGTTCAATAGACTTGCAGATTTTTTGGAATAAATATCATGATCATTCAAAGGTATTAAATACAGATCATGCAATATCAAAATACTTAAATGAGCTTTTCTATGCAAGAGCAGAAATACTTGGCTCTAGTGAATATTTAGGGTCTAAATCTAATATTATTTCTGCTACAGAAAAATATTTTGAATCTATTCATATTAATGATTTTGAGGCTGAGCTGCCAATTGTTATTAACAGATGGCTCAAATCAATATTTGATTTTCCCCTTTCAAAAAAATCTTCACTATTTGTTAACAAATTCAAAAAGGATTTCTTATCTAAAAAAATTGAAAAAGATATTTCTAAAAAATTTATAAGCTCTATTAGTAATCAAGAATCTTTTGAAGCTAATGCAATTAGTTTTCTTGAATTGATAGGCTTAATAAAAGATAAAAAACATAAAAATGATTCACTTGAAGATAGTGATACGCCTCAACAAGAAAAGTTTGATCAAATTGATGAAGAAGAATCTGATGATAAAGCAGAGACAACTGAGCAAATGCAAGACATCAAAGATTTTACATTCGAGTTTGAAGAGCATGAAGAAGAGGCCCAGACTATAGAACAATCAATTCAAGAGGAAATTGATCTTGTTGAAGCTTCAAATAGTTTAAACATAAAAAGTTTAGATCTTGGGCAAGAATATGAAATATATACCGATGAGTTTGATGAAATAATTAAAGCACAAGAGCTTTCTAACCAGGAGGAGACAATTAGGCTTAGGATTCAATTAGATAACTTGATTAAGCCCCACATTACAACAATTGGTAAATTAGCAAACAGACTTCAAAGGCTGCTTCAAGCCAAGATGAATACAAGCTGGAATTATGATTTAGAGGAAGGTATTTTAGACTCAGCCAGACTTCATAGAGTGATAACAAATCCCGCATCTCATTTAAGCTTCAAGCAAGAAACTGATCATGATTTTAAGGATACTTTAATTACATTATTAATAGACAACTCAGGCTCAATGAGAGGCAGATCTATTAACATAGCTGCTGTTTGCGCTGATATTATTGGAGCCACTTTAGAAAGATGCCAAATTAAAACTGAAATACTTGGATTCACAACAAAAAACTGGAAAGGCGGAGATTCAAAACAAAAATGGTCTCTTAATGGATCTAGAGCCAATCCAGGCAGGCTAAACGATCTCAGGCATATTATTTATAAAAGTGCTGATGAGAACTGGAGAAGATCAAAAAAGTCCCTTGGTATAATGTTAAAAGAAGGTTTGCTTAAAGAAAATATAGATGGTGAGGCCTTATTATGGTCATTTAAAAGATTAATACAGCGTCCTGAAAAAAGAAAAATCTTAATTGTAATCTCTGATGGCGCGCCTGTTGATGACAGTACTTTGTCAGCTAATAATGATTTATACCTTGATAATCATTTAAGAGAAGTTATAGAGCTAATTGAAAATAATGAATCTATAGAGTTGTCTGCAATAGGAATTGGACATGACGTTACAAAATATTATAAAAATGCTATCAGCATTATTAGAGCAGAAGAATTAGGCGAGATATTGCTTGATAAATTAACAAAACTTTTCAATTAGACCCATCTGAGATACAATCATTAATGTTAGCGGTGCTAACATCACGTAAAATTTTGTAGGATATTCTATATATGAAAATAAAAAAACAAGACGGTCCCCCAAGTGAATTATTGTATTTTGATGATGAACTCGATCTATCACTACAACAAATTGAAGATGTAGTTGAGATTTTTAACACTCCTCTCACAGGTTCTTATAACTGGGACTATACAGTTGCTGATAATAGAATTAAAAAGCTTTATGAGTTAGGCAAAGAACTTAACTGGAATGGATCTATTGATCTAAATTGGGACTATACACACCCCGAAGATGAAAAAC
>VMBT01000907.1_pt1 | contig 16410 bp, 17 predicted proteins | sample 4404301 | NCBI WGS metagenome assembly VMBT01 (sample SAMN12238535, study PRJNA552566) | marine metagenome | isolation source: Coastal seawater | place: USA: coastal Georgia, Sapelo Island | collected 2008-08/2009-08
CTGGTTGCACCTGGGGCCAAGTTGGAAACCTACTGGGAGTGGTCACTACTGCACCATTATTGGTTATACCGACAAAGGTTGGCGACTGCATGACCCATTTGGAGAAGCAGCACTTGTCGAAGGCGGCTATTGTAATCACGACAACGGTGAGTTCCAGCATTACTCATATAAAAATTGGAACCCTCGCTGGATTGTTGAAGGCGAAGGTTCCGGTTGGATGATGGATATCAGAAGGGCCTAAGGAGCAGTTGGTGCTGGTGGTCCATCAGACCAGGGGAGGTCAAATCCTCCCTCAGTCTTACGTGTCCGTTTTGCTTTGATTTCATCGTTAATCCGATCAAGGATGTGCTGCTTATAGCTGGGATTCTCGCCCAACATTGACTCGATCCATTCGATAATAGTCTCTTCCTGTAGGTCTTGATATTGAACAAAAGTGAGAACATCAAGTTCGGAAAGATCTTCAATCGGAGTCGCTCCGGCAAATGAACCTGTAATACCGTCATAGTCAGTACCGACTAAACGCCAATAAAGCTGGACGACGACATCTTTAAATTGCTCGTGGTCTTCTCGACCTAGACCCGTTACGGAGAATTGATAGTTCATTCAACTTCAGGTTCAATGTCAGAACTGGATGTATTTGGCTCTTCTGCTTTTTTAAGAGAACTCAAATACTCAATAATGCCGCTGTATTTGAGGAACATTTCTTTTTTCTGCTCCATTGTGGACTGGAGTTCGTTAAGTTCAGAGGCAAGAGTTTTGCGTGCTTCGAGAACAGTCTCAAGATTTTTATCGTGGTCGATCATAATAGATGAATCATCTACAATGATTCTACCAACTATTGTTTGGTTTCTAGTACAGTAAGCCGTACAGAAAGCTCTTTAATTGCTTCAATTAGGAGAGGGGTAATTCTTTCATAGTCAACGGTCAGAAAGTTATGATCAGTACACATTGCCTCACGCTCTTTCAGAGGCAGTTTTTCAAACTCTTGTTTGGCAAAAGCCTTAGTAATTTCCATAGCCTCACGACCTTCTACTTTTGCTGCAATATTCTCTTCTGTCTGGAGACGCTTTTGAATTTGTTTCCACCCAGTCTTTGCCTTGTACAAACTGTTGAATGGTGCTTCAAATACAAGTTCAGGTAAAACCTCCTGCACTTCCTGGGCAATCACACCAATTTCATGTTTTTGGCGTGGTTGAAACTCGTACTCGGATTCACACTCATCAATCCAGTCATACTCCACACCGCTAATCTTCATGAGCTTATTAAGAGCTTTATCGATCGGCTTGATGTTGGTTTTTAATCTTTGATCTGATGCATATGCAGTAATATTCCCTGTACAAGAAACAGCTCCATTGGTCCCATTCAATTGAACACGAGCATCTCCATCAGCAGCCACATACATACCCCAACCGGACTGACCACTTAAACCGAAGAATGACGCATTGGTGTGACTGTAGCCGATGCCATACATGTTACTCAGAGCAGCATCGGTTGGATTGTAACTGCTGCCAATTGTGTAAATTGGATTTGATTTGTACTGGTTAGCTCCAACACTGTTATAGCTCCCAACTAAATGGCCAGTGTGATGGGCCCTTCTTCCAAGATATACAACATAAGAGGTTGAAGCAGGATTTACGTAATAGTTTGTGTCATTGCTATCGTAGAAGATCGGTGCTCTTAAGCTACTACCTGCTTGTAAGCTATTGTTAACGTAAACATTGTTAGCGCCTAAAGGGTCCGATACATTATTTACTGACATGACCTGTGTGGCCATGTTTGAGTCATTATAAAAACGAATACCGTTGTAGTTGTAATGGGCTCCTAATTTAATACCTGTGTGATAGGCAATTCTTAGATCCGGATAAGGATTTGACCAGGCACCACTTTCCTGAAAGATACGGTATGAATGAGCACTTTGATTAGAGTTGGTGCCATTACCTGTAAACCCAATACTGTCGACTGTAGTAGAATTTGCTTCAAGTCCATTTAAATTTGAAGTACTGGCTGGATCTAGATAATATCCTGTGTTATTACTGTCATAGAAGATTGGTGTCCTGATGTCAGATGTATGGTTCAAATAATCGCTGTTGATCTCAGCATACTCTGTATTGTTGACCAAAAACTCAGTTCTTAAATCCCTAGTGTGCCTAATAGCCCAATTTCCATCAGAATCTAAGAAACCAACTTCGTTGGCATTAGTGGCGTAAACATGTCCTCTTGTCGTTCCACTGTTTGTTTCAAGCCTAAAAGCACAAGTATTTCCGCTAGTCCTGAAACGCATAGTGCCAGTAGAGGAAGGATAAATATGCCAGCCAGTACCAATACCTCCAGACCAATATAAACCCGCATTAGTGCTATTAAAATCAATCCAAGTATTTGGATTATAGTAACTAGCTCCATTTTTTCCAATATAATTATTACCTTCATAACCATCTAGACTATCAGCATCTAGACCTGATCCACTACCGTCGTTAGCTGAGTGCCAGATTGTTCTATAAGCACCTCCATCGTAATATTCAAGATTAGTACTTAGTCGAATACCTTTACTAAGTCTGTCGCTCCAGAAGTAAGCCTCACTTGTGGTGAACTGTATATATCCATTTTGTACACCGTTCGTATGCATCCGGATATATGGGGAAGCATGACTTCCATCGTGTTGGAGCCAACCAGCAGCACTTGTTGTGGAAGTCAGGCTTCCAGAGAATGAATCGTTTGCATCTGATCTCAGGAACTGAGTGCTATCAAGACTATCTAGAGTTTGAGCATTACCTCCATCAGGACTGGTAAGGTATCCAGCATCATTGGTAAATGCACTGACATTTGTAGGCTTATTCAGAATCTCAGCATCACCTGAAGATGCAGTCCAGTCAGCATTCACGTTGACTTCGGCACCAGCAGCAATACCGTCGAGCTTTGTTTTGTCTGCAGTGCTCATGGCCGCATAGGCCCAGCTCAGACCACCACTACCATCTGTACTCAGGACTTCACCACTACCACCATCATCATTAGGCAGGGTCAGTGTGTAACTGGTTAGGGAACTGTTGGCCGGTGCTTGAATCTTGACGTACTTAGTGTTGGTCTCACTATTAAGTGTCAGAGCACCAGAATTTGTGGAATCGCCTTTGATGATTGCTTCAGCATCAAAGTTCACGTCACCAGTAAATGTCGCTCCATCTAACGGGGCATATGAACTCAGAATGCTAATGACCGATCCACTACTATCTTTGATAAAGAACTGAGGGTCAGTACTGCTGTAGTTGATAGCCAGTTCACCATAATCTAGCTGTGCGGAAGTAGGAGCTTTTGCGGCACCACTGACCAGGACACTACTACGCTTATGCTGGATTTTAGTCATCTCTATTGATTACTTCTTGCCTATTTCAAGTATATCTAGGACTCAGCTATCTTCCGCAAAAAGATAGTAGCTACCGGCCCTCAAGTGTGCGTAAGCTTGCTGTGTGATTGATAGGTCTGACTCCATGTCAATAAAGAACTTAAGTTCACGCGGATTGATTTCTGTAACATGTCCATTAAAACGCACATCGGTGGGATTACATGAAATAGCACCGATCGGGAACTTACCTTCATCGCGTGCTTCCTTTGATGTATAGACATCAAGAGCGATATGACCGATGTAACCTTTTTTATAATCAACATCAGCACGACCTCCATCAGCTGTAACTCCATCTGCCCGAGAAGAGTCCTTTGGAAGCGGAATATCCTCAAGGCGCTTTTCCTGGCGGATTTCGTTGATTAGGTGATAAGCATCAGGGACCGTCAATCCTGTGTTTGGAATAGTGAATTCACGAATAAGAGCCATGATTATGCCAGTGATTCTTTGAGTTCAGTCAGTTCTATTTTAAGCTCTTTTATTGCTTCAATAAGGAGTGCAGTCAAGTTGCCGTAACTAACACCATACTCATCTACATCCTCAGCATATGTGACCACTTCAGGTACAATCTTCTCGACTTCCTGGGCGATTACACCCATCTCATCTTTTTCGCTAACGGTTTTGTCAACATTGATTTTGTTATAGGTAACACCACGAAGATTTAGGACTTTGCTAAGTGCTGACTCAATAGTTTTGATATTTGTCTTCTTTCTTCCATCAGAATAAGCAGTAATGTTACCTGTTGCATAGATAGCGCCAGTGACGTAAAGATCGTATGAGCTAGAGGTAGAACTACCTGCTATACCCATGCAACTATTACCACGATGCCAATAAAGACTCCATCCTGAACCATTTTGTTGATACCAACCACCATGACCATCATTCCACATAAGAGCGTTATGGTAACCCTGGTCGTCCAATATCATTAACCCAGCATAGCCGTTTCTGCTTCCACTTATTCGCCAAGCTGCATAAGTACTGGTCGTATTGGGCATAATGTGAGCACTGTTGGTACTTGAATAAATTCCATCAGTGGTAGTGTTCAACCAATTATATTTATAGGTATAGCCACTACTGCCATTAAACTGCCACTGCAGTGAGCCCAAGTCTTCACTGTCGTAGAATCGAATTCCGCCATAATTCCTTTGAGCACCCATGCGAATACCGGTGTGCCAACGCAGATCTAACTTGGTGTAATTACCTCCGTAGTTTTCAATGTTCGTACCAAGGTGATAATTACCAAAATCATTGCCGCCACCAAAGCTCATTCTCGCAGAGGAAACTGAGTTAGAGTGGTTATTGGATGCATGACCTCCCACAATAAGAGCATTAGATGAGGAGCCAGATGGAGGAATGCTGACGCACCAACTTCCAGCACTGCTCAATAGACCGAATCCATTACCATCCCAGTACACATAACCTTTCCTGCCTGTCGCCTCACCGTGAGTTGAATTAAAACGATCATAAAAAATCAATCCACCCCATGAGATGTTCGCGGAATTTCCATTGATGTGCCAATAATTATTTCCGGGAGAGTAGAAATGAGAGTCAGTAGCTTGATTGTATAAACCCGTACTTGCATTGTAATTACGAAGCCAACTATCAGCGTAAATATCTTGACCACGTATATTTTTCCCAGAAGTATCCCAGGTATGACCATCAAGATTATCAGCGTCTAAACCAGAACCCGCACCATCATTCCCTGCGTGCCAAACAGTATTACTAGTTCCGTTTATAGTAACAGCGTTACCTAACGGATTTAAATCCAATGGTTGACCAGCGTGACTTTGTATAAAATTCCTACTGCTTGCAGATCCAATAGCGAATGTTCCATTAGTTGGAGAACTACTATTAGCCGCTATTCTTAAAAAACTTGTTTGATGATAACCATCAAGTAAATCAGCATCTAACCCCGATCCGCTTCCATCAACTGTTTTAATGAGAGTAAGAATTTCAGAAGCAGTCTGATCAGCAGTTGCTCCTGTTTCAATACCAGCTAATTTTGTAAACTGTGCATCTGTAAACGCATTTGTCTCTACTTCGTACAGTGCTTTGATCTCAGCACCGGTTTGATCCGCCGTAGCATTGGTTTCAATACCGCTCAGCTTCGTGAACAATGCATCGGTAAAAGCATTTGTCTCCACTTCGTACAGTGCTTTGATCTCAGCACCCGTTTGATCAGCGGTTGCACTAGTTTCAATTCCATCAAGCTTCGATTTATCAGCCGTACTCATTGAGGAGAGTGCCCAGGAGAGGTTCCCAGAGCCGTCTGTGGTAAGCACGTTCGAGTTACTGCCTGCATTGCTTGGCAAGGTCAGCGTGTAATTAGCTGCTGCTGAGTGAGCTGGTGCTTTGATATTGACAGCATGTGTGTTCTGCTCACAAGTCAGAGTGAGCTTGCCGGAGCCATTGGTTGAGTCACCCTGGATCGTGACAGCTCCATCAAAGTCGACATCGGTATTGAAGGTGCAGTCTCCAGTAAAGGTCGCACCAGAGAGCGGAGCGTAAGGTTCAAAGAAGCTGACCACATTACCGCTACTGTCTTTGTAAAACAGCTGTGGGTCAGTACTGCTGTAGTTGATCGCTAGCTCGCCATAGTCCAGTTGGTTGGAAGCAGGGACGCGAGCGGATCCCGACAGAAGGGCGCTACTACGCTTCAGTTGAATCTTGGTCATGATTATTCACCCTTGAGTTCTTTGACTTCTTGACGTAATTCCTTAATTGCTTCGACTAGCAGACCCACGATGTTGCCGTATGACACGGTGAGTTTTCCATCATCATCTTCTCGAACCACTTCGGGTAGAACCTTTTGCACGTCCTGAGCAATGACACCAGCGTGTCTGACACCCTGGTCTATGTCAATACGCTCGAAGGTGACACCGTTGATTTGATCAACTTTATTTAACGCCTCTTCAATAGGCTGAATATTAGTTTTAAGAGATCGGTCAGAATAAGCAGTAACGTCACCCGTTGCTGTTACATTACCTGAGGTATCACACTTAAAAAGCCAGTTATGGGAGTTGTCTTTAGTTGAGAATCCAACATTACTGGAGCTGTCGTATTTAATAAAGGCATATGTATTTCCGCTGTGTGCTAAATGTATTCCCCCTACGCCATTCCAAAAATTGTTTTCAAGCCATAAGTTGTAATCATTGGTTGAAATTTCTCCGCATTGAAATCTTCCTGCGATAAGTTTGTTTGTAGAAGGGTTGTAAGTAAGACTCGTATCTGTACGAGCTCGTGTTGAGCCAGAAGAAGCAGAGGAGAAAAGCAAATAGCGTGTGAGGTTAGTACTGTTATCTCCTTGAACATCAACATTTGTCGCTGTTGTCGATGTTGTTGCTGTTGTCGCTGTTGTTGCTGTCGTTGCTGATGAAGCGGAGCCTGCACTTGTGGCATAAGCAACTTCTGCACCTGCGTGGTAAGTGTCACCGTTATATCCTTGAATTAGCCAACGAGAACCAGTCCAATGAGTTTGAATACTGTAGTCAGAATTACCATCATTGCGGTACAGCCTCGTCACACCCCGAGTATTTCGGGTATCACTATTAAGAGATGAGTTGTTAGTTGTCTGTACAAAAGCTGTGTCGGCTTTACCGTTGAGTGCTAACGAGTTTGCAATAGCAGTATTTGAATCCTGCTTAGCATTGAGAGCAGTTTGAAGCCCGTCAACATTTGCGATGACATGATTATGACTATCATCGGCGACGGTTGCTGTAATACTAACGTTACTTGTTCCATCAAAATTTACACTTCCAGAAACATCACCGGTCAACGAGATGCTCCTAGATGTTGCCAAACTAGTTGCTGTGGCACTATTTCCTGTGATGCTAATTCCCCAGGTACCAGTTGCACTTGTTCCAGTTACACTAGGAGCACCAACGTTAGAATAATTCAGAGATACTGAGCCAGTGAACCCATTGACTGAAGTGACTGGATAAACAATACTATTACTTAATGTAGTAATGGCATTGTCTGTGTACTGCTTTGTGGCAGGCATCAACGCACTGGTTGGATCACTGTTCAGCGTTAAATCGCCAGTAAGCGTACCGCCCCTAAGCTGCAAGTAATTATCAGTTAAACCTAAAACGTTTCCAGCGGAATCTTTAAAAAAAAGCTTTGGATCTGTTGTGTTGTAGTTAATTGCAATTTCACCAAAGTCAAGCTGACTAGCTAGTGGTGGCTTTGCATTGCCAGATACAAGCGTGCTGCTTCTTTTAAGTTGAAGTTTCACAGTATTACCGCTATTCTATAACCTTATTGTACTCAATCAAGTTGCATAGACTCCGCCATCAATTGTTCCGGCTGATAGTGTTCCGGTTACGTCCACATCACCACTAGCATTTAAATCAACACATCCAATATTTCCACTTGCGGTAATTCCCACCGTTGTCACATTTCCAGTTGTAGTTAGATTGGCACCAGTAACAGTACCAGAAGCACTGATGCCGACAATGGTTAATGTACCTGTGCCTGTCAGATTGGCTGCTGAAATATCGGCAGACGAGGTGACATTGCCTGTCAGTGATCCTCCAGTTAATGACAGTGCTCCTACATCCGAGTGGGCTAGCGTGACACTGCCCGTGTAGCCATTGACTGAGGAGACGGCATCAGCAGGAGTTGCCAGCTCAACCCAGTCTCCAATGACACTGGGGTTAGTGCCGACAATCACCCAGGTTGATCCTGTATCAGTACGGATGGCCCAATCACCCTTTTGCCCAGTCAAGGCAAGTAACGCTGTTTGAGTCGCAACGCTGCCCAGGTATTCCGTTACAGCAAGTGATGGTAACTGGGAGGTAGGTACGACACCACCAACAAGATCAGCCTTGCCATTTAGGGCTGTCTGTTGCGCTGTCGATACAGGTTTATCAACATCAGCAGTGTTATCGACATTGGCCAGACCAACGTCAGATTTGGTTAAAGCATTTAACGCATTTTGAACAGCAGTTGAGACAGGCTTATCAACATCAGCCGTGTTGTCGACGTTAGCCAAACCAACATCAGCCTTTGTTAAATTACTAATCGTACTGTTGACTGTTGCAATCTGCGTTGTAATGGTCGAATTAAGAGTTGAGACCTCATTGGTAATACGGGTGTCAACTGTATTGATTTCACCATCAACGAACTGTTTGTTACTCGCATGCAAGCTGTGATTAGGAGCAGCTTCAATAAGCAAGTGATCCGTAGCTCTGAGCTGTTCTTGGTAACCAGCTGGATTAAGAACTGTCGCTTTAACGTTTGCCATATCAAACCACGGTAGGAGTTTCGATGTCGACTGCTAGTCGTCTTTCTGCTGCTGCAACACCACAAGGAACAACAACTTTGTTTGTAGTCGTAGTATCAGGTGTCAGTGTCCAGTTACCTGGAGTAATGCTACTCAAGTAGTAGAACGAACCGATATTGAATGTACTTGATGAAGTTGCTCCATCAACACAAGTAGACAAATCTGCAATTAAGATGTTTGCGTTCGTACCAACAGTAACAGTTTGGCCTGCAGTAGCTGCATTGGTTGCTACCCCTGCAACACGAGCAGTGGCAATGGATGTTGCATCTGCTAGGGCCACTGTTCCTGTCGAGGTAACGTATACAAGCTGACCAATGAAAATGTTGTTGACAGAACTATCAAGCAGAGCGTCAAACGAAACAGTTGCACCAGCAATATTTGCAGTGATCCAATCGTCGTCTGTATTCAATCGCCAAACACCGTGATTAGCAGCATCAGGTAAATTTGCAATCGATGTATTCGGTAGCAGCCAGACGTAGGAGCGACCGTATTTTGTAATAGTATCACCTACATTTGGCATAACATTCTATAGTTCTACTATATTTATTTTACCTTCTTCGTCTACACTGATATTTGGCAAAAGATTGCTGGACTCTGATTCTAGTTGTTTTTTCAGGACTGCATTAAGTAAATGCTGGTAATGGACTAACAGCTCCGTAACATTAATCAGATTTTCTCGAAGCGCTTCTATATCTGTGCTTTTTGAAATCTCATCTTTGAAAACTCTAAGCTTGAGTTGACATTCAAGACTTAGTTCAAAGTCTTCCTTGTTAAACATATCACCTCAAGCTTTTTCTAAGTTTAGCTAGTTCAAACTTCTTTTAAGTAACGTGTGGCTTTTTGCTTAAAGGTTTCAAAGTCTTCTGAATTAGCAAGGGCAGCACGAATTCCTTCAAATGTTGTTTGATATGCGTGAAGACGTTCACCAACATCAACATGATTATGTACGACTCGTCCACGCTCATTGTTTTCACTAAATTGACCAATGATCAACTTCGTGCATGCAGCGCCACTATGATCAATGCTGAAGACCTTTCCAGATGGACCATTCCAGCAGAAGTCTTCCTTAGCAGTAAACTCCCATGCATATTCCCAGAAGGACTCTGTTGTACCAAAGTCAACAACTGTTTCATCACCAGTATTTGATTTGAAGCGAAGAGCCTTCTGGCTGTCAGAAGCAGTGGCGGAGAAATCAAATGTAGGCAACTCCACATCCGAGTTTTTGATTTCAAATCTTCCGAAGATGTCACCACCTTTCTGGCTCAAGAACTTCTGATCCTTGATTTTCTTCTGAAGCCTGTCAATATCTTTCTTGACATTTTCCTTAGAGGCAACTTCATCAATAGGGGGAATCAACTCTTTGACAAGTTCAATCCGTTGATCAACGTAAATTTCTGATGACTTGTGCAGATTGATCAGTGAGTCTTTTACCTCTTCAATGCTCGTGGATACGGATTCCTTGGTGGCCAGTGCCGACAAGTCAATCTCCTTATTGTCAACTGAGTCGATTCGCTTTTGGAGCTCTTCAATCAATTCATTGGTTTCATTCAGATCGACCTTGCTGGCATAGTTATCTACGTCACCAATGTAATCTGCAAGATCTTCAAGCTTGGTCTCAGTTAGTTTACCTGTTGCATTAATTTTGGCAAGGAGTTCTTGCGTTAATACATCTAGATCAATTTGATCTGCTTTATGATCAACCTTATCGTCTAGTTCTTTTAATGCTTGTAGAGAGAAGGCTGACAGTTTTTCGTAGTCAACAGTTAGATACTTTTTCTCGGAGCGTGATTTAAATTCTCCAGTCTCTGGATCGAGTTCTCGGTCAAACGCTGCGAGACTGACGACTTCAGGTAATACAGCACTCAACTCTTGTGCTGATAAACCTAGCTGACGCTGAGTATTTCGGAACCCCAGTGATTTGGCTAAATCATTTTCGTAATAGTAGAAAGCATTAATTCCATCAAGCTTGTCCAGGGCTCCATCCAGTTGACCATCCTTTGACTTCAGACGGTCATCAGAGAAGTTGGTTGGATTAATCGAATGTCGCCAAGCGGCTGTGCCACTGATTGTGTTGTAGACATATAAATTCAGGTCCGTTGTATTAAAATATAAATCGCCTTCAGTTGGGCTACTAGGAGCAGAAGCAGCTGCCGGGGCAATCGCTTCAGCATCCAAGTCAACGACTGCTTGATCTAATTCACGTACTGCTTGGATAATCCAACGGTTTAAAACTGATTGATTTCGATCAGCAGAGGTAGCTGGTGTGAACTGTGAAACATTGACCAATAATGGATTGACTGTTCCATAATAGGTTTGCGTATCAGTACTTAGTGTTAAAGCAGGAAGAGATACAGGATTTACAGATAGTGCTACGTTCCAAGTATTTGAATAATATATGTAGAGGGTCTGAGTTAGGTTATTGAACCATAGTGCTCCTTCAACTTCTCTAGTTGGTTGATTAGCAGAAACGGCAGTTAGTCCATCAGCTCCATTGGTTTGATAATAAGCATTCGTATCCCAAACCATCAAACGCCCAGTTCGTGTATCGAACCAGAGATGTCCATCTCTCGGCGTGAAAGAGAAAGCACCTCCAGTTATATTTCCATTACCATCGTCAGTCAGTTCCCAATTCGGAGGAAACTCACTCATAGTGACATTGCCTAGATCAAGCAAATCCTGGATCGCAGAAATAACTCCACCGAAATTCTCTGGGTATTCCTTAGGTGTTTCTCCTCGATCTACACGTATGTCATTGAACGCAGCAATGATTCCAGCAAAACTTGTACCCGTTTCTAAACCCGCAGGCCAATTTGTCCCAGACTGAGGATTATAAGTCACAATCTTTTCTACAGCTACTTGATAGTTCTATTGTATCGACTTAGTAGGAACTTCCTAGTACCACCATTGCAATCTCGACGTCATCAAGATTGAGACCTTGAGCTAAAGCAAAGATAATTTCTAGTGTGGTGATTCCACTTCTCTTATATGAATCAACAAAACGTGCACTGACTTCGTCAATTTCTTTCTCGAGCTTCTCTTCAAACTTTATTCGTGAATCATAACTTGGATAAGTATTTGGCTCTTGAACTTTGATTTGATCGATAAACATCGCCGCAATTGTATGCTTGCACATCTTAAACCCGAGCCTTTTCTCCTCTCGTTCCCAGCTTTGAATATAACCAGCAGCTGAGACCTGACCTTGCTTGTCGTAGGTTGAGGGACCTAAGGCTGTTGGTAAGGGGTAACGCTCCTGGCGGTTGTTCTTACGTTCACCGCCGCTTTGGTTGGACTGTGGCATTCGCAATTGTGCACTCGAGTAATTAGGACAACTGCATGCATAGGTTTGTGCAGGCTGTAGCCCTTGCCCAGAAGCAAAAACCTCATCCATCCACGGATCAATGTCGGTGTTCAGTCGTCTCCAAACTGGATCTCCTGGAGCTCCTAGTGGGTGATAATAATTAGTTCCATAGTAGTCATCTTCAATATGAGTAAAGCTATTATCTGTAAATACCAAGAATCCATTCTGAATATCCGCGTGTAACTTAAACTCAGACTCAAATGCAACTGATTGGATTAATAAGTTAGAGCCATCAATGCGAACTGAATTGATCAAGTAGGGAAGCACGCTATAATTCACACGATTTACTTCAGACTCGACCAGATCAGCGGTTAAGTACTGTTTACCAAAAAGTCTTTGATACTTATTTTTCTCGTAGCGATACTTGCTTTTCACTGCTACGTCAGCGACGGTAGTAGTAAAAATTGGAGTCAACGTACTTATGTCATATAGTGATGGAGGAAGTTCTGAATCAGTGTCTAAGATCTGCAGTTCTACTCCCGCATTTGTATCTTCTACGTCCACGTAAAAGAACTCGTCATCGTCTTCAAATGTTTTAGTGGTTACTGAACTCAGAAGTTTGTCAATGTATAAATCTGGTGCATAGGTGATTTTTCCAACTAAAGATTGAACGTCACCATTGACAGATTGCATATATGTACTTGCAAGTAATGGTGCTAGAGGAACTGTCGCTGTGATTACTGTTCCATCACTAGAAGAGCTTTTACCTTTGTAGATTCCTGGTCGACCTGTACTTGTAAGAACGTTTTTAAGGGATGCGGTCGTTGTGCCATCAGTCAGTCGTTCTCCAATCATCTGATACAGGAGACGGAAGTCAGCTCCTGTACTTATCTCGCACCAAATCTCTCTAAACGATTTATTCTCAGAATAAGTTGTCGCATCGTTTCTAATACTAGTAATAGATCCCAATGCAGTCTGCGAAGATGGAGTTCTCTTCATCACATAGTGATTGCTACTATCAGCGTTCTGAGTAGCAAATCGATAACCAGTAAAAGTAATATCTACCTCGTATGAGGTACCCTGATACAACTTTGAATTAATGACTTGTGGAGTGTATGAGCCAGTAGTGCTGTTGTATTCTTCTAACTCGTACCAAGCAGCTTTGTTGTAATACTCAAATCCCTTTCGCCATTTCACCCAATCACTGGCAATATCGTATTGCTCAATCACTGTTCTATGAACTGAGCTGCCAAAGCTCCGGTCACTGGGGTAGTAACCGGATGCCTTTTTATGCTTACCTCTGGTAATTGTCGAATTGACTTTGTTGAAAGCTAACGACTTGGGATTACCAAAGCCATTCTGCTTTCTAGCCATTAGTACCAGCCGCCTTGGACGCCGAAGATAGGACCATCAGATACGGCTGATGAGTTCGTATTCTCGCGAGCGACCCATAGTGCGTAACCCTTGGGAATATATAAAGCTCCAACTTGAGAAGCGGATCCTGCTGCGGGAAGAGGAGCTAATACATTCGGGAAGTCTGTATAGCGAGTAATGGTTTTAGCAGTGGTCGACGAGGTCAAGCTACCTAGGTACAGACCCTGTGTTGGGCGCAGGAAGTCAGCTGCTGTGGACAGATAAAAGTTAACTGTGTGTGCAGTTGTTCCTCGTGAAATGACGTAGATTGCTTCAATAATCGCACCATCCGCGGTCGTCGAGTCAAGCACCACAGAAGCAGAGTTTGTACCACTTACATCCTGGGATGACACAACAGTATTGTTTGTGTCGACCAAATAGTGAAGAATGTGATCAACGAGAAGAGGCTGCTTGTTAGTAGAAGTTGAGGCCATGATATTGATTAAGCGGTTTTAGTACGGTTACCAGACTTCATGTCGGTCCCCTTGCCCTGAGCTTGAGGTTGGATCTCAGCACTTTGAACTCCCTGGAGAGGGAGTGCCTGGGCAGTCTGCTGAGGCTGAGGAGTACTACCCCCAGGCGCAGTCTGTGTCGGTACGCCCGTTGGTCCCATCATCGATGCATACAGACCACGGTTCTGTGCTTGGGTACCCATATAGGAGCCTTCCATGTTGTTCTGAGCTACAGGATCAGGCTGAGGCTGCAGACCATATGGGTTCTTGTTCAGGCCATTACCGATGACCATGAACTGAGGCATACCGCTGTTCTCATTGGGAATAGGAGCACGGGTGCGAAAGTCATTGGCATCCATCGTCGAATCCTGGTAGGGATACTGCGGAGGGGAGCCATCCAGGGTCATCCTCTGGTCCCCAATAGAAGCAACGTTCTGGGGAGTGTTGTTCATTGGTCCGCCAGGTACAACGGACATCTGTTTTGCTTGCTTGAACCGATTTGGATCAGCAGCTTCAGCGCGTTCGCGTTTTGAGGAATTAGACATGATTTTTATCAAGTAATCTGAGCATGATCGTTGAGGTTATGGTTCTCGCCATTAGCGATCATCTGCATGCGTTCCATCACCTTTCTAGAAGCAAAGTCCTGTGCCTCGTTAGGTTCAGCTGTACCGGAAGTACCTTCTTCTGCATTGCCGGTAGTGATTGTTTCACTGGCAATGTTCCCAGCGTTATCAGGCTGTGCAAATGTCGGGCTTTTATCGATTTCGGGATCGACAGCACCATACTTAGGATCAGGAACAATTCCAGTTAGATAAGGATTGTCCTTAGCCATTGCAGCTACAGAGGCCCTGGTTGACAGGTACTCACGCTCACCACTATTAGTTCTATGGGTGTGCCACGACATAGTTTTTGATTATCTTCTACTAAAACTATTCTACACTTAACGCCAATTTTGATTTAAATAAATACGTGTACCAACTGCAGTATCAGCAGGCCCCGGTACTGCCAAAATGAATTCAGCACCAGACCGGCTGAATGCATAGCGCCTAACTTCAGGACGGCGATAGTTAGGGACGTAGAGACTTTCTGCCAATCGGTCACATTCGCGAAGATAGATCTCTCGGAAGTACTCATCACCCTTGAGGGGGTCAGAGGTGTTGATCGTCCGCTGAACGTCACCAGCAATTACTTCCTGCCGTGATGGGTTCAGAGTCTGACTGCCGTTCGGATCGAAGTAATCATCCGGGATGGCAGCACTTGCCTTCCAGGCAATGTCACAGCGTTTAACGTGGTAAATAATTTCGTCGTACCAGATCTGATCTGGAATCAACGCCATTGCTTCCTCTAAACGAGCACGGTCCCCAGCTGGGATCTGTGCTCCGGCATTAAAGCCAAGGTGATAGCGAACTTTTGATTTGTAATATTCGTCTAACTGCATCAGCCGACTCCTCTGCCGAAACGAGATAGGTTGTCGTAGTGCTTCGCAGCAAGGTCTTCAAGCAGGGCCAGATCGAAGTTATCTAGCTCCTGACCGACCTGAATCTTCGCGAGCAGGCGTGCTTCAGGTGATTCGTCAATCATTGCCTGTCGCACAGCATTACCAGCACCGCCTCCAAGCAGGAAGCCACTTAGAGCTCCTGCTACTCGGAAGCCAGGAAATGCTCTGCCTAAACGTCCACCTCGTGGGATAGGTTCTTGTCTGACAACTGGTTTCTTTCCTTTTACTTTTTCCTTGACAGTCCTATATCTTTCAAGTGGAGCGACTTTGTCAAGCCCTTTGTTGACCTGCCTAGCGACTGCCTGCACAGGGCGACCTGCCTGGTAGCCCAGATAAGTACCAGCAAGCGCCCCAGGTATGACGAAAGCCTCCTGTGGCAAACGTTCTTGATCTCGTTTGAGAGCTTCCAGATATAAGGCTTGCTCTAAAGCGGCAGTATTCATCAGCTCTCGCTACTCAATAATTATATTTTAGCTAATAAAGATCAGATCATCTTCAATCAGTTGTTCCCAATTGACGCGAGGAATATTTTCAAGTTGCTTCAGGTTGGAGAACCGCTCACCAGACAATGACATGCGAAGCTCAACAACCTTCTTCGCAGTGGCATAGCCCACGCCAGGAAGACGCTTTTGGATAATCTCAGCTGTTGCCGTGTTCAAATTAAGCCGAGAGTCCTCCTGAGGCACCACGGTTTCGGGCGGCTGCTCCTCAGGCTCAGGAGTAATTTCAGGAGCAACTACATTACTCAGACGACCCTTCTCGCGGTCATAAGGAACTAACTGTTCCAAGCTCACATAGCTTACTTGTCCTCCAGAATCACGAATCATTGCAAACTCTTTATCGTGCTTGCTGATGAACTCAACGAGTTTGCCAGTATTCTTGTCTTGGAATAATTTGCTCATTATAAATATTATTCATCTTTACTAATTATAGACATGAAAAAAGCGCCCCGAAGGACGCTTTAATCTCAAGGCGATAATGGCGATCAAGCGCCAGCAGCAACCTTATAAGGAAGGTGGACATCACCAGCATCAGGTGCACCGCCGTCCATGAAGAAGCAGACTTCAACAATGA
>VMBT01000908.1_pt1 | contig 16409 bp, 16 predicted proteins | sample 4404301 | NCBI WGS metagenome assembly VMBT01 (sample SAMN12238535, study PRJNA552566) | marine metagenome | isolation source: Coastal seawater | place: USA: coastal Georgia, Sapelo Island | collected 2008-08/2009-08
AGTCTTTGCCTTCAAAGTTTTCTTTCCAATTAGTTCCAATATGTCTTTTAATAGATCTAACTGTGTTATCTGGATTTGTAATTGCTTGCCTTTTTGCAAGCTCACCAACTAGAACTTCTTCTGATTTAAAAGCAACAATAGAAGGTGTTGTTCTATTTCCTTCTGCGTTAGCAATAACAGTTGGCTCACCACCTTCAAGCACTGCTACAACACTATTTGTTGTTCCTAAATCAATTCCTACAGCTTTACCCATTTTGTATATTTCCTTTCATAAAATTATTAAATTGGTTCTTGCTCTCTCGGTAAATGTCCTCTTACTCTTGGATAGGAGATAGGAGCATGAAGAAAGCAAAATTTCTTTTTGTTATAAACACTAATTACGGTCTCACAAGCTTCAAATGCGCAAACTCTACCAGAGGTATATTTTTTTGATCTTCTAACACCTGGTTTAACTTGTGAGGCAGTTAATGTTCCGCTCATTTTAACCTTCCTTATCTAATTATATTTTAATATATAATCTAAGTATAAATACTTAGATTTATAAATAAGATAACACATTTGTAAATTTATGCAAAAAATTTTAAAAAAAAGATAAAAAAAGTGCAATTTTAGTAATTATTAATCCACCTGATATTATTGAATAATGAAAAAGATAGATATTAATATCTTAGGGCTCGGGAATTTAGGAACTGCTTTTTTTGAAGGTTTGCAATCAAACAACAATCTTAATCTGCATTTATATGAGGAAAATGATCAAATTAGAACTGATTTTTCCAAATCATATGGTGTAGAAGTTGCTTCACATATCGATAGTCTTGATTCAGGAGTATTAATACTTTGCATTAAACCACAAAGCATAAATACTTTTTTTGATTCGTTTTCCAAAAACATAAGCAATGATATCCTTATTTGCTCGCCTGTTGCGGGTTTAGAAATTGAAACAATACACAAATATGTTGAAAATAGAATTATCAGGATAATGCCAAATCTATTAATTAGAAAAAATAATGGATTTATTCCATATGTTAAAAATTATGATGGTGACTACTTAAGCTTTTTAGAAATAGCATTATCTTCTTTAGGGACAACTAAAGAATTTGTTGAGAAATTTTTTCCACTTGTTACAGCAATATCAGGAAGTGGCCCAGCGTGGTACTATGAGCTTTCAAGGCAACTTATAAATTCAGCTACTCAATTAGGCATGGATGAAGTTGATGCTGAAGAACTTGTTAAAGAATTAATCAAAGCTTTACCAAACCTTATTAACACAGAAGATTCTTTTGCGGAGTTAGTAAATAAAGTGAAATCACCAAAAGGAACAACTGAAGCAGGACTTGATTCGCTTAATGACGATTCCTTTGATACAATAATTTTCAATGCAATTCAAAAGTCAACAAATAGATCAATTGAGATATCGGCTGAATTAAAAAATGAATAAATTAAAAAGCCTAAAGGGCAATGATTATGTTTTACTTTTGTCTGCAGGAGCTTCAATCGGCACTCTATTTCTATGGGCAGCTAGCTATATTTTTCCTGAAGGAGAGATAATTGAAGGCAGACGTGTTTTTGAAAATATTCCTAAGGTAATTCAATATATATTTTATGTCTTAAGTGCTTCTACTATTTTTCTATCTGGTTACCTTTTTTCTCTTAGGGTTAAAAACTGGACAAGAGGAAAAGAAGAAAAAAGAAACGTAAAATTTTCTGCTCGTATTTGGAGTTTCTTCGATGGAGTAACAATGAGAACAGTACTTAGATTTAAAGCTGCTGGACTGATGCACTCGCTAATATACATAGGTTTTCTCGGTTTGTTTGCTGGAACTATTACGCTTGAGATCCACCATTTAATGCCACCAAGTCTCAAGTTTTTACAAGGAACAACATATATTGTCTATTCATTCCTTCTGGAGTTGGCAACCATTGCTTATCTAGTTGGACTTTTCTGGGCTTTAATCAGAAGGTTAAGAGGGGCAGAATACCGAATACAAACAAAGACAACAATTGATGATTATCTAACATTGTCTCTGTTAATTTTTATTGGCATATCCGGCATTACTACAGAAGCTGGAAGAATTGCACTTGAAAATTTTCCCAACTATGAGAAGTGGTCATTTATAGGATATTTTGTTGCTGATTTCTTAAATTTATCAAACCCTGAGTTATTTCACAGAGTTTCTTGGGTTTTACACGTTGTTTCGTTCTTTGTGTTTTTGATTGCATTACCTATTTCTAAGTTACGCCATATTATTACATCTCCAATAAACATGTTTATGTCACCTAAGGAGAGACATAAAGGCGCTATGAGAGATATTGGAAACCTACTAGAGGCGGAAGATATTGATAATGTTGGCACAGAAATAATTGACCATTTCACATGGAAACAACTTATGGACTTAGATGCTTGCACAGTTTGTGGAAGATGTACTTCAGTATGCCCAGCAAATCAAACAGGTAAATCTCTTGACCCAAGAGAGATAATCTTAAAAGTAGGGCAAGTAATGTCAGAGTCTGGAGATCCCTCTGTTCCAGCAACTATCAGCACTCCAGGACCCCTAAAAGTAAATTCATCAAATGTTTTTGAAAGAATAACTTCCGAAGAAGTCTGGGCCTGCACTTCGTGTAGAGCTTGTGATGAGATATGTCCTGTAAATATAGAAATTTTGGACAAGATACTTGATATGAGAAGACACCTAGCTTTGATGGAATCAGATTTTCCTTCAGAACTTGGTAAAGCTTATGTTGCAATGGAGAATTCATCTAATCCTTGGGGGGCTTCACAAAACGATCGTTTGAAGTGGACGGAAGATCTCGATTTTGAGGTACCTGTCATTGATGAGTCGAACTCTGAAGAATACGATTATTTATACTGGATCGGATGTGCCGGAGCTTTCGACGATAGAAATGTGCCTGTGACAAAAGCTGTTGCGACACTATTAAAGCGAGCTGGAGTGTCTTACGCTGTTTTGGGGCCCAAGGAAGTTTGTACAGGAGATTCTGCGCGAAGAACAGGTAATGAATTTGTTTTTCAACAACTTGCGATACAAAATATTGAAAACATGAACAATCTAAAAGTAGATAAGATCATTACACAGTGTCCACACTGTTTTAATACTATTGCAAATGAATATCCTCAACTAGGCGGCGAGTATAAAGTTATTCATCACAGTCAATTACTAACAGAACTTGTTCAGTCTGGGAGAATAGAAGTTGGAACAAGTGACAAGCCTTACAAAATTACATATCACGACTCATGTTACTTAGGTAGACACAATGACATTTATACAGCACCGAGAGAAATCGTTGGCTCAATTGGCGGAATAGAAATTAGAGAAATGAAGCGCCAAGGAACTCAGAGCTTTTGTTGTGGTGCTGGCGGTGGAAGAATGTGGATGGAAGAGTCTGTTGGCAAAAAAGTAAACATTGAAAGATCCCAAGAAGCAATTGAGACCGGCGCTGATGAAGTCGCAGTTGCTTGTCCATTTTGTTACATAATGATGGATGATGGTGTTAAAGAACTTGGCTATGGGGACAATGTAAGAGTTAGAGACGTTTCTTTAATACTTTTAGATAACCTTAAAAAAGACTAGGAATTTTTTCCCATAAAAAAATGTGCAATATCCCCATGTGATTTATTAATGCTATAAATCACATATATTGCAGTAGTAAGGTTGCCCAAAATTAAAACAAAAAATGACCATATAATTGTTGCAGACAAAGACTCTTTATAGGCAATCCACAAGCAAACTAGAATAAATCCACCGTAGAGATCTACAAGAGAAACTATACCCCATGGTAATTCTGGAATAGGCGAGTCAAATAATGAAACTTGGTTTTGTGCCCAAATTATTACTCCTATCATTGAGACACTTATAACGTATGAAATTAATTTTGTTATAGTCATTAAGTAGATTTTAAATAAATCAAAAAAAAATGAATGATAAAAAAATAATATCCCGCATATTACGTCTTGATAAAGAGATTTATAACGAGCTTCTGGTTCAAGATGGAGCTTTTCAAAAATCCATTGCCATCTTTGTAAGCACGACAATTTTAGTCACTATGAGTGGATTTAGATTTATTTCAGGGTTGTTAGATTATTTACAAGAAAACTTAATTTTGTTTCAACAGGAGTTTCAACAAGAATTTTCTCCAGAAGAATTTAATTTGTTTCAATCATTGATTGAAGAGTTGCAAACTTTTATAAACTCTTCAGACACTACTACTTCAATATTTTCTTCGGCCTTCTCGTCTCTCGTTGCCACGGTTATAGGATTAGTGATAATTTACTTAATACTCAGATTTCTTTTCAGGAAAGAGCCAATTCCTAAAGATCTTCTAATAATTAATTTTTTTGCATCAACTCCATGCTTGCTTGTTGTGCCCGCACTATTTGTCTCATCGCTTTTTCTTCAGGGTTTTTTAATTTTGATAGTCTCAATATATTCAATTGTTTCTTTCAGTTCAGGGCTTAAACAAGTTTACATGTTGAGAAATATTGAAGTCATACTACTAATCGTGTCATTAACGTTTGGGACAAGTATTTTAGGTGGTGCATAGAATGAATGCAGGAGTTATACTCGCAGCTGGTGACTCAACAAGAATGGGATTTCCAAAGCAGCTTGCTGAAGTTAAAGACAAACCATTATTAGAACTTGTAATTGAAAAAGTAAATTCCTACTTTGAGTCATCGACTGTAGTTCTGGGGTCCGAAAATGAAATTATTGAAGAAAAAATAAATTTTTATAATTCAAATATTTTAATAAATGAAAACTGGGAAGAAGGAATAGTTTCATCAATTAGAACAGCTCTATTTTTCTATCAAGAACAAAAGCAAATAGAAAATCTTGTATTTTTTTTGGGAGACCAACCTGAAGTAAGGGATGAAGTCATCATTGCTTTACAAAATAATGAAATGGACAACTCAAAAATATTAATTCCTCAATATAGATACAAGTTGGGTTTTCCAGTTTTAGTCCCGCGTCCATTTTGGTCAAAGTTAGAATTGTTGACACAAGATGATCCTGGTGAATTTGAAATATCAGCATACAAAGATTTTGATCTAATCGATTATTTTGTTTCATCTGAGGTAAAAATTGAAAAACTTAATTTTAATTTTCTTGGTCCAACGGATTATGACGAAGAAAAAGATTTTTGAGAGTGGGAAAATCTCTTAAAAAAAAGCATTTGTTTATAAAATAAATTTTGTAAAATCAAAAACATGAATTCAATTGATTCTATAAATGGTATGACTCATACTGAGGCAACAAAATTAAGAAGAGCAAGAGTCAGAACAACAACAACATTCCTTCAGATAGCTTCATCTAGATCTGGAAGGGCTTTATTGACAAAAGAAACAGGGATTAGCTCACCAAAGCTTCTTCACTGGGCAAGAAGAGCTGAACTGATGAAAATTAAAGACCTGGGTAGAGATTATGCTGACTTACTAGAAGCAGTTGGTGTTGAAAGTGTTTCTGAATTAAGAAGACGGAACCCTGAATCATTGCATGAATCAATGCAAAAAATAAATATTAAAGCCAAAATTGTTGAAAGAATGCCTTCAATTAAAAGAGTTAATAGATGGATAGAAGATTCTCAGCATATAGAAATTAAGGTTTCTTCTTAATAACAACAAGAATCTATCATTAAAGTGTGGATAAAAAAACTATAAGAATAACAGGTGCTCAGTGTTCTTTTTCAGTGGGTGCTATTCAAGAAAACAAAGAAACTATACTCAATTGTTTTGAAGAAGCTGAATCAGTAGAATCAGACATCGTTATTTTTCCAGAGCTAGCAATTACAGGATACCCACCAGAAGATTTGTTACTTCGTGAAAGTTTTATTGGTAAGAATTTTGCAGTACTGGAAGAGATTGCAGCTTTTTCATCTCAGACAAGTGGAGTCATTGGTTTTGTTGATAGAAAGAACGATTCCCATAATCAAGACAACAATAAACGGACGATAGCCAATGCTGCTGCAATTGTACAGAATGGAGACGTTAGAGGAATATATCATAAATCATTTTTACCAAATTATTCAGTTTTTGATGAAGCTAGATATTTTTCCAAAGGCACAGAACCGAATACTTTATTTTGGTATGACGACATTGCTATTGGGATTAATATTTGTGAAGATATTTGGATTGAAGACGGACCAGCAGAAGAGCAAGTGAAACAAGGTGCATCACTAATTATAAATATAAATGCATCACCTTATGATATTCATAAAAGCGAAACTCGAAAAGAAATAGTCATGAAAAAGGCATTAAAACTAAATGTACCAATAATATATTTGAACATGGTGGGCGGTCAGGATGAACTAGTTTTTGACGGAGGTTCGTTTGTTGTAAATGACCTTGGTGAAATTATCTACCAGGCCTCAAGTTTCAAAGAAGAAGTATTCCACTTAGATATTGATTTAAAAACTAATAAACAAAATGACAAATCGCCTCTAATAATCAGGCCAAAAACAATTGAATTGAAAGATGTTGAAAGCAAGGCTTCATTGAGTAAGAATGAATCTATTTATTCTGCGTTAAAATTGGGACTTAAAGACTATGTAAGGAAGAATAAATTCACAAAAGTATTAATAGGTATTTCAGGTGGAATTGATTCAGCTTTAACTGCTGCAATTTGTGTTGATGCATTAGGCGCAGAAAATGTAATTGGAGTAGCTATGCCCTCTAAATACAATTCCAAAGACTCTTTAGACGATGCAATTAAACTATCAGATAATTTAGGAATAACTCTAAAAACAATTGAGATCGAAAAACTAGTAGATGATTTTAGAGAAACTCTTACGAATTCTCTCAACGAAGATCTTGGTCAAATAACTGATGAAAATATTCAATCAAGAGTTAGAGGTAATATTTTAATGGGATTATCTAACCAAACCGGTGCAATGGTTGTTTCTACTGGTAATAAATCAGAAATGGCAGTTGGCTACTCTACCCTTTATGGCGATCTTGCCGGTGGATTCGCATTGATAAAGGATTTATATAAAACTAAAGTTTATGAATTATCAAACTACATAAATTCAATTTCTGATGCTATACCAAAAAACATTATCACTAAAGAGCCAAGCGCAGAACTTCGCCCTAATCAGTTTGATAGTGATTCGCTTCCAGATTATGAAGTACTCGATAAAATATTGAATCTTTATATTGAGGAAGATAGTTCATCTGAAAAAATTATCGCTTCAGGAGTTGATCCAGATTTAGTATTTGATGTTCTTGAAAAAGTAGACAGAAATGAATACAAAAGAAAACAAGTTGCGCCTGGAGTAAAGCTCACTCAAAAAGCGTTTGGAAAAGACAGGAGAATGCCTATTACAAACACATACATAAGACAAAAGGAATAAAATGTATTTAATTGATGGAGTCCAAGTTGAAAAAGAAGATTTCATTCTTCCTGTAGAAAATATTGGAGTATGGAGAGGCGATGGAATTTTTGAAGCAATTAGAATTCACGAAGGTTATCCGTTTGGAATAGATTTACACATCGAAAGATTCAAAAAATCTGCTTCTAAGGTATTTTTTGACGATATAAATTTTGAGAAGATAAAAGAAGATATTTTACTGGTGGCAGAAAATTTTCAAAATGGATATGTTAGGACATTAATTTTAAGAAATGAAAAAGATTCATTTAATGTATTTTGCTTTTATCAGCCACCTATAGATGTACCAGCATATTTTACTTTACAAACTCAAAAAGCCTACTGGCAGAGTGGTGGAGACTTTATTGAACAAGATGTATTCAATATTGGTACAAAATCTACATCGTACGCAATGAACATAAGTCACACAAGACAAGCTGAATTAAATGGGTATACGGATGCTTTACTGGTTAATAGAGAAAACATCATTCTTGAAGGTCCTACTTGGACTTTCGGGTGGATATTGAATGATAAAATACACGTACCAGACCTAGATCTTGGAATCCTAGATTCAATAACTCGAAAATATTTAATTCGCTTTGGAGAAGAAAAAAAATTAGATGTATCTATTGGACGTTTAGTTGAAGATGAATTAGAAACTATACAATGTGGTTTTGTATTATCTACCGCAAAACATGCAATACCTGTTTCTAAAATAAATGAAATAGACTACTCTCACCACCCCTTAATTAATGAAATTCAAGAAACTTTTAAAAACGAAGTAAATATTGAGCGCCCTTAAAAGGAGGTGGAATGAGATTAACTGAGTACTCACATGGTGCTGGTTGAGCATGTAAACTCTCACAAAAAGAGCTTGCTCAGGTACTGACGCATTTTAAACAACAAAATAATTCTGATACTTCACAAATATTGGTCGGTCTTGATTCGCCTGATGATGGAGGTGTTATTGATATTGGTAATGGAATCAGAGTAGTTCAGACTGTAGACTTTTTTACTCCTATATTAGATAACCCGTTTGATTGGGGAAAAGTTGCAGCCGCTAACGCATTATCTGATATTTACGCAATGGGCGGAACCCCAATATCTTCCTTACAGCTTGTTTCATGGCCAAGAGAAGATTTAAGTTTTGAAATATTGTCTGAGGTTTTAAAAGGCGGTTTAGAGATCATGCAAAGTGCTGGTTGTAACATCATTGGAGGACACAGTATCGACGACAAAGAGCCAAAGTATGGTTTTGCTGTAACAGGAATAATTAATGATGCTATTTATAAAAAAAGAAATCTTCAAGTAGGCGATAAACTTTTTTTGACTAAACCTTTAGGTTCTGGAATTATCTCTTCTGCTATAAAAAAGAATATAGCAAGTGAAAAAGCGATATCTGAAGTAACTGAAGTAATGACAGCATTGAATGACAAAGCATTAGAAGCTGCCAAAGAATTAAATGCAAATGCAATAACAGATGTCACAGGTTTTGGATTATTAGGGCACTTAATAGAAATGATTGGAGATTCTGAAGTGACAGTAAATATTTATTTAGATAATGTACCTGTTATTGAACATGCAAAAGAATATTTGAATAATGGAGTTTATCCTTCTGGGTCTAAAAGAAATTTTGATTCAGCTAAAGAAAATATAATTTATAGCGACGATCAAGAATCTTTTGTAAAAATTTTATCAGATGCTCAAACAAGTGGTGGTTTACTAATTTCAGCACCAAATGATAATTCAATTGATTTAGATGATATATCTGACAGACTTGGATTAAATATATGGGAAATTGGAGATATTGTTTCTAGATATAAAAATAAAGTCAATATCATTAATAGCAAATGATAAAAACAATTACTAAATTTTTTGCTTTTGCAACAATTTTGAAAAACTTGCTTGAAACAAAAAAAGGAGATATTTCTGGTAATACTCAAATTCATCCAAGTAAGTTTCCTGGCAGAACTATTTTTGTAAGGGAAAAAGAGTATTTTATTAGAGAATCATATGTAGATGGAACAACCCCTATTGTTTTTTTACATAGCTGGGGGTCTGATTCATTAGGTAGTTGGTTTAAAGTGTTGCCAAAAATTAAAAATAAAAATTCATTTATTGCAATTGATTTAAGAAATCATGGAAAGTCAGATTCAAGTTGGAAAAGATGGGATGTAGACGAAAATGCTGATCTGGTTATAAGCATTCTAGAAAAACTTGGCATAGAAGAGTGTGACATTGTTGGTTGGTCGATGGGAAGCGCTGTTGGGATGTCTGTTGCTAGAAAAAAACAATCCTTGATTAGAAAATTAGTTTTAATAACCCCATTTAGTTGGCTGGGGGGTGCTGTTTATAGTGACAAAATAGCATTTAAGGTATTTATAAGTTTTGTAAGAATTCGAGAAAGACTTTTTCCAAATTTTAATCCTCAATCAAAATTTTCTTTCTTAAGGAAATCCCAATCTATTGAAGATGAGTACACAGAGTGGGCATGGAATAATTTACATAGGTCAAAAGATGACTTTATATATGGTGATGGAGGAAGGTTTGTTGTACCTTATGACGCAAGACCTTGGATTCATGAAATACATTCTGACACATTGGTTATTACTGGTGGTAAAGACAAATTAGTCCCTGAAGAAACATCTAATGAAGTGATAAACCGTTTAAATACTGTTAAATCGAAAGTTATTAATGATGCCGGTCATTCTGTTCCGTGGACTCACGCAGATGAACTATTAGAAGAGATTAATAGCTTTTTAAACAATGAATAAAGTTTTATTTGTTTCTCCAACTGTTTACTCCAATCCTGTAACACAAGATATTCAAAAAAAATTTCAATCACTTTCAAAAGTGTGCAACCCTATAGTTTTTGCATTTAGTGAGGAAAAATCTAGTTCTTTTGTTGAGGGCGTTGGGACCATCCTTAATAAAAAAAATAAAAATAGGTTTTTAAATTATCTTAAAATTATTTTTTTATTCTTATTTAGAATCCCACAAATTGTAAAAGATCAGAATATTGAGATTGTTTGTTTGCAAGATCCTATAACTGGTTTTTTTGCTGTCCTCTCATTAAAGATTAGAAAATTTCCTGTAAAAATCATAGTTGAAACGCACGGAGATTTTATTGACACTATTGGACTAGAGAAAAATTTACTATTACCAAAATTTTATATTTCAATATTTACTTACTTTGCGAAGTATTCAATTAATAATGCAGATTCGATAAGATCCATATCTGAATTTACTGAAAAACAAGTTAAAGAGTTTGGATACAGTGGTTTATTTGTTCGTTTTCCAGCTTGGATAAATATAGATACATACCTTAATGCGGATGAAAACAGGTCTTACAAAGATACTTTTAAAATAATTTTTGTCGGCAGTGTTACAGATAGAAAAAATCCAGATTTAATAGTTAAGGCATTAGAGCCAATTGATAAAAATTTATCGTTGGAAATTATCGGTTCAACCCCAAATAGTAAGTATTTAGAAAAATTACAAAACTCAATCAACAACTCAAAACACTCTGAAAGAATTAAAATGACACCATTTATAGATTCTCAAGAGCTAATTTCAAAGTATTCAACTGCAAACTTATTTATTCTTCCTTCAAAATCTGAAGGGCTGGGGAGAGTGATAATTGAAGCACAATCTACAGCTTGCCCAGTTTTAATTTCAAGCGACACAGGCATGACAGATTTAGTTATCGAAAATGAAACTGGATTCATATTCGAAAATAATAATGAAATCGACTTAACTGAAAAATTAAAATTTATAATTGAAAATTATGAACATGCAACTCAGACGGGTGTAAATGCAAGATTATTTGTAAAAGAAAATTTTAGTACAGAAAACTTTGAATTTGGTTACAAAAAGCTATTTGATACTGTTTGGGCATAAATCTTAGCAGTCATTTCAATACTGTCTTTATAAGTTGCTAATCTAATAATATGGAAATTACAATTTCTGTCATAATCTCTGGTTTAGTTGTTTATATTTTCATGTCAAATTTAGCTAAAAAGAAAGATACGCAAATTGAAGTTTTGCAGGCTTTAGAAGAAAACAAAATCGATTTAAATGACGAAGAGTACCCTTTTAATCAAACCTTAGGAGAACTGAATTCACAAATAAAAAACATTGAAGAACGCTATTCAGAATACTTAACTACTAAAGAAGGAATAAACACAAAACTTCAAGATTTAACTTCTTTGACTTCAAAATTAAATTTAACTCTTTCCAGCAATCAAAAAAGAGGAAATTGGGGAGAAATACAAGCTGAAAAAATACTTGAGGACGGGGGATTAGTTAAAGGTCAGCATTTTAAAACTCAAGAAATTCTCGAAACAGGCGGTAAGCCAGACATAACACTCAATCTCCCTAATGAGAAAGTATTACATTTAGACGTAAAATTCCCTCTGCAAAACTATATTTCTTATTTGGGCGTTGTTGACAAGATAAATAATACGATTGAAGAAAATGAAATAAGTATTCTTGAAGATAAATCAAAAGAATTAAAAAATAGCTTTTTACAAGATGTAAGAGATAGGGTTGATGAAGTTACAAAAGAAGGTTATATAGACCCTGCTAATAACACAATTGATTATGCTCTTATGTTCGTTCCTGTTGAGGGAGTCTTTCAATTTATTGTTGAAAATGAACTTGAATTAAAAACAAAAAATGTTGATATCTATGATGAAGCCATGGAAAAAAAGGTTATTCTTGTTCCACCTTCTTTGCTACTTGTTTATTTGTCAACAATAAGAAGTGCCGTTGATACTTTTAATTTACAAGATCAAGCAAAGGACTTAATTGAATTGCATAAAAAGTTTATGGTTCAGTGGGAAAAATATCATAGTTCAGTTGACCAAGTCGGTGCATCAATTGAAAGCTTGCAGAAAAAATACAAAGATTTGAGTGAAACTAGAACTAATGAGTTAAGAAAAGTTGTTGATCAAATGGACAATTTAAAACTTGATTCTGAAGATTAATTAAGCTTTGTAACCACCATAATGCACTTATCATCTATAAAATTTTTCTTATTTTCATTTAAAAAATAAGAAATTTCTTCACTTTCCGCACCAGGTTGATACCAAAAATTGTCGAAGTTATTTTCAACTAATTCTTTAGTAATGCGAAAACCTATTGACGGAGGGACTACAAAGTTGATTATTGATGGAGATTCTTTGAGATCTAAAACATTTTTGTATGATTTAATACCAGCAATTGTTTTTTCTTTACTATTTACTGGTGCCACGTTGTACCCTTTTGAAACAAGGTCTAACAATATCTTGTTTCCATATTTCTTTGGATCATTGCTTGCACCAACTAAAGCTATGAGATTATTTTTATTTTCTAAAGTATCAAGCAATTAAAAGCTCTCAGCTTTTATATTGAATAAATCATCTTTACCTGCTGTCACAGAAGAAGCATAACCAGATGCTAAAGGCAAAAGCTGTTCTATATAAAACTTTGATAATGTGATTTTCTCTTTGTAGTATTCATCACCTGTTTCTTCAAGTTTTTTAGTAGCTAAAATTGCTGCTTTGCCCATATAGTAGCCTCCAAGAACTTGTCCAAACATCTTCAAATATGGGGTTGCGCCGGCACTTGCATCTACAAGTTCACCTTCAAGCATTTTTGAACCTAACCATAAAGTGACTTCTGAAAGTCGATCAACTTCAACTTTGAGTTTTTGTGCCAGATCTGATAAAACTTCTCCACCTTCATTCATTTCATCTATAACTTTATTTACATCAGCAAGCAATCTTTGCATTGCCTGTCCATTGTCAAGGGGAAGCTTTCTAAACATAAGGTCTAATGCTTGAATACCATTGGTTCCTTCATAAATGGGAGCAATTCGAGAATCTCTTAAGTATTGAGCCACACCAGTCTCTTCTACATAGCCCATTCCTCCATAAACTTGAATAGCAATAGAAGACAATTCAACACCTAAATCTGATATCCACGCTTTAGTTATAGGCGTAAGAATACCGCATCTCTCTTCACCAAACTCTTTTAGTTCTCCTTCTGCGAAGTACTCTAAGTCAAGCATTAATTGGTTATCATACATAAGGTATCTCATAGCATCTACATAAGATTTAATTGTTATAAGCATTCTTCTTACATCCGCATGATCAATAATTGTTGATTTTTTGGCGTCCTCTTTAGACATTCCGACTGGTCTTCCCTGAACTCGGTCTCGAGCATACTGAGATGCTCCTTGTAGTGCACCAGATGCACAAGCTAAACCTTGACCACCTACCCAAACTCTTGCCTCATTCATCATGGTAAACATGTAGTTTAGCCCTCTATTTTCTTCACCAACTAAATAACCTACTGAACCATCGTATTCCATTACACATGTAGGACTAGCATGTATACCAAGCTTTTCTTCTATGGATATACAGGATACATTATTATTGTCACCCAACGAACCATCGTCGTTAACCATAACTTTTGGAACAATAAACATAGAAATGCCTTTAGTTCCTTCTGGAGAACCAGGCACTTTTGCAAGAACTAGGTGGATTATATTTTCAGTCATATTATGTTCACCAAAAGTAATCCAAACTTTTGTACCAGTAACTTTATAAGTACCATCATCTTGCTTTTCTGCTTTTGTTGTTATAGTTCCCAAATCAGAGCCTGATTGAGGTTCACTTAAGTTCATCGTTCCTGTCCATTCTCCTGAGACAAGCTTTGGAAGAAATTTATCTTTTTGTTCTTGATTTCCATGAAAATTGATTGCAGATATTGCCCCGGCACTTAATCCAGGAGCCAATCCAAATGCTAAATTTGCAGTACTTAAAATCTCTAACGTACCACCAGAAAGAGTTATTGGCATTCCTCCTCCACCTATTTCTTCAGGTAGTGATATAGATGCCCATCCAGCTTCAATAAACTTTTTATATGCATCAACAAATTCCTCAGGCATTGTTACATTTCCATTTTCAATAGATGCACCTTGTTGGTCGCCTATAGCATTGATGGGAGCTAGCACTTCTTCAGAAAATTTTGCACATTCCTCCATAGTTGGGATTACAATATCTTCAGAAAAATCACTAAACTCAGATATTTTATTCAATACATTATAAGAATCTATAACTTCGTAGCCAAAAACAATGTCTTTGACGGGTGCTTTATAGGGAACTGCCATATTTATCTATATTAGTATATTTTTTTAAAAAGTATAAATCGCTATCGTGGGTTTACCTCAACAAGCTCAGCAATTTCTTCTATTTTTTCAATTGTAGGTTCATCATTAGTTCCAGCCACAATTGCACCAGCTGCGCACGCTTTTTTAATGTTGGGAATCAAATCTTCAACACCAAATGCAGCAATATAGGCAGCTGTTGTATCACCAGCCCCATTTGCATTTATGGTTTTAAAATCAGGAGGAACAATCTCTATTGCTCCTTCAAGACTAATTAATCTTGCTGGTAGATTTGACGATGTTAATAAGATATATCTCACAGTTTTTGAATCTACTAAATCATTTGCTTCATTCACGGTAATTTCATCCTTACTTACAGTTAAAAAATCTAATTTGTAATCAATCTTGTGTTCATATCCCGCTTGGCTAACAAACAAATTTTTATTTTTTTGAATTTCAATAAGGTCTTCTTTTACAAATTCAATTGAATATCGATCTAACATTAGTGAGTCATATAAATCTATATCATCAAAGTTGTTCCAACTTGACTTTTGGTACCCTGAAGAAACAATAGTTCTTTCTCCTGTTTTGTCTACAAAGATTGAGCAAGTCGGTGTGGTACCTTTATCGATTATTAAATCATGATGATTAATATTTTTTGACTTAAGATGATTTACTAAATATTCTCCTAAAGGATCTTTACCAATGCTATTTCCTCTTACATGAACAGATTTGTTCCAAAGAACAATTTTTTCAGCACAATTAATTGCTGTACCACCTGCTCTGATAAGTGAATCTGAACTTCTGATATCATCACCCTTTTTCGGTATTTCATCAACAAAGTAAATTAAATCAGGGTTTAATGATCCAAAGCAGAGTATCTTTTTAAAAGACATAAATTAAATTTAAGTTTTACTTTAAACTAAACCACTAATTACTGCGCCAGCAACAAGTATTGCAATATAGCTAAATAGACCACCAACTATAGCCGCTAGCTTCATGCTGCGCGATATAGCACTTGGTCCAGCAAGATGGTAAACAAGAACACCAAAAAACGGCACTAGATAAACCACCCCCAACCACACATATTTCATACTTCCATTTACTTTGTCGTTAGAGTCAATATCTTTTATTGCTAAAGCAGCCCAAGCAGCGTACAACACAAACGGCATTAAGTATCCGTAAAGTTGAAATAACAGCTGCCATAATGTTGGGCTTGAAATTGGAACTCCGCTCATAATTATCTCCTTTTCAGCATTGTAGTAATTTTCTAAATCCTCATTAAGTAAGTTTGTAGGTACATTTATCTCTTCTAAGTTTGGTACATAAAATAAATTTATTGCGGGAGACGGCTTGTTAATATCAGAAAATTCCATATTCACTTGTTCTTTTGGCCAAGGGTATTCTTTGTATCTATTTTTGTCTAAATCAGTAGTTTGTGCATCAGCAAAAAATCCAGCAAGCATCATAAGCCCCGAAGGATCACCTTGTAGTGGAAACCTAGCAAGTATATTAGTTGAATTTACAGAACTACAGTTATGTACTTGCTCAAGTAATGGAGGTGTGCTTGTTTGGTAAATATTATTTTCAAAACAGTTTCCAGGACCCCAAGGACCCGCTAAGGCCAAATCTGTATAACCAGAATCTAAAACAACATTATCAACAACACTTACATGTTGTGAAAAGTATAAATTTGCATCAAGCATTGGGCTTGCGACAATTCCATAACGATCATGATTAATTACTAGATTTTTTTCAATTACATCTCCAACCCTTCCCGGAACAACAATTCCCATACCTTTAGCTACAACGCCAAATCGGTTTGTAGGTGCTTCGTAGTTATTATTATTAATCACAAGATTTCCTACAATTGTTGTTTCCCTGC
>VMBT01000909.1_pt1 | contig 16391 bp, 16 predicted proteins | sample 4404301 | NCBI WGS metagenome assembly VMBT01 (sample SAMN12238535, study PRJNA552566) | marine metagenome | isolation source: Coastal seawater | place: USA: coastal Georgia, Sapelo Island | collected 2008-08/2009-08
TATTGTAGAAAGACATATCAAAGATACTTCACTACTAATAAGTAGCGCAATCAAAGATAATAAAAATATCTTATTTGAAGGAGCTCAAGGCACGCTGCTAGATATTGACCATGGAACTTACCCGTTTGTTACAAGTTCAAATACATCTTCAGGTAATGCTGCAATAGGTTCAGGTGTTGGACCGCTAAATATAAATCGAGTAGTGGGTGTAACAAAAGCCTATATTTCCCGAGTTGGTAGTGGGCCATTTATAACTGAGCAAAAAAATGAAATTGGTGATTATTTAATCGAAAAGGGACAAGAATTTGGTGTTGTAACAGGTAGAAGAAGAAGGTGTGGATGGCTTGACTTAGTTGCTCTCAAATACTCTGTAAGAGTTAACTCTCTTAGTGAACTTTTTATAACAAAATTAGATGTACTTTCTGGTCTTGAAGAAATAAAACTTGCAACTAGTTATAAACACGGGGAAACAATTTTCAATGAATATCCTTACGAACAGAAAATACAATATGAGGGTGAACCTGTATACATCACTCTCACAGGTTGGAATGAAGATATATCAAATGTTAAAGACTTCAATGAACTACCTTTAAATGCTCAAAAATATTTAAAAACCATCGAAGAGTTTATAGAAGTACCAATAACCTTTATTTCTGTTGGACCAGAACGAAATCAAAATATTGTTTTAGCAAATGATTGATAGATATTTAAATAAAGACCTAGAAAAAATTTGGTCTGACCAAAATAAAATAAATACTTGGAAGAATATCCAATTTTACTATGTGCAAACACTTGAAGATGAAAATATTGCACCGAATGGTCTCTCTGAAAAAATTAAATCAACCAAAGTTTCAAAGGAAGAAGTTGAAGAACGAGAAGCTATAACAAATCATGATCTAGCTTCTTTTGTTGATGTATTACAAGAAAAAGTTGGGGAAGGTTCTAATTGGATTCATTATGGATTAACCAGTTCAGATATTGTTGATACTGCAAATAGTCTTTTAATTACTGAATCGATAGTAGTTGTTGAAAACTTGGTAAAAGAACTTTTAACTGTATTAGAAACCCGAGCAATACAAGAAAAAGATACAAAAATCATTGGAAGAACGCACGGTGTGTTTGCTGAAGAAACTTTTCTTGGAAATATTTTTGGAAACTGGTTTTTAGAAATAAAACGTGGTTTAGAACGACTTACCAGAGCAAGAGAAAATATCGGTGTTGGGAAACTTAGTGGACCTGTTGGAAATTACACAGTTGTTTCAGAAGAGATAGAACAAAAAACTTTAAATAAATTAGGTCTTCAACAAGAAATTTTTGCAAGCCAAATAGTTAGTAGAGATCGATACGCTGAGGTACTCAGCTCAATTGCAATCCTTGGAAGTACTTTTGATAGAGTGGCAACAAATATCAGATCTTACCAACGTTCAGAGATTTCTGAAATGTTTGAAGCTTTTAAAGAAGGGCAAAAAGGATCTTCAGCAATGCCTCATAAAAAAAATCCTATCGCTAGTGAAAGAATTTCTGGTTTAGCAAGAATTTTACGAGGAAATATCATTTCTGGTTTGGAAAATATGGTTCTGTGGAATGAACGTGATATATCTAACTCATCTGTTGAACGTATTATATTTCCAGATAGTTTCAACATAATCGCATTTATTTCAAAAGAGCTTAAAAATGTGATTGAAAATTTACACATTAATTATGAAAAAATTAATTCAAATTTAGAGTTAGCCAATAGTAAATTAATGAGTCAAAAAGTATTATCTTTCCTAGTCTCTCAAGGAATTGACAGAGATACTGCTTATAGAGAAATCCAAAAAGCACTTTTTGATGATGTTAGTTTTAAAGAACTAAAAGAATCTATAAATAAAAAATTTAATGTCGATGTACCTGATTTCCATATTGATTCAATAAAAAACTTTGATAAAGATAGTTTTTCTAAAAAGTTAAATTAAATATTGAAATTTAGTAAAAAATTAAAAGAAATTAGAGATGAGTTAAAAACTTTATCACCAAATGATGAAAAAATATTCGACTCAATTATTGCGCCAATTTTTTTTGTTTTAGTATCAAACTTTTTTAATTTAAACTTCGCAATCATTACTACTGGCATCGTAATTTTTGGATTCTTAATATTAAGACTTTTTCAAAAACAAAAAACAAAGTATGTATTTTATGGAGCAATAGGATCTTTGCTTGCGTTAGCTTTTGCTAAATTTCAAGGAACAGCTTCTGGTTTTTTTATACCTGGAATTATTAGAGATAGTATTTTTTCAATTATTGGAGTAATTTCTATTTTGCTTGGAAAGCCTTTTACCATTTACACTTCAAAGGCATTTAGGAAATGGCCCAATAATTGGTACTTTCACTCCCAAGTCAAACCTGCCTATGTACTGGTGGCATATATATGGACAATTTATTTATTCCTTAAAGCTGTTTTACAAATATATTTTTTTGAAAATGCGCAAATTTTAGTTTTGATAAAATTAGCTACTTCTAATCAGACAACTTTATTGTTGTTAGTAATTACTTATTTAATTGGTCAAAAAAAACTATTAAAACTTGCAGGACCAAGCGTTGAAGAATTTAAAAATAATACTCCGCCACCATGGTCAAGCCAACAGCAAGGTTTTTAGCTAAAATAATTAAATGGTTGAATTAAACAATACTGAACTTACTAATCTTGCAATACTCTGCGCAATACTGGTAGCTTTTTACCTTTTATTGAAATGGTTTATTTTTCCTATATTGAAAAAACTTGCAAAAAAAACTTCAACACTTATTGATGACTTGCTACTCGATAAAAAATTTGTTCACAGATTTTCATTTGTATTTGTTTTTATCCTATTCAAAGTAATTAGTGTTTCTTCCGGTTATCAGTTAAATTTTTTCTCTAACTTAATCTTTCAGAGAATATTCAATGCTCTTTTCACACTTACTATAGGCTTAACCATTCTAGAAATGTTAACAGTAGTTAATAAGTTATCTGAAAAACTAGAACTTCTAAGAGACAAGCCTATAAAAGGATATATTCAAATAATTAAAATAATTGTTACTTCTTTTGTCCTAATTATTATATTTGCAATTTTAACTGGTCAGTCTGTTGGATACTACATTAGCGGCTTAGGTGCTTTAACTGCTGTGCTGCTACTCATTTTTCAAGATACAATTTTATCTTTTGTTGCTTCGGTGCAGATTGGACAAAATGACATTATAAAAATTGGTGATTGGATTGAAGTTAAAGAATATGGTGCAGATGGTGATGTTGTTGATATTGCTTTACATACTGTAAAAGTTCAAAATTGGGATAAAACTATAACAACAATTCCAACTTCAAAAATAGTAAATACATCAGTTAAAAACTGGCGTGCAATGTCAGAATATGGTGGAAGAAGGATTAAGAGAGCAATAAATATAGACATATCCAGTATCAAGTTTCTTAGTGATAATGAGCTGGCAAACCTTGAATTGCTTCCACCACTTAAAAACTATTTACATTCTAAAAAAGAAGAATTAAAAGAATATAATAAAAAAATTGCAGAGATAGATTCAAATCTTGAAAAAAGAAAGCTCACAAATATAGGAACTTATCGTGCATATATTGAAAACCTTTTAAAACAAAATAACAATTTAAATACTGAAACTATGACATTCTTAGTAAGACAACTGCCTTCAAGTCCTGAAGGTGTTCCAATTGAGATTTATACATTCACCAATACAACAGAATGGGTAGCATATGAAAAAATTCAATCAGATATTTTTGATCAATTATTTGCTGTTCTTCCAAAATTTGGTTTAAGAGCTTATCAAAATGGTTTATTAGAAGCTGTCGCTATGAAAAACTTACCTTTTCATCAGCTTGAAGATTAATTCTTTTTTTAAACCATAAAATTAATGATATTAATACAGTTAGAAGATTTAAATAATTTCCAAACTTTGAAAATAAAGTTGTACCTGTTGTTCCAGTAACCTTTTCAATAGTTGTTATAGTTTCAAACAATTGAGTTTCACTTAAAACTGCACCATCATTTGAAATAAAAGCAGATTTTCCAGTTATAGCTGCATGAACTATTGGTCGATTATTTGAAATAGCATTTGCGCGTGACATCATTATAAACTGATCAGACATTGCACTTTCTCCATAACTTGCTTGATTCGTTAAAATGACAACAATCTCAGCTCCATTTTTAACACTATTTCTTATATATCTTTGAAAAGAACCTTCAAATGAAATTACTGTTGCGATTTTAGTATTATTGAGATCAAATATTTTTTCTTCAGTTCCCCTAATCATGTCTCTTGGTACAAGTGCAAGTGGAGGTATCCAGTCTAAGTATTTTCTAAATGGTATATATTCTCCAAAAGGAACTGGATGCTGTTTTAAATACTGATCAACAATGAGACCTTTGTTATCAATAAACAAACCATAATTTTCAAAGTAATTATTATCTACTGGTCTATCTCCGCCAATAAGAAAATATGAATTCAACCTATTTGCTTCGTTACTAATTTCTAATAATACATCCGAATGCAAAAAAGGATCATTGTTAAAACCTGTTGAGCTTTCTGGCCAAACAACTAAGTCAACATTTTTGTTAATTTCCATAGTTTGAAGCAAATGACTTTCATAAATAAGCTGTCTCTCGTTTTGACAGAAATTTTTCGCACCAGGACATGGGCTATTGCCTTGAACTATTGCGATAGTTGTTTGGGTACCATTATTTAAAGTTGGTAGTTGGTACTGAGCAAGTACAGAAATTATTAATAAAGATGTAAAAACAAAAATATAGTTTTTCCAAAAGGTCTTATCTGAGATTAAGACAACAGCTAAGCAAATTGAGCTTATTAAAAGAGACACACCAAGAGTTCCAAAAGCTTGAAATAATGGCTTAAGAATTTTAATATTAACTAAAACTGTCCCAGGTAAACCCCATGGAAATCCATTGAAAGGAAAATATAATCTAACTAGCTCAAACATACTAATGATTGCAAGAGAATTTAAAAATTTACCAGTACTAATTGTCGAAACTTTATTAAATATATAACCAAATGTTCCATAAATAAGTCCCATCAATATCAGAAGCGGTATCCAAGCTTCATATCCAATAGATTGAATTCCAAATAATATTACGCTGTATGAGGTTACAGCAAAGACAAAACCTGAATAAAAAGGCTTGCTATTAATAGATAAAGTCCAATAAAAGAGAGTTAGGCTTGGAAAAATTAAATATTCTAAATTAAAAGGTGGAAAACTTAAAAAATATAGGATTCCTGCTGTTAGTGAGTAAAGAAGAATCATATGTTCATATAGTAGTTAGTGATAGCTTGATTTAAAATTAAATAATATTTTTCAAAATTACAAACAAACCTGAAATTATTGAAAAATATGTTACAGCTAACGAAATAAAACTATCAGAGACTCTTGAAAATAACTTGTTTGATGTAACAAAACCAATAAGCACAAACGGAATAAAGATAAGAAAAAGATAAAAATGTTCAATGCTTAATTTTCCTGTGAATAATAGCAAAGTTAGAGTGATCATTATTCCAAATGAAAAAACACTATTTAAAGATGGTCGAAACTCTTCAGATTTTGTATTTCTGTAGAGTAGAGCAACGGGTGGACCTCCAACAGCAGCAGTCATACCAAAAATTCCAGAAAAGGTACCTGCTAAAAATGAATTAGTTTTATTTCTTTTTATCACCCATCCAAAATATGATGCTACACCTCCAATCAAAACTATGAACCCAACAGAAAGAGATAAATATTTGGTACTCAAATTTAGTAATAACAAAGTACCAATTGGTCCTCCAACCAATCTTCCAAGCAGTAGAGGTCTTACAAGTTTTAGATTTACTTTTTCTTTTTCTCTAATAAAGACTCGAATTGCTAACGGTAAAGCAAGTAAAGATAGTAACTGAGGAACCAATTCTGCATTAATTTGAACGACAATTGGAGAAGATATTACTGCAAATCCAAAACCTAAAACACCTTGTATAGCTGAACTTAAATAAAATAAAATAGCAAGAAAAAAAATCTGTGTATAACTTAAATCAAATGGAAGATTCAACTAAGTGCTTCTTGCATCAAACTTAATATCTCACCATCTTCGGCATGTCTTCCAAGAGATTTTTTCGAGAATATGAGATTTCCATCTAAGTAAAATTCAAATACACCGCCACCACTCGGTATTAATGTAATTGGATTAGCTTCCTTTCCATATTTTTCTAGAATGTCTTCAATCGTGCTAACTGCACGAGGTGTGTAGTTTCAAACTACACAAAATTCAAGTTTGATTTCCATAATTAAATAGTATCATAAAAAAATTGAAGGAGATGTATGTTCGATTACTCAAATATTACAAAAAATGAACTTGAGATTGACCTGGAGTCAACTCTAAAAAAGTGCTCAGAATTAATAAATGATATCAAAAATGATTCTGATCCTAAATTAGAAAATTTTAACCATCTAGAAAGAGAAATTAACTACTTATTTGGAAGAGTACCATTTATGGCTGATGTTCATCCTAATGAAGAAATAAGAGAATTTGGTCACCAAGCAGAATCTAAAGTCAGAAATTTTATTTTAGATTCAATGAAAGATCCTGATCTTTATCAAAAATTTAAAGAAATAAAAACGATTGATTTTGATGATGAGGAAAAAGAATTTTATAAAGATTTACAAAATGACTTTATTGATGTTGGTCATAATTTAAGTGAAAATGACAAAGTGCTTTTATCAGAAATTGATAAAAAATTAATTGAACTAGAAATTAAATTTTCTGAAAATATTGCTAATGATAAAACAAAATTAAAATTTCAAATTCATCAGCTTGAAGGCTTAAGCGAAGGTGAATTAAGTAACTTAAACCAAGAGGGTGAAGAATATACAGTTACTATGGCTTATCCAGATGTAAATGCAGTTATAGAAAATTGTACTATTAGAGAAACTAGAGAAGCAGTTTGGAAGGCCTTCAATAATAGGGCTTCAAAAGAAAACTCTCCTGTTTTGGAAGAAGCTGTTAAGTTAAGAAATAATAAAGCCAAGCTTTTTGGTTTTTCAACTTGGGCTCAGTATCGTTTGCAGCATCGAATGGCTCAGAATCCAGAAAACGTTGAGAAAATGTATAAAAACTTAATTCCAAAATTGCAAAAAGCAGCTGAGAAAGAAAAGGAGGAAATTGTTTTAGATGATATTGAGATTTCAGAAATTGCTCCTTGGGATATTAGATATTTTATTTCTAAAAAAAGAAGCCTATTAAGCAACATTGACAGTAGCGAACTAAAAAAATTCTTTTTTATACATGATGTTAAAAAAGAAATGTTTTCAATTTGTGAAGAAGTATTTGATATTGAAATTATAAAAGAGAATGCTTCAACTGCTTGGCATCCTGATGTTGAGCTTTGGTCAATCAGCCAAAAAGGAGAAAAAATTGCTTTATTTTATCTAGATTTATATCCAAGAGAAGGAAAGTACACACATGCTGCAGTATTTGATTTATCTTCAGGTGGCTTAGATTCTCAACAATTACCTGTCTCATCAATGGTTGCTAATTTTCCAAACCCTAAAACTGGAGATGGATTAATGACTTTTGATGAGGTGGAAACATTATTTCATGAATTTGGACATATTCTACATAATGGAATTGGTAAATCAAAAATTTCAAGATATGTTGGTGCAAGTGTTGAGTGGGATTTTGTAGAAGCACCAAGCCAAATTATGGAGCACTGGGTTTGGAAAATTGAGTGTTTATCAAGGTTTGCAAAAAATGTTGAAACTGGTGAAATGCTTTCTGAAGAAATCTGTACAAAGTTAAAAAATTCAAAAAATATAGGAGTAAGTTTATTAACACTTAGACAAGTATCCTTTGGTTTAGCTGATCAACATCTTCATGGAAGCGACTTCATGGATTCACTTGAAGCTATTGAAAGTAAATCTCAAAAAGTAACTACGATTGAATACCCTGATGATGTCATGCACCTTAGCTCATTTGGACACCTTCTTGGAGGTTATGATGCTGCTTATTATGGATATTTGTGGGCTGATATCATTGGTGATGATTTATTTAGTAGATTTGAAAACGAAGGAGTTCTGTCAAATATTGTTGGGGTGGACTATAAAAACAAAATTTTAAAGCCTGGAGGAACAAAACCGGCTGAAGAATTGGTAAGAGATTTTCTTGGTAGAGATTGGACTGATGAGGCATTTTTAATGCAAAAAAACTTGTTATTTTAAATTTGACCTTTATAATTGTATTGTTAAGCTTGTGAATATATTCACAAAGTATATATAAGGAAATTATTAAATGACAGACGGATTAAAAGCAAGTCAAATTAAAGGCGGTATAAGACCATCTAAAAGTTTTGACCAAGGTAGAGTTTGCAAAGATGAATCATGTAAGACTCAACTAAGCATATATAACAAAAGAGATTATTGCTTCAACCACGCTCCAGTAAAATACCCTAGAGTTAGAGGCAGAATTCTACAAGAAACTGCTTAAATATTAAAATCTCCCCCAAGAGATTTCAAAAAGCCCCTTTAAAACAGGGGCTTTTTTTTATAAACTGTTCAGTATTAAACTAGTTTTATGGAAATTAAATTTAAGGTGCCTGAAATATCTTGTGGGCATTGTAAACAAACTATAGAGTCCGCTATCGGTTCATTAGATTATATTCAAAAAGTAAATGTTGATATTGAAAGCAAATTAGTATCAATTGATTCAGACCAAGTAGTTGATCTTTCTGATATTGAGCAATTATTAGATGATCAAGGATACTCAGTTGTCTCAACAGAATAATCATTTAATACTAGATATAGACGGAATGACTTGTGCTGCTTGTGCAGCAAGAATTGAACGTGTACTACAAAAATCAGAAGATATTGAAAACGTAACCGTTAGTTTTCCTCTTAAAACTGCACAAGTTGATATTAAAAACAAAGAAAATTTCGATTTAGATCAAATAATTAAGAGAATAAATTCAATTGGTTATAAAGCAAAAATTTCATCTGAAGTAGATGAAACAAATAATTCAAAATTTTCCTTTATTAAACCAATAGTCTCACTGTTGCTTACGTTTATCATGCGGTACTTTATTAGTTCCAATTTTGAGGACATAGCATATTTTATTGGCTTTCTAATAGTGTTATATTTTGGTAAAGAATTTCATATTTCAGCATTTAAAAAAATTAAATTTTTCGACTTCAATATGGACACCTTAGTTTCGATTGGAAGTTTGAGTGCTTTAATAATTTCTCTCTTTCCAAATAATATAATGTTTCTTGATACAGGAGCATTTATAATTTCGTTTATTTTAATTGGAAAATCTGTAGAAGAGAAAGTTATTGGAGATGCAGTTCAATCATCAAAAAATCTTAAAAATAAACTTCCTTCTTCTCTTATTGTTGAAAGAGATAAAGAAAAAATTGAGGTTCCTACTTCTGAAACGGCTGAGGGTGATGTATTTGAAGTTTTAGCAGGAGAAATCATTCCACTAGATGGTATTTTATTTGAAGGATCTGCTTCTGTTGATGAGAGTTTAATAACAGGAGAGTCAATTCCGGTTACTCGATTTGTTGGAGATAAATTGTTAGGTGGAAGCATTAACTTAAACAGTGTAATAAAAATAAAAGTTGATAATTCTTTTAATGAGTCTGCATATAACATTATTGAGCAACTAATTAACGATGCACAGTTGACGAAACCAAAGATCCAAAAAACCTTAGACAAAATAACACAATTTTTTGTCCCTTTTGTTTTAATACTTAGTGCTTTAACTTTTATATTTAGGTATATAGTTACAGATCTTGGATTAATTCAATCACTTGAAAATGCTATCTCCGTTGTAGTTATTGCTTGCCCATGTGCATTAGGATTAGCTACTCCTATAGTGCTGTATCGTACAGCTGCTGAAAGTAAGAGGAAAGGATTTGTTTTTAAAGATTTTGACGCACTTCAGAAACTAACAAAAATTAACACACTTATATTTGATAAAACAGGAACTCTCTCCTCTGGTATTTTTGTGATAGAAAAAATCGTTTCATTGGACTCTCAATTAAGCTCTGATGATGTTTTGCAATTTGTAGCAAGTTTAGAAAAAAATTCTCAACATCCAATTGCTAGAAGTCTTGTATACTCCGCAGAATTAAAAAATTTAAATTTCTTAGAATCTAAGAATGTTACAGAACAATCAGGAGTAGGTATTGAAGGTACTGTTGCAAATAAAAAAGTTGTAATCACAAAAAATGAAGAAACGGAAAGTAACTCACTAAAAGTTGCTATAGACGATAATAATTTTGTAATTTATCTAAAAGAAGAATCCTCATTTTCCAATGGAGTTATTCAAGAAATAGCTAAATCTAAAAAAATTATAATTCTTTCAGGTGATAAAAAAATTAATGTTGAGAACTTTGCTAAAGAGGTAAGTATTGATGAATTTTATTTTGAAAAATCTCCTTCAGAAAAACTTGAATTTATCAAAGCAAAGCAAGAAACCTCACCTGTCATATTTATAGGTGATGGAATTAATGATTCACCTTCATTGAAACAAGCAGATATTGGAATTTCAACTACAACTAGTTCTCAGATTGCACAAGTTTCTGGAGATATCTTAATTCATAACGGTGGATTAAATACACTATCTACTGTTTTTAAAATTTCTAATTCCTCTAATAAAAAAATTCAACAAAATTTATTTCTTGCATTCATATATAACATATTGATGATTCCAGTTGCTGTTGTTGGATTAATCTCACCAAGTTTGGCTGCATTAGCTATGGCACTTTCTAGTGTTTCAGTTGTTTTAAATTCATCAAGAAAACTTCAATAATAAATATTAAATAAATTTTTTAAAATATTACTCTTTCACTATGGAAGATGTAGTTTGGTATAGAAAACCCCTTCTCTCAGAGCCTGTTGCAATTCTTGCTTTTGAAGGCTGGAGTGATGCTGGCAATACTGCTACGGGTTGTATTGAGAATATTAGCTGCACTTATGATGTTGAACCATTTGCTGAATTAAATTCAGATTCTTTCTATAACTACCAAATGAGAAGACCTATTGTCGAAGTTAAAGATTTTGGTGAAAGAGAGTTCCACTGGCCACAAACTTCTTTCTATTCAATAGAAGACTTCAAACTAAAGAAAGATCTAATATTGGTTTTTGGAGAAGAACCTTCAATGCGTTGGAAAGAATATGCAAAGAACATAAAAGATGTACTAGTTGAACTTGGAGTCAAAAGAGCTATCACTTTAGGTGCTTTCTTTGGTCAAGTTGCACATACATTACCAGTCCCAATATTTGGTGTAAGCACTGATCCAACTTTTCATTCAAGATATAACATTCTTAATCCTAATTATTCTGGACCGACTGGAATTACAAGTGTTGTTGGTCAGACTTTAAGTGAAAGTGAAATAGAGACTACTGGTCTTTGGGCTGCTGTTCCACATTATCTAAGCAGCGGAGGTTACCCAAAAGGTATGAGCGCTTTAATGAATAAAACTTCTGAAATACTAAAAATTGATATTGATGATTCAGGTATTCAAACTGAAGGTCAGCAATTTGAAGTAAAGATAAATAAAGCTATGGAAAATTCAGAAGACTTGGCTGAATATGTTTCTAGATTGGAAGAATCAGAAATTAGTCTTGAAAATAGTTTTTCAGAAGATACTCTTGTTCAACAAATTGAAGATTTTTTAAATGAAGAAAGAGAAAATTAATTAAACGTTTTTCTTCTTATGTCTATTTGATTTACGACGCTTGCGGTATTTATGTTTAGACATTTTTTTGCGTCTTTTTTTAATCAAAGATCCCATATTTAAAGTTTTTTCTTCCTTTTTTCCTAACTGCGAAATTCTAACTGATTTTCACTATTAAATGGAAATTTCTTTTATAAAATTATTTTTCAAATAGATTTAAAGCATTGATTAATGCTTCTTCACCCCTATTACTTTCAGGTGACTTACGTTTTGCCCAAAAACCCCAAGTTATCATTGATAGAATTTCAAATAGAATAAATTTTTCTTTTTGATATGAATTTGTCAACCCTAATTCAGATAGTGCTAAATTTTTAAGTCCGTTTTTTTTCTCAAACTCATTCTGCCAAAATAAATCAGCTAAATCGAAATATGGGTCTCCCTGAGAAGAGTACTCCCAATCAATTAAATATGTTTTATCTTCATAAATTACAAAATTTCCAGAATATAGATCCTGGTGACATGGTTTTTGTTCTAATCCTATATTGTTTAATTTCTCAATTATTTCTTTACCTGCATTTAAGGCATTTTCTTCAATACCATTTGATAGATCAGCAAGATTTTCAAATACTCTATATGGTGAAAAATTATCTAAAAATATAATTTCTGAACTATGCAGTTTATTCAATATTTCAAAAGCATTTTTTCTCAACTCGGTACTTTCAAAATCTTTTTCATTGTATGTATAAATATCAAAATATTCTGAAATCTTTATACCGCTTTCAACATCAAATATAATATGTGGCAACGTGAGACCATTTTCCAAAGCTAATAAAGTATTTTGTTCTTCTGAATATCTATTAATCTCATCGGGATTTTTCCCAGGAAGTCTCAATACAAATTCTTTGGTGTTAATTTTTACAATATAGCTTGTATTTGTAATTCCATCCAAAGGCAATATTTCATATTCATTTAAATTTTTATTCGATGTTATTCCATATTTGAGAAATATTTCAACTATGTGTTCTGTTGTCTCCATGTTCATTATCATAATATAAGTTATGAATGATCTTTTCGCACTAGATTTAACTATAAATCTTTTGTTGCTCGGTGTTGGCGCTGCAATGGTAGCAGGAAATTTGGCAGCTTTATTTAAAAATAATTCAGAAGATCACAAACTCTATTTTTCTAGAACAGTTTTCTTAACAATTATTGGAACAATTATTACAATATGGTCGATTGCTTCAATAATTAACAGATAATTTTTAAAAATAGGTTATTATATTCAAAGAACACGAGGTTATAAATGCTTTCAGATATAGATATTAAAAAAGCTCTTAAAGATGGTGATATTAAAATTTCGCCTATGGAAGAATCTTTTATACAGCCGTCGAGTATTGATTTAAGAGTAGGTGAAGATTTTAGAGTTTTTGAGAATCATAAATATTCACATATTGATCCAAAAGCTGAGCAAAATGATCTGACAAAGTTAGTAGCTGCATCATCTGAAGAACCTTTTGTACTGCATCCTGGTGAATTTGTTTTAGGAACAACATTTGAAAAAGTTTCACTTTCAAACAAAATTGTTGCCAGACTTGAAGGAAAAAGTTCATTAGGAAGAATTGGACTACTAATTCATTCAACAGCAGGATTCGTAGATCCTGGTTTTACTGGATATTTAACATTAGAGCTATCTAATGTTGCTAACTTACCAATAAAAATTTATCCGGAAATGAAAATTGGACAAATTTCTTTTTATTATCTCAATACACCTTCTGAATCAGAATATGGTTCTAGTTTTTACGGAAGCAAATACCAAGGACAAGAAGGCCCTACTCCAAGTAGAAGTCACAACGATTTTAAATAATTATGTTCCCTGGAGTAGGTACTGTAATTAATGCTGGTTCTGTACTGTTAATAGGTTTTCTTTCAAGACTATTTATTAAAAAAGAAATAAAAAATTTCGAGAATAATTTATTACCTTTAGGATTATTAGTTTTAACTTTGGGTATTAGAGAAACCTTAAAAGGTAATGATTTTATGATTATTTTATTTTCTGTTCTAATTGGTGCTCTTATTGGTAGCTATTTGAAGATTGAGGAAAAAATTGAACAATTCGGTAATTATCTTCATACTAAATTTGAAAGTGCAGATGTAGATAAAAGTAAATTTATTGATAGTTATCTAACTGCAACATTAATTGTAATAACAGGACCGTTAGCTATAGTTGGTCCATTTTTTGACGTTATTGAAAATAATGTTGAACTCTTATTAATTAAATCAGCTCTTGATTGCTTTTTAGTATTATTTTTAACTTCCAGTGGAGGAAAAGGTGCTGTGTATTGTGGTTTATCTATATTAATTTATCAAGGTTTTTTTACTTTATGTGCATTTGGAATAGGTGAAGTAATAAATGAGACAATTTCGAATTCAATTGCTGGTGTTGGTGGTGTTTTATTAGTTGGTGTTGGTATAAACTTACTAGGGATAAAGAAAATTCCTGTTGGAAATTACATATTAAGTTTGTTTATTCCTATCTTTCTAACATTGTAAAAGTTCTAGTAGCACCTTTAACACCATCAAATATCTCTATAATCTTTTTTGACTCATCTTCAAAAGAACCTGAAACAATTTGCGACTCTTTAATATTGAAACATCTGTTACCAAAATCAATATCTACCGGAACGTAGGGTATATCTAAACCCTTTGCTAAATAATAAAAACCACTCCTAAATTGTTCTACAGCTTCTACTCCGCCTTCTGGGGCAATTACTAAGATATAGTTCTCTTTGTTTTTAAACTCTTCAACTGCTGCATGTATCAAGCCTTTAGAATTTACCCTATATACAGGAATTCCACCAAGTTTTTGTAAAATATATTTTTGCAACCACCAAAGTGGCCATGGAATTCCTTGCCTATCTAAATTTTTTGATAAAGTAAATAAACTTGGCAAACGTGTGAATATCCAGGCTGCACCAAAAAAACTAATTTTTAAATCCAAAGCAAGCACAGCAAGAAGTCCGTACCAAGCATCTCTCATAGCTGTATGTGGCACACCAATTAATATTATTTTTTTTAAGTTCGGTATTTCGCCTTTAATTTCCCATTTGCATAATTTGATTAAAAATCTTCCAATTGGACCAAAGACTCTTCTCTTTTTCTGAGCAATATTTTCTGGAATTGTAATCATAGTTCTGAAATGTGTCTGGCTATCTGAACAGCATTTAAAGAGGCTCCTTTTAATAGGTTATCTGATACAACCCAGAAATTTATGATCTTATCACTTGAAAGCCCTTCTCTTAAACGTGATACTAAAACTTCATGTCTACCTTCTACATCCAAGGGCGTTGGAAGCTTATCATCCCAATATTCAACTCCATCAAATTTTTTTAAAACACTTATTGCTTCTTCTACATTTATAGTGTTTTCAAATAACGCAGAACAAAAAGTTCCGTGCCCAGTTCTTACTCCAACTCTTGCATTCGAAGGCTCTACAATTAAATTTTCAATATTCAATATTTTTCTAGATTCATTGCAAAACTTCATTTCTTCATCTGAATACCCATTGTCTAGAAGGTTTCCAGCTAAGGGAATAACATTTCTTGCAATAGGATTCGAATAATATCCATCTGTGAAATCAGGTTTCAAATTTTCACCCATTTCAATTTCTTTTGCTAGAGAATTAATACCAGCAGTTCCAGATCCTGATACGGCTTGAAATGCAGTCGGCGTTATTGCTTTAAGATTAAATTGGTCATGAAGTGGCTTAAGAGCCATTACTAATCCCATTGTTGTGCAATTTGGATTAGATATTAATTTTGTTTCATTAGAAATAATATTTTGATTTATACCGTAAACAACAAGTGGAACATTTGAATCCATCCTAAAGGCTGAAGAATTATCAACCACAAAAGATCCTTTTTCAACAAATTCCTTAGCAAACTGTTTAGATCTATCTCCACCTGCAGAAAATAGTGCAATATCATAACTTTGAATATTTTCTTTTTTAAGCTCTAGTACTTTTACATCAGTATCATTTATATTTATTATTTTTCCAGCTGAATTCGCTGAAGCAAAAAAAGTATAGTCAACATCGTTATTAAAAAATTGTTGACATAGGTTAACAATTTTTTGTCCAACTAATCCAGTTGCACCAACAATTGCAATTTTCATGTCAGGTTATAAATTCTTTGTGCAGAGACTCTAGTGCTTTTTTAGTGTCTTTTCTATTTATCACACAAGAAACCCTAATAGGCGATGTGGAGATCATTGAAATATTAATTGAGTGGTTACCTAAAGTATTAAACATTCTTGAAGCAACACCGGACTCTGTTTTCATTCCTGCTCCAATGATTGAAACTCTGGCAACATTTTCATCTATGTCATAGCCTTCAGCATTAAGATCTTTTGAAGCTTTGATTAAAATTTCCTCCACATCAGCTTTTTGATCTACTGGTGCAGTAAAAGATATATCTGTTATTGATTTCTTTGAAACATTTTGAACAATCATATCAACATTTATTCCGCTTTCAGAGAGTGCTCCAAAAAATTTACCTGCTATACCTGGTTGATCAGGTACTCCATATAAAGTAAATTTTATTTCCTTATCATTGTGTGTTACGCCACTAACAATTGCTTCTTCCATTGTTTTCTCTTTTACTAAAGTACCTTTATTATTCGTAAAAGTAGATTTTACGAT
>VMBT01000911.1_pt1 | contig 16340 bp, 21 predicted proteins | sample 4404301 | NCBI WGS metagenome assembly VMBT01 (sample SAMN12238535, study PRJNA552566) | marine metagenome | isolation source: Coastal seawater | place: USA: coastal Georgia, Sapelo Island | collected 2008-08/2009-08
CCATAAAGCGCGTTCTCGCAAGGGATCGGGAGTTCAAATCTCCCTCCCGGCGCCACAAATTTTTCACTGTTCTAAATCCCTAATTTTTCAATGATTTCTGAAAATTTCCATTCTCCACAAATATCATTATCCATTTGATTTGAAATCAATCCTTTGTCAATCATCATATTTATCAGATAAATTGAAAATGGTAATGCTCCTGTGGCCCCAGGAGAGTTGTAATTTAAGATATGAAATGAATTGCTATCATATTCTAAAATCACATCTGGAACAAATTTTCCATTTGAATCAATTACAGATGAACGAATTCCAGCAGTTCCTTTTTGAACAAATTTTTCTGGATTGATTTTTGGTAAAAATTTTCTTACTCTCTCAACCATTGCATTTTTTGATAAAGATGATTGAATTTCGTTTAAAGCTAATTCTTGAAACTGTTTATCAAAGATCGTTTTTCTAGCTCCGGAGCCTAACATCTCCAAAATTTTTGGAATGAATTCTTTGATATTTTCCATTTTATTGTAACCATATGGACTAAAAATTGGAACTGCGTTTGGTCCAATCTCACATGTTCCATCAACTCTGATTATCCAATGAGGATCTAAAAATGGATAATCTGGAAAATCTGGAACTGAATAAACACTTGACTTTGTTAATTTATGATATTCTTTAGGTGCTTTCCAATACTCTCCTCTAAAATGAACATCTGTAAATTTTTCACCAATATTCATCTCATGAGCAATGTCAATTGAATTGCCACCAGCTGAATTGATAATAAAATCTGTCAAAATCATTTTTTCATTGTTTAATTTTATTTTCCATCCATTTCCATTTTTATCAATTTGTTTAACTTTGGATTCAAACAAAAACTCAATTCCATTTTTTTTAGATTCAGTCATTAACGTATTAGTAAAACTTCCATAATCTACTGAACCATCTCTATTACAAAAAATTGCATTCTTACATTCTATTTCAGGTTCATTTTTTTTAATCTCATTTCCAGATAAAAAATAAATGTCATTTTCATTTAATCCATTTTTTAATCCCCAATCATAATATTTTTCTAATACTTTGGTTCCTTTTTCGTCTGACGAAACTTCGATTACCCCATCTTTTTTGAACAATAAATCATGTCTATGCGCAAATGTCTCCCACATCTCAAAACCAAGAAATGCTGCTTTTGCAAAAATTTTCTTTTTTTCAGGATTGTAAAGATAGGGTGCATGAACTTTTCCTGTGTTTCTACTACTGGTGTGAAATCCTACATTATTTTCTTGTTCGACTACTAGAATTTTTTTTGATTGAAATATGAATGATAAAAAGTATGCAATTGATGTACCTAAAATTCCTCCACCAATAATTGTTATATCATATTTTGTTTGCAACTATCTAAAATTAAATCGTGAATCATATTAAATTTTGAATTAAGGTTAATATCCTATTTCACTCATCAAGTAAACATGCTACCTGATAGATGTTCAGTTATGAAAGAAGGAAAACAATGTCCTAGCCCCCCAGAGTTTATTGTTTCAATCTTAAATGGTAAGGATGAGTATATGGTAGGAGTTACATGCGGTAGACATAAACAGATTGTTTCTGGAAAGATTGGATTCTTACAAAAAGAAGGCAAAATCCATGAAGGAAAGGTAACATTTTCTGAAGTAAAAGCAGTAGGAACTGATTGTATTCATGGAGATGAAGATGATTTTATTCAAATTGACATGAATAGAAGTAAAAACTGAAATAATTTCTAATCTTTTTGAAAATATTGCTATTTGAATTACTTTCCGAAATTGTAAAAATAGAAGATATTTTGTTTGTTGTGAGGAGTGAAGGGGCTACAAGTGAGGTTAGAAGCCCTCTTAGTATACGACAAAAGGAACAGTGGATTACAATGGGTGAAAATGATGGTCCCGCACACATCCATGTAAATTCTGAGATAATTAGTTCTGCAGAGTTTGTAGAAGAAAAAAAACCGGACCGTACAAGTTTTAGTATACGATTCTACAATAAAGATAATGAAAGATTGTTGGCTGCATTTTTTACAAAGATGTATGATGATTCTAAGAATTTAGTTCCTCAAAGAAAAAAATTGTATGATGAATTATGCCAAAAATTTTCTTCCAAAATTAAATTTTAAAAAAAACCTTGTCTGAAAAAGACAAGGAGAAAATCTTATTCTTGTAATTTCTTCTTCTTTTCTTTTTCAGATTGTATTTTAGCTAATTCTAATTCTTCATTAGTATGTTTGAATTTTTTCAATCTGATTTTATAAAGAATTTTGGATATAAAAACTCCACATTTTTTTAGTTATTGATTTACGGCTAAATTTCAATATCCCACAGAAAAAATTGGCTTTTTTCCATTAATGCCTCTTTTTAGATTTTCTACAGTTATTTCTGCCATTTTTTCTCTCGTTTCTTTTGTAGAGCTGCCTATGTGCGGGGATAAAACCACATTATTCAATTTTTTTAGAAAATTATTCTTTAAAATTGGTTCATTCTCAAAAACATCTAATCCGGCACCTCCAATAACATGTTCCTTTAATGCCTGAATCAATTCCTTTTCATTAACTACTTTTCCTCTTGATGTGTTGATAAGAAATGCAGAATTTTTCATTTTTTTAAAAATTTTCATATCAAATAATTTATCAGTTTCAATTGTGTGAGGAACATGAATTGATAAGAAATCTGATGATGAAATTAATTTAGAAAATGATGCATATTTTACATTTAGTTTTTTTTCTTCTAAATCTGAAAGTCTATTTCTGTTATGATACATAATTTTCATATCAAAAGCATTAGCTCTTTTTGCAAGAGCCTTCCCAATTCTCCCAAGACCTAAAATTCCAAGTGTTTTTGTTTTTAAATCAATTCCTGTATAATCATATGCTCCAAAAATTTCCCTCCACTTTCCATTTCTAATTAATCTATCACCTTCTGATGTTCTTCTAGCTAAATCAATCAAAAGAGAAAATGCCATATCTGCTGTTGCATCCGTTAAAACATCTGGTGTATATCCTACACGAATTTTTTTTTCCTTTGCATATTCAATATCGATATGATCAAAACCTACACTATAGGTACTGATAACTTTCAAATTTGAAGCAATATTGATTGTTTTCTTTGAAATTTTATCATATGGGAAGCAAATTAATCCATCAACATCAATTATTTTATCCTGCAATTTTTTTTCCGATATTGGAATTTTTCCAGAGTAAATTTCAATTTCAAATTCTTTTTCTAATTTTTTTAAAGCAAATTCATGTAATCTTCTAGTAAGAAATACCCTCTTTTTCACAGATTTTTTTTAATCTCAAACAATTTATACAATTTGTTTTAACTTTCATCATGACTCCTAAAATTGAAGATGAGGAGGAATTTGCAATTTGCATTGAATGTGGAAACTCAATTGAACAATGTGTATGTGTTTGTCCCTATTGTGGTGAGAGAGACAAGTGTAAATGTGCCTTGTTTGATGCTGCTACAGGAGGATAAATCATGTTTCGATTTTTCAAAGTTTATTCATTTGAGGTAGTCCATTGACTGGAATAGATTTTACTTGGTTAATTGGTGGTCCACAAGGAAGTGGTGTAGAGTCTGGCGCAAATATTTTTTCTAGAGTTTGTGCTGAAATGGGATATCAAGTATTTGGTAAAAGAGAGTTCTATTCTAATATCAAAGGTGAACATAGTTATTTTGCAGTAAGAGTTTCAGACACACAAATTCATTCTAATCTAAATGATGTAACACTAATGTCTTCATTTGATGCTGAAACAATTTTTCGTCATTTTGATGAAATAATTCCTGGGGGTGGAATCATTTATGACTCGGATCTAGAAGATATTTCCACTGACACTGTCCATACACTTGATTCTCCTTTCAAGGAACGTTTACATCAAAAACTAGAATCACTTGGAAAACCATTTACCATAAAGAGTGTTCTTGAAATTGCAAGTGACAACGGTGTTAAACTCTATCCTGTTTCATTCAAATCCATTCTTGAAACTCTTTCCAAAGAAACTGACAACCCTCGTCTAAAAGGTCTTGTTAGAATGTATAATGTAATCAGTGTCTCATTATCTCTTGGTTTAGTAAAAATGCCTCCTGATTCATTACAAACTGCAATTGAAAATATTTTTTCTAAAAAACCTGAAATTGCAAAACTCAATCAGACTACCTCTACATATTCATACAATTACGCAACTGCAAAATTTGAAAACTTTGAACATCAATTAACTGGAATTGAAAAACAACCTAACACAATTTTGGTTCAAGGTTTTCAAGGAACTGCTTTAGGAAAGATGGCATGTGGATGCAGATTACAACCATACTATCCAATCACACCTGCATCTGATGAATCTGTTTTTCTAGAATCCAATCAGAATCTAGAAATTTTTGAAGATGAACCTGGCTCAACAACTGTAATTCAAACTGAAGATGAAATTTCTGCAATTGGAATGACTATTGGAAGTGCCTTAACAGGAACGCGGTCTGCAACTTGTACCTCAGGACCTGGATTTGCTTTAATGACTGAGATGCTTGGCTGGGCTGGAATCAATGAAGTTCCAATTGTCATAACAAATTATCAAAGAAGTGGACCCTCTACTGGACTTCCAACCAGACATGGTCAAGATGATTTACTATTTTCAGTCTATGCTGGCCATGGTGATTTTCCAAAGATTGTTTATGCTTCTGGTGATGTAGAAGAAAGCTTCTATGATACAGGCAATGTTTTTAATTATGCTGATATTTTTCAGGTTCCTGTAATTCATTTAATGGACAAATTCATTGCCAGTTCGGTAGTTACCTGTAAAAGATTTGATTCAGAAAAAATTACAGTAAATCGAGGTAAATTAATTGAAAAGGCAACTGAAAATTATAGGCGATTTGAATTTACCGAAGACGGTGTTTCTCCTCGTTCAAGATTGGGACTAGATGATGGAATTTTTTGGAATACTGGGGATGAATCAGATGAAACTGGACATATTACAGAAGATCCTGTTTTGAGAATTAAAATGATGGATAAACGAATGTCTCGTTTAGACTTAATCTTAAAAGAAATCCCTGATGATGAAAAAGCAATTTCTTTTGGAGAAAGTGAATATACAATAATTTCCTGGGGTTCATCAAAGGGACCAATTATTGATGCAATTAAAAAATTAAAAGATGAAGGAATTTCAATAGGCTTCATACAAATCAAACTATTGCACCCCTTCCCAACAGAATATGTTAAATCCCTAATCAAAAATTCTAAATACATTATTGACATTGAAGCAAATCATTCAGGGCAACTAGGAAAATTATTCAAACAGAATGTTTTACGAGATATTGATTATTCTATCTTAAAATATACTGGCAGATCTATGACTAGTAGTGAAGTATATGATGCACTTAAAAAAATTATTCAAAACAAAGCCAACAAACGTGAGGTACTAAGTCATGGCGCTTAAATTAGCTGATTACAAAACAAATGTCCACAATGACTGGTGTCCCGGATGCGGTGATTTTGGGATTGTAAATGCCATTCAAATGGCATTGGCTGAAATGGGAGTTCAAAGAGACAAGACCGTAATTTTTTCTGGAATTGGCTGTTCAGGAAAAACTTCTCACTTCATTAACACTTATGGTGTCCACACATTACATGGACGAGTTTTAACATTTGCTCAAGGTGCAAAAATTGCAAATCCTGAATTAACTGTTGTTGCAGTTGGTGGTGACGGAGATGGATTAGGAATTGGCGCTGGTCACTTTGTAGCTGCGGGAAGAAGAAATATCAATATGACTTACATTGTTTTTGATAATGGCGTTTATGGATTAACAAAAGGACAAGCTTCACCTACACTAAAGTTAGGTGAGAAAACAAAATCATTACCTACACCCAATACTAATTACAATGTCAATCCTATTGGTTTGGCAGTTACAAGTGGATTCACATTTGTTGCACGTGGATATTCTTATGATGTAAGACATCTTAAAGATCTAATAGTTCAAGCTGTAAATCATAATGGATTATCATTTTTAGATGTATTACAACCATGTCCGACTTACAATGATATCAATACTAGAGATTGGTATGCAGGTTCTGATTTGATGGAAGAATCTCAAAAAAGACATTCAAGAATTTACAAATTGGAAGATACTGATTATGATCCTGTTGTACACAATTCCACTGAGGACGAAATTAATCAAAAAATTTCACAATCCTTGACTAAATCCCTGGAATGGGGTGACAAAATTCCTACAGGAGTTTTTTACAAAAATGATTCAATCTCTCCCTATTCTGAAAGATTGGTAGGTAACGTGTCCAACTATCTTGAAAATCCTCCTGCAAAACAAAAAATTTCTAAGAATGGAATTTCAAATACTGATATTTCTAAAATTTTAGATTCCCTTAAAGTATGAAAACCAAATAGGTTATAGAGCAGATTTTCTAACCCATAAGTAAAATGAACATTAACGAAGCAAACACAATTTTTAGAAAATCTATTATCAAAGGGTTTTTTGAACCTAAACTGGTTAATCTAGATTTCAAAAAATCTTCATTTAGACATCCACAAATAACTGAAGACGGATTAATGCAATCTGATTTATTGCACATCTTTTTTGATGTTGAAACTGGAAGTGATTATCCAGATGGAGATGAATGGTTTATTGTAGATATGATTTTTCCATATGATTTTAAAATTCCTGACTCGTTGAAGGGTACAGATTATTTTACTACCATTTCTGTTGATGAAAATAAAACTTTCTGGCATCATCGAGAATTAATTCGATTCAAATACGGAAAATCAAAAAAACTTGACGATGCTTTAGAATTTTTAGAATCTAAATACAAAGAATTACACAGTTTATTAGAACCGCTTCAAAAAGATCTCAAATAGACTCTTTCCAAGAATCTCCTGCAAAAAGAAATTCTTTATCTGTTGATTTTGCCTTGTCTAATCTCCACCTAACTGATTTTGAATCAAATTTGTAAAACACTTCTTTAATTTCTGCAGGGATTTTGCCTGGGTCCAAGTGATATGGTAGTAATTCTAAAACAGTATCAATTTTTTCAATTGCATTATCAAAGAACTGCTTTTCTTCAATATCTACAGAAAATCCAATTGTAGGGATTCCAACAAATTTAATATTTATTTTAATTGCGTTTCCTGAACCTCTTCTACGTTTCATTTCTTTGAAAACTGCTTTTACTTTTTCCCATCTTCTAAAATCAAACCATTGAAAGAATTCGTCATTAAATGGTAATGGTATTTCAAAATCAAGAAAGCTTACATAATTATCATCATTGACTTCTATTTCCTCTTGAATAATTGAAAAATGTGAATTCAAAAACCCATACAATACTTCTATTTCCCAAGGAGATATTCCGTAATATTTGAGCGTAGTTTTTAGATTTTCACTCATAAAACCATTCATTTAATTTTCTAATTAAAGGTTAGATGTTCTAAGATAATCTACCTCAAAATTAAAATTAGATTGGATAATCTGTGAATCATGAAACGAGAATTTGTCATCAAAAGCATCGATTCTGCACCTGATGGGGCTCCATATGTAGTAGTCTCATTAACGTCAATTAAAGATCTTAAGGAAGGTACTCAAAACCCACAATCTCCATTTGGAAGTCCAAAAGTTATGGGATTCTCAAACATGAATGACATGATGAAAGACCTCAACAAAATGCTTTCAGGAATGGGTGGAATGGGAATGCAATCTGGAGTAACTCAATTGAAGTTGGAAATGCACGAATACAAAGAATTAAGCTTATCAGTTGGTGATAAGGTATTCTTAGAACTCACTAAAGCAGAGTCATTAGGTGTTTAATTAAAAAATAGTATCAAAATACTTCCATGCATAAAATGCACCTATGGTTCCAATGACAAATAGCATTGGTTTCCAAGCAAATACTGGTAATGCTGGATTATCTAATTTTACTTTGTAATTATCAACAATCGAAGAAACACTTTTCTTAACTTTATCGTGCCACAAAGTATATTCGATTTGATATTTTTTCAAAATTTCTTCTACTTCATAAACCACGGGTGTTCTTTGTGAGAATAAATGTTGAAGATAATCTCTTGAAACTTCAACTTCAGCATGAATTCCAATCAATCCCTTTTTCAAATCAACCATTCTAACATGCATCTCCCAGGGTTTTTTTAATTTCAGATTTAATCCATTACCAATTTGATCAGGTTGTTTGTGTTCAAATTTTACTTTAGTAAATCCTTCTTCTGAAAAAATTTTCATCAAATCTTCAAAATTTTTCTTAACTACAACATGTAATTGTTCTACTCCTTCTTTACTATCTACATTAATTTTATGTTTTAATCCATCAAGAAATGATATTGTTTTTGGATATGTTGTAAGATATTCCAATAAAAAAATTCTCAAAATCCTCTATTTAAACGAGGTCTAATTTTCATGTTTATTCCCTAAACCCCTTACGTATACACACAATTCTGGAGAGATTGTCATTTCATTTGAATAGATTTCTCTATTTGTCATAGGGACCTCTGAATCTCTAATAATTGCAAATGGTTTTGATTGATTTCCTTCACCCATCTTTAGATTGGCAATTGATGCAAGATTATCTGCAATTGCTTGAAAAGTAACCTTAAGCGGATTCCCATCTAGATCTTTTTTTGCCCTCATATCTAAAACTGGTTCAATTCCTGCACATGAAATTGCAACACCTACAGTTCCTACTCTCATTGGCATAAGTCGACTATCTACTAGAATAATTCCAACATGAATTGATTTTTCCAAGAAAATTTTTCTTTTAATTTGTTCTGCAATAAGATATGGGTTTTCAGGATATAGGATAATCTCTCCTTTCTTTGCATTAGATTTGTCTATTCCTGCATTTGGTGCCATTATGTTATTTGATGATGTAATTAAGAATCCGTTGATTCCACCAAATATCTTATCTGATTCTCTAATTACTACTTCAGCAATTTGTTGATTAATTTGGAATTTTTTTGAAATACTTTCAGCTTTTTCAGAGATTTTAATTTTGGATAATTCTAAAATTCTTTTCTGTGAAAATGAAACAAATTTGGTTGAAATTACAATAATGTCTCCTTCTTTTAATTCCTCTTGATTCTGAAAAACAGATTTTAGCAATTGCTGATAAATTTCAAATCCTGCAAACATTCTATCAGATTTGATTGGAATTACCTTTAGTGTCATGTTATAATTTCGTCTTATCTCTATTTATTCTGAAAACCTTTTAATCTCTATTCAAACCTTTTTTGGATATGAATATTGTTGAAAAAATTCTTGCACGCGCATCTGGAAAATCAAGTGTATCTCCAGATGATGTAATTTTTGCAAATGTAGACAAAGTAATGGTGCATGATGTCTCTGGACCTGGTGTTCTCAAAGTATTTGATAAATTAAAAAATAAAGGCGTAGATGTTAGTAAATTATGGGATCCAACAAAAGTTTGGGTTGCAGAAGATCATTTTGTTCCATCAGCTGAAAAAATTTCTGCTGAAAATATTGTAAAATTATCTAACTTTACAAAAAATTATGGAATTGAGAAACATTTCAAATACGGTATGGGTCAATACGGTATCTGTCATACTTTATCTCATGAAGAGGCTCTAGTAATGCCTGGAGATGTTTATGTTGGTGGAGATTCTCACACAAATACTACTGGTGCATTAGGCGCATTTGCATGTGGTCTAGGACATACTGATATTGCATATGTTCTTCTTAATGGAAAAATTTGGTTTAAAGTTCCTGAAACTGATTTTTTCAAATTAAATGGAAAACTTCCTGAACATGTAATGGCAAAAGATCTTATTTTAAAAATCATTGGTGATATTGGAACTGATGGTGGAAATTATCGCACTATGCAGTTTGGTGGTACTGGAATAGATGCAATGTCTGTAGAAAGTCGATTGACTTTATGTAATATGACAACTGAAGCTGGTGCAAAAAATGGAATTGTAGAAGCAGATCAAAAAGTTGTTGATTATCTTAAAAGTCGTGGTGCTTCAAACGCACAAATTTTCAAAGGAGATAATGATGCACAGTATGCAAATGTCTATGAATACGAGGCATCTGAAATGGAACCATTAGTTGCAAAACCATTTTCCCCTGAAAACATATCTGTTGTGAGAGAAGCTCCTTCAGTTGAATTAGATAAATCATACATTGGTTCTTGTACTGGTGCAAAATATGAGGATCTTGAAGCTGCTGCTAAAATCCTCAAAGGACATAAGGTGAAAATTAGAACAGAAATTTTACCTGCATCAATTTCAATTTACAAACGTGCAATGGAAAATGGATTATTGTCTATCTTCCTTGATTCTGGAGTTACTGTAGGACCTCCAACTTGTGGGGCATGTTGTGGTGCACACATGGGAGTTTTAGCAAAAGATGAAATCTGCATTAGTACAACAAATAGAAACTTTCCTGGAAGGATGGGTCATGTTGATTCTCAAACTTACCTTTCATCACCTATGGTTGCAGCTGCATCTGCAATTACAGGAAAGATTACTGATCCAAGGGATTTACAATGAAAGGAAATATCATCAAATACCAACGTGATAATATTGACACTGATGTCATTATTCCAGGCCAATATCTCAAAGTTCATGATTATGCTGAATTAGCAACACATGCAATGGAGGGATTAGATCCTGATTTTCATAAAAAAGTGAAAGAAGGGGATTTTATTCTATCTGGAAAAAATTTTGGCTGTGGTTCTTCTCGTGAACATGCTCCAATTGCATTATCTCATTCTGGAATCAAAGCTGTTTTGGCATTATCATTTGCAAGAATTTTTTACAGAAATTCAGTTGATGGCGCATTTTTGTTACCTATTGAAATTGAAGAAGATGCTTACAATGGAATCGCTGATGGCGATGAAATAGATATTGATATATCAAAAAATCAAATTACAAATCTTACAAAAAATCAAACATATTCAATGAAACCCTTTTCAGACATCATTGGAAAAATAATCGACGCTGGTGGATTGTTTAATTATAAACCATAAGATCTAAAATGGGAAAAACACTATTTGAAAAAATTTGGGATTCACATACTGTTGTTGAAAACCATTCCTCTCCCTCATTGTTGTACATTGATCGTCACCTAATTCATGAAGTTACTTCTCCTCAAGCTTTTGAAGGATTACGAATGAACAATAGAAAAGTCAGACGACCTGATCTTACTATTGCCACAATGGATCATAACGTTCCTACTAATGACAGAAAACTACCCATTTTAGATGAGACTTCGGCAATTCAAATCAAAACTCTGGAAAAAAATTGTAACGACTTTGGAATAAAATTATTTGGCATGGATAGTCCTAATCAAGGAATTGTTCATGTAATTGGTCCTCAATTGGGAATCACATTACCTGGTACTACTATTGTATGTGGAGATAGTCATACATCAACTCATGGAGCTTTTGGTGCATTAGCATTTGGAATAGGAACTAGTGAAGTTGAACATGTTTTGGCCACTCAAACTTTATGGTTACAACAACCAAAATCTTTTGAAATTAGAGTTGAAGGCAAAAGAGCAAATCCTTTTGCAGTAACTGCCAAAGATATCATTCTTTCAATAATCAAACATATTGGAACTGGTGGTGGAACTGGTACTGTAATAGAGTATCGTGGAGAAGGAATTTCCGACTTGTCAATGGAGCAAAGAATGACAATTTGTAACATGTCTATTGAGGCAGGAGCAAGGGCAGGATTAATTGCTCCTGATGAAAAGACATTTGAATATCTTCGAAATCGTGAATACACTCCAAAGAATTTTGAATCTCTTGTTGATTTTTGGAAAGATGATCTTAAAACAGATACTGATTCCAAATTTTCAAAACAATTCATTTTGAAAGCAAATGAAATTGCTCCTCAAGTTAGTTGGGGAACAAATCCTGGAATGACTTGTGATGTAACTGAAAATGTTCCATCCCCTGATGATTTTTCTAAAGGCGATGCAAATCAAAAAAAGGGTGCTGAAAAAGCACTTGAATACATGGATCTTGAATCTGGAACTCCTATTCAAGAAATCAAAATTGACCGAGTCTTCATCGGGTCATGTACTAATGCCAGATTAGAAGACTTGATTGAAGCATCCAAAGTAGTTAAAGGAAATAAAGTTTCACAAAATGTACGAGCAATGGTTGTTCCTGGTTCACAACTTGTAAAGAAACAAGCAGAAGAACTCGGATTGGATAAAATTTTCATTGATGCAAACTTTGAATGGCGTGAAGCCGGTTGTAGTATGTGTTTGGGAATGAATCCTGACATCTTATCTCCTGGTGAAAGATGCGCAAGTACATCTAATCGTAACTTTGAGGGACGACAAGGAAATGGTGGGAGAACTCATCTTGTTAGTCCAGTAATGGCTGCAGCAGCTGCCATTTATGGTCATTTTGTTGATGTAAGAAAACTGAGTTTGAATTAAAATGAAACCATTTGTTAAAACTGTCAGCATCATCACTCCTCTGGATAAAGTCAATGTTGATACAGATCAAATCATTCCAAAACAATTTTTAAAATTAATTCAAAAATCTGGATTTGGAAAATTTTTATTTTTTAATTGGAGATATGATGAGAATGAACAATTAAAACCTGATTTTGTTTTAAATGACAGCAAATATTCTAATTCTGAAATTCTTGTTGCAGGTGATAATTTTGGATGTGGGTCTTCTCGTGAACATGCTGTATGGGCATTGCAAGATTATGGTTTTAAAGTGATTATTGCTCCCTCTTTTGCAGATATTTTCTTCAGTAATTGTTTTAAAAATGGAATATTGCCAATCTCTCTTGAACAATCAATGGTGGAAAAACTCCAATCTGTATCAACTAATGTTGAAGTAGACCTTGAAAATCAGACTATCAAATTTAATGATGAACTAGTTTCCTTTAACATTGATCCTCATAAGAAAAAGATTTTGTTGGAAGGATTAGATGATATTGCACAAACAAATCATTATGAGGAAAAAATTTCTGAATTTGAAAAAAACTCTAAAATCCCATCTGTTTTATAATATCTAAAACTGTTTTTTCATTTCTTTCAACAATTACGGGCGATTCCACATCTAACCATTGCTTATCTCCGATATTGTAAGCACTAACATTTCCTTTTTTTGATAGTGGTTGTAAAATATCATAAGATAGATTAATTTGCTTTTTCATTATTTTTTTTCCAATTATTTTAAAAATTTCATTACTCAAAATGTAAACTCCCAAACATTCTTCTAAAGGTAATTTTATTTCTGGTTTTTCTCTAAACTCTTTTATGATTCCATTTTCTACAACGGCGAAACCTGTTTCTTCTTTTCGTTTACTTCTAGTTGCAATTTCTGCTATGGAATTTGATTTTCTGAAATTGTCTCTCATTTCTTTAACATTGATTGCACACAAGTTATCTGAGAACCATAACATGAATTCTGTTTCTCCACTGAGTGCTTTTTCAATATGTAATAGATCCCCCCCAGTACCCTTTCCAGAATCTTGAACGAAAGATATTTTTTTAAAATTTTCAAAGTAATTTTTTATTTGACCACCTAATCCCTTCAAATCTGTCAAAATTATTATCTCATCAATGATTGCGAATTTTTGTAGATATTTTATTATGTATTCTAAAGCTGGTTTTCCCTTGATGGGTGTCATCGCCTTGGGAAAAAATTCTGTATATGGTTTACCTCTTGTACCTTTGCCACCTGCTAAAATAATTACTTTCACAGTCTAACGGTATGATTTTTGTTTTCTTCTTCTAGCGCCAGGTCCGCCAAATTTCTTTGGTTCCTTTCTTCTAGCGTCACCACTAATCAAATATTTATCAAAATCTGTAATTCTTTTTCTCAAGTCCTCTCTTGTTGATTTTGGGAATGGGTGTTCTTTAGGTTCTTTTTTAGATTTTGTCCATCCAGTTAATGCTCTAGAAATTCCTGTTGCAGCAGCACTTGCTTGACCCATAAATCCACCACCTCTAACTCTTACTGAGATGTCAATCTTTTCTCTTAAATCACCTGTAATTTCTAATGGTGCCAAAATTACTTCTCTAGCAGTTTCTTGTGGAATCATTTCAACTGGAACATTGTTAATTCTTACTTTACCCTGACCTTTTGTAATGTAGACATGTGCACTAGCTGTCTTTCTTGTTGCAAAATAAATTTCAGTTTTTGGTGTTGTCATTCAGTCCACCCAATTACTCTACATAATTCTGCCATTGATGTATAATTTGATGCAGATTTTCTAATTTTAGCATTTTCAAATTGAACTTTTTCCATTGATTTTAATTCTTTAGGAGAACCGATATATGCTCTTAATCTTTTATGAGCTGCTACTCCTGATGGTTTTGAACCATAAGGCATCATTCCACGTATCATTTTTGAAATAACTGTATCTGGTCTTCTTGGGTGAACTGGTGTATGTTTTGGATTGATTACACTGTTTACATCTAGAAATACTCTGTACTCTTTAATCAAATTAGTTCTATTTCCACTGTACATGATTTTTTCACAATTCACAACTGAAACTCTATTTCCTTTCAAAAGTAATTTTGCCACATGTGATGAAAGTCTACCTGCAATATGGTCAGTTGCATCTACAACAATTGGTCTATCAGTTTGGACTGGAGCTTCTTCTTTAACCAAGTAATACAACTCCTTTACCTGTTGGATTATTTTTAATTAATTCTGAAAAACTAACAATTTTTCCACCATTTTCTAAAATTTTAGTTGCTGCTGAATTTGAGATTGAAAATGGACATAATGTAATTTTATGAGATACTGTTCCTGTTCCAAGAACTTTGCCTGGAAAAACAACAATGTCATTATCTTTTGTAAGTTGATCTATTCGTTTCAAATTGATGTCTCTTCTAGCAATAGATGGCTTGAGTGCATATTCTGCTAATTTTGCCCAAATTGGAGCATCATTCTTGGCAGAGGCGCTTTTCAATTCTTTTGCCATCTGAATTACAACTTGGCTAGTCATGTGAATAATGCGGTTTAAAACCCAAATATAACGTATATGCTTCTATTCGTTAATCTGATTGATTGCTTCTTTAAATTGAGCAATTCTATTACCTACTTCTTCAACTCCTGATAACACGATCTGCTTTGGATCCAATGCTCCAGTTGATTCAATTGTAAGTATTCTCTCATCTTCTTTGTCTGTTTCAGTTAAAATTGAAGTATTTGCTGAATTCCATTTTGCGTGTTCTGTACCTCTACCTAATCGTGCATAACATTCGACTTTAACTCTTTGACCTGGTGCAAGTTCAACAATTGGAATCTTTGTAGAAATTGGAGATATTGATTCATCTTCTGAAGATAATTCTTCTGAAAGAATTGTTCTAGTAACATCAGAATCTCCTGAATCTAAAACCAACATTACTTTACAATTAGAGCATCCAGATTCACTATGACAGTCACATTTTGATGGTTCATTAAATCTACTCAAGTCTGTTTTAATTGGAATCAAACCTAATCTGTGTGCCAAACCTTCATCTGGTAAAACTGAAGAATTTTCAATAATGTCTACTGTGTCAATTGCAAAAACCGGAACACCGTTTAGGCAAACTCGTCTTAATGCATTTGCGTATTGTAAAGGTACGCCTTTAAGCTTTAATGAAATTTTTTGATTATCTTTACTAATAACTTCTAATGATGACAAATCTTGAATGAAATCTTCAAAGTCCACATAAAAATCTAGCTAGTTTTATGTAAGGATAAATACCAAAAATGATTAAGATTTTTAGAAATGGCTGAAGTAACCGTGGCAAGATTTTCCTATGAAGGTGAAAAATTTGAAATCTTGGTAAAACCTGATCCTGCATTGGATTTTAAGATGGGGAAAAAAAATGACATTTCTGCAATCCTGGTTTCTGAAGATATCTATACTGATTCAGGAAAAGGAACTAAACCCTCCTCTGAAAAATTACTAAAGGCATTCAAAACTGAAGACCTAACAGAAATTGCAACCATCATAATGCAAAAAGGTGAATTGAATCTCACAACCGACCAAAGAAGAAAAATGGTTGAAGATAAGAAAAAGCAAATTATTCAATTCATTGCAAAGACTTACGTTGATCCAAAGACACACTTACCACACCCTCCACTTAGAATTGAACAAGCTATGAAAGATGGAAGAATCTCTATTGATCCCCAAAAACATGTTGAAGAGCAAGTCAAAGATATTGTTGAAAAACTTCGCTCAATTATTGCATTAAAATCAGAAAATTTCCAACTTGAAATTACAGTTCCTGCTCAATATGCATCACAATCATATGCAGTTTTGAAATCTGTTGGTTCTCTAAAAAAAGAAGAATGGCAAAATAATGGTTCTCTAAAAGCAATACTTG
>VMBT01000912.1_pt1 | contig 16329 bp, 17 predicted proteins | sample 4404301 | NCBI WGS metagenome assembly VMBT01 (sample SAMN12238535, study PRJNA552566) | marine metagenome | isolation source: Coastal seawater | place: USA: coastal Georgia, Sapelo Island | collected 2008-08/2009-08
GGAGGAGGGGTTAAATCGAGTTGTACAAATTTCTAAGTATCTTGAACAGATAGCTGAGACATAGATAAGCATATCTTTTTTCAATTCTGTAAAAATTTTGTAACGTTCTGTAACACTTTTGAAACATTGAATTTCTATACTTTGAAAATGTTAAGTGTCCATAACTACTGGACATAAGCACCAAGGGACACTCCCTGTGGGCACTTGACACTATTTTTTAATTTATGGAAAAAAAATGTTAAATAAAATATTAGATAAAAGAACATTGGTTGCTGCTGGTCTAGTAGCTTCAACTTTAAGTGTCTCAGTACAAGCACGTGACCACATTGAGATTGTTGGTTCTTCAACAGTATTCCCATTTGCAACTGTAGTGGCTGAAACATTTGGTAAGAAGACAGGGATGCCGACTCCAAAAATTGAGTCAACTGGTTCAGGTGGTGGTATGAAATTGTTCTGTCGAGGTAGTGGTATCGAAACTCCAGATATTACTAATGCTTCTCGCCGTATGAAACTTTCAGAGTACCAAGATTGCCATAAAAATGGTGTGACTGACATCACTGAGGTGCTTGTTGGATATGATGGTATAGCGATAGCAAATGCTAAATCTGGACCTAATTTTGATGCACTTACCCGTAAATCTCTATATTTGGCACTTGCAGCCAAAGTACCAGCTGGTGCAACAGGACAAGGTTATAACAAAGAGCAAATGATTGATAACCCATTCAAAAACTGGAGTGAAATTGACCCTAAATTGCCAAACGTAGCAATTAAAGTTCTAGGCCCACCACCAACTTCGGGTACAAGAGATGCACTGCAAGAATTAGCTATTGAAGGCGGATGTAAGAAGTTCCCTCATATGAAAGCAATGAAGAAAACTGATAAAAAACAGTACAAGAAACTTTGCAGAACTGTACGTGAGGATGGTTTATATGTAGAAATGGGTGAGAATGACAATCTAATCATTGCAAAACTTGCTAATGAGCCATCAGCACTTGGAGTTTTTGGTTATTCATTTTTAGACCAAAATCGTGAAAAGGTTAAAGGTGCAAATATTGATGGAAAAGAGTTGAATTTCGAGAATATTGCTTCTGGAGCTTATCCTGTATCACGTCCTTTATTCTTCTATGTCAAAAACTCGCATAGAGGCAAAATCAAAGGAATGAATCAGTACATTGCTGAGTTTGTAAGTGAGGATACTTTTGGCGAGGAAGGATACCTTGTAGATAAAGGATTAATTCCATCTGGTGCAGTTAAGCGTGAGCAATTTGCGAGTGACGCACAAAATTCAACTAACTTAAAACTTTAGTTGAATATCCACTATTAGGACCCGTCTGCCTGGCGGGTCTTTTTATAGGCCTATTAAAATATGAAAAAAGTATTAATATTATGTACTGGCAATAGTTGTCGTTCCATTATGGCCGAAGCCATTATTAACTCAAAGCTATCGCCTTGTATAAAGGCATACTCATCTGGAGTAGATGCTAAGGAAACAGTCAATCCTTATGCTATTAATGTTCTTCAAGAATATGGAGTATGGGATAGTCGTTACCACTCAAAATCATTAGATGAAATTATGCATATCAGCTTCGACCTAGTAATAACGGTCTGTGACAATGCTAAAGAGTTATGCCCTGTATTCCCATTACAAACAGAAGTTGTTCATTTTGGTTTTGAAGACCCTGATGGTGGAACATACAGTGACTTTTTAATGACTTTTCTTAGAATCGAAAAAGAGTTGTTACCAATTGTTAGGGATAAACTTTGTGTCACATCCTGTCAAACAACTTCTCAAATAACTTCTGCTTGTGGCTTCAAATTAGAATAACTCTTCATTGAACTGTTGATGATAGAGAATTTTAATTTCTTCCAGAGTAAAAGAATGATTCTGTGTTCCTAAATGTTCTATCTTTATTGCTCCAATTAGACCAGCTAACTGCCCACAAGTTTTCCAGTCGAATTCATTGATCATTCCAAAAATAAGTCCGGCTCTATAAGCGTCACCACATCCTGTTGGGTCCTGTGCAATAGAGGTTTTTGCAGGCTCAATTTTAATCACTTCACCATTAGCATAAATCTCACTTCCTTCAGAGCCTTTGGTAACAATGTAGGCATCAACTTGAGAAGCAATCTCATTCATTTGAAGACCTGTTTTATCTTGAAGCAGTTGAGATTCATAGTCATTAAGAGTGATGTAATTGGCTTGTTCAATAAACGTTAATAGCTCGTCTTTATTAAACATTGGCATACCTTGACCAGGGTCAAAAATGAAAGGAATTTTGGCATCAGAGAACTGCTTGGCATGTTCAATCATGCCTTGCTTACCATCTGGGGATACAATCCCCAATGCAATATCTGAGGCATCATTTACTGAGTTCAGATGAGATTCACCCATTGCTCCTGGGTGGAAAGCAGTGATTTGATTGTCATCCATATCGGTAGTAATAAATGCTTGACCGGTGTATGTGCCATCAACTACTTTAATGAAGGTACTATCAATATTATTTTTCTTCAGCCATTCTCCATAAGGAGCAAAATCCTCTCCAACAGTTGCCATCGGCAAAACATCGGCACCAAGAAGCTTGAGCGAATAAGCGATATTGCCTGCACAACCTCCAAACTCTTTTCTCATTTTTGGAACAAGAAATGAAATATTCAGCATGTGAACCTTATCGGGCAATATATGATTCTTAAATTGATCCTCAAAAACCATGATGCTATCAAATGCGTATGAGCCACAAACTAAAACTTTCTTTGACATATTGTCTCCCTTAATTTCTTAATTCCTTTGGTGGTGGGAAGTATACATCCTCTTTTGCACCAGTTACTTCGGTCACTTTCGATATGCCTAATGATTTTAGATATTCGATCACCTCTTGTACCAGAATTTCTGGCGCTGAGGCTCCAGCAGTTACCCCAATAGTTTCCTTGTTTTCCAACCACTCATCCTTGAGTTCAGAATAATGATCTATAAGATAGGCATCGACATGATTCTTTTCTGCAATCTCTTTCAGTCGATTAGAGTTAGAAGAATTTTTTGAACCTAAAACTATTAATACTTCAGCTTGATTAATAATTTGTTTGACGGCATCTTGTCGATTTTGAGTTGCATAACAAATATCATCTTTTTTTGGGGAGTCAATATCTGGAAAATGTTTTTTCAATTCAGTCACAATCTGTTGAGTGTCATCAACAGAGAGAGTGGTTTGGGTAGTGTAAGAAATCTTCTGTCCATCTTTAAGGTCTATCTTGGCAATATCTTTTTCGTCTTCAACCAATAGAACTTCCTTTCCATCGATAGACTGACCAAGCGTTCCTTCAACTTCAGGATGACCGGTATGACCAATTAATACGACCTGTGTATTCTGATTTTGTTTCCTGATGACCTCTTTGTGGACTTTAGTCACTAAGGGACAAGTTGCATCATAGACAGTAAGATTAAGATCATCGGCTTTTTTCCAGACAGTCTTGGCAACGCCATGAGCACTAAAAATTACAATTGAGCCCTCGGGAACTTCTCGAAGTCTTTCGACAAAAATTGCACCTTTACTTTTTAAATCTTCAACAACATAGCGATTATGGACAACCTCATGACGAATATAGATTGGGGCGCCATGTTTCTTTAGAGCTTGTTCAACTATATCAATAGCCCGATCAACTCCAGCGCAAAAACCTCTTGGATTAGCTAGTAATACTTGTCTCACTTTTCTCTATGATCTTTACTTTAAAGGTTAAGTCAAATCCAGCAAGTGGGTGATTAAAGTCGATCAAAACATCCTTCTCATTTATCTCTTTAATAGTTCCAGGATATAGATCGCCGATTGGAGTTTCAAACTCGATGATGGAATCAACTTTCAATTGAATGTCTTCTGGAAATTGATCTTTATCCATCTTTTGAATTGCATCGTCAGTTCTGTCTCCAAATCCTTCAGAGGCAGATATCAGTATGATTTCCTCTTTTCCGACATCCAAAGATTCTACACATGTCTCAAGGGAGTGATGAAGTTGGCCATCGCCAGTTTCAAAAACAAGGGGAGATCCCTCTGACTCGTCAACTAATTGACCATCAGACAGGGTTAATTTGTATTCAATTTTGTAAAACATTACTAGGATTTAGTAATGATAGTCAATAGATTATGTATTTTATCTCTAAGCTCAGCCCTGTGAACAATCATATCAATTGCCCCTTTCTCAAGCAAGAACTCACTTCTCTGAAATCCCTCAGGCAACTCTTCTCTTACAGTCTGTTCAACAACCCTGGGACCGGCAAAACCGATCAGGGCATTGGGTTCTGCTATATGCAAATCTCCAAGCATCGCGAAACTTGCAGAGACACCTCCCATGGTTGGGTCAGTTAATACAGAGATAAAAGGTAACTGTTGGTCTGATAATTTATTCAAAGCATATGAAGTTTTTGCCATCTGCATTAATGAGATTAGTCCTTCTTGCATTCTAGCGCCACCTGAGGCTGAGAAACATATTAAAGGTGCACCAATAGATAGGCATTTATTAACGGCTTGAACAAATCTTTCCCCAACTGCTGAACCCATGGAGCCGCCCTGGAATTTGAATTCAAAAGCAGCGGCAACAACATTCATTCCCTTAAGGGTTCCTTGCCTAACAACAATCGCCTCTTTCTGATTAGTTGCTTTCTGAGCAGCGGAAATTCTGTCTTTGTACTTCTTTTGGTCCTTGAATTTTAAAGGATCTTCAGTTTCAACATTCTCTGCGACTTCAACCAAACTTCCTTCATCTAAAAACATCTCAAGACGCGTCTGCGCATTGATGCGCATGTGATGATCACATGAGGGACATACGTAAAACTTATTTTTTAACTCTTCTTCATAAAGCGTTGCATCACATGATGGACACTTGCTCCATAAACCTTCAGGAATATTCTTTTTTACTGCACTTGTGATTGTAGGTAATATTTTTTCTAACCAGCTCATAATTTAACCTTACCTTAATACTTGGGAAATTTCCAGACTTTTTTCCTTCATCTGACTCATTAATTTATTTTTGTCATTAGAGAACTCATCGACTATTGAAACCAATACTGAACCGACAATAATGGCATCTGATTTTGCTGAGATCTCTTTTGCGGTCTTTCCGTCTTTAATTCCAAAACCTACCCCTACAGGCAAACTGATATATTTTCTGATTCTTGAAAGGTTAGAAGCAACCTCATCCACGTTAATATTCCCAGCACCTGTAACCCCTTTAAGAGAGACAAAATAGATAAATCCTGAGGCGACTTGAGATAAAAACTTGAGGCGTTCATCAGTTGTTGTTGGAGCAACAAGAAAAATAAAATCAATTTCAGAATTTGAAAGAATTCGCTTTAACTCTTGCGACTCTTCAGGTGGCATATCAACAACTAGGACACCATCAACTCCTGCAGATCTTGCTGCATTTGCAAAATCTTCATATCCAAACATTTCAATAGGATTCAGATAACCCATCAGCACAATGGGAGTAGTATCATTCGTTTCTCTAAACTTGGAAACTAACTCTAATACATTTGCCAGTCCATAACCTCTAGCAACTGATCTCTCATGTGATTTTGCAATCACAGGGCCATCGGCCATCGGATCAGAAAATGGAACTCCCAGTTCGATAATTGAAGCACCATCGTCAACTAACTGATGCATCAATTCCAATGTCAACTCCATTCCTCCATCACCTGCAGTAATAAATGGAATAAAAGCTTTCTGATTCTTATCCTTCAAATCCTGGAAAACAGAAGATATCTTAGACACTAGACTTGCCCCCTGAATTCATGCACACAATCAATGAGAACCTTCAAATGCTCTGGATCTACATCTGGAGAAATTCCATGGCCAAGATTAAAAACATGCCCTGTATTTCCTGTAAATTGCGACAACACTTTATGCGCCTCTTCTCTTATTCTGTCAGGGGATGCATACAAGACACAAGGGTCTAAATTTCCTTGGAGTGCCACTTTTGAACCAACCCTATTCTGAGCATCGCCCAACTCTATAGTCCAGTCAAGGCCGATTGCATCGCAACCAGTAGCTGCAATTTTCTCAACCCACATTCCACCTCCTTTGGTGAACAATGTAATAGGCACAGAGTCTTGGTGTTTTGACTTAATACCCTCAACGATTTTTTGCATGTATCTGAGTGAAAAATTCTCGTAACTCTCGGTATTCAATAAACCGCCCCAAGTATCAAAAACCATCAAACTTTCGGCGCCTGCTTGAACCTGTCCGTCTAAATAATCAATCACGCTATCAGCCAATTTATCTAGAAGTAGATGCATGTGCTTTGGATCTTCATACATCAAACCTTTGACCATTGAGAAATTTTTACTAGAACCGCCTTCTACCATATAGGTAGCAAGTGTCCATGGACTGCCTGTGAACCCAATTAAGGGCACTCTTCCATTCAATGCTTTTTTAATTTGAGATACTGCATCATTTACATATGACAATTCTTCACCAATATTAGGTCTTGGAAGGTTAGTTATGTCTATAGCATTGCTAATTTTTTTCTTAAATCTTGGGCCTTCTCCTTCAGAAAAATATAATCCAAGTCCCATAGCGTCAGGAATTGTCAGAATATCTGAGAAGAGTATTGCTGCATCTAAATCAAAACGGTCTAATGGTTGGAGTGTCACTTCGCAAGCAAAATCAGGTGATTTGCACAATGACATAAAATCTCCAGCCCGTTTTCTTGTCGCTCTATATTCCGGCAAATATCTGCCCGCTTGTCTCATTATCCAAACAGGAGTTCTAGACGTTGGTTTCTTTTGCAGAGCGTTTAAGTAATCGAATGACATAAGGACCTTAATTTATAAGTCATCCATTATAAATGTTTATAAAAAAATGACATAAAAAAAGCCACATAAAGTGGCTTTTAATTAATTTGCGAAAGTTATCTCTTGAAACCGCTGTATCTTGATTTGAACTTCTCTACACGACCTGCGGAGTCTACAATCTTTTGCTTTCCAGTATAAAAAGGATGACAGCTAGAGCATACATCCAAATGAAGCTCTTCTTTGCCAAGAGTAGATCTAGTTTCAAATGTATTGCCACAAGAACAAACCACTTTAACTGTATTGTATGCTGGATGAATATCTGCTTGCATAATCTTATTTCGAAAAAAAGACGCAATTATATCTTAATTCATTGAAATATAAAAGATATTACCCTTTATTTTTGATTCTCAAGGCATTGAGAATGACTATGATAGAACTGATTGGCATAGCTATTGCAGCAACAAGTGGGGTAATCTTTCCCATCATGGCCAGCGGGATCATAATGAAGTTATAGCCGAAAGCAAAATAGATATTTTGCTTAATGACTCTCTTAGTAAATTGTGAAATAGTAAACAATCTTGAAATAAATTTCAAACCTTTGCCAATAAGGACAATATCAGATTGTTGCGCAGATATATCAGCAGCCCCAACTACAGCAATAGATAAATCAGACTGAATTAATGCTGGTGCATCATTGATGCCATCTCCAACCATCAATACCTTATCTGTTTTTTGAATTTTTTTGACAAGTTCTAATTTTTGACTTGGAATAAGTTCAGCGTAATAATTATTAATGCCTAACTTGTCTGCGACATTTTTCACAGCACCTAACTTATCTCCGCTTAAGATTGAAATATTCATCCCCTGTGATTTCAAACTATCAATTAATATCTTGGAGTCTGATTTGATTTGATCCTCTAAAAGAATATATCCAAGAATTTTTTTATTGTCTGAGCACCATAAAATAGTGGACGTATCTTCATCTGAAATTGGAAAGTATTCGTTCTCTTCATTGATTATGTTTTCAGATACAAATTCATACGTTCCAACTCGTATTTCATTACCTTCAACCAAGCCTCTGATTCCTCTTCCAGGTGAAGATTTAAAAGATTCGACTTGTAGTTTTTCTGAGTTATTTGAAGTTGGAAATGCACTAGCAATAGAATGCTCTGAAAGACTTTCTAATGAGGATATTAGGTTAATAAAATATTTCTCATCAAGCCCAGTTACCACTTTTGAAATCTGAAATCTTCCATTGGTTAAAGTTCCTGTCTTATCAAAAATAACATGAGTTATTTGATTGGCAACCTCAAATGCATCTGTATTCTTAATTAGAAGTTTTCTTTTAGAGGCTATGCCTGAGGCGACTGATAAACTCACCGGAGTTGCCAGCCCGAAAGCACAGGGGCAAGTGATGATTAATACACTTGTTGCGATCATAAGACTTGTATCAAAACCTTCGGGAAGCCAATACACAAAAGACAGCAATGCAAGTCCCAAAGTAGAAAGAACAAAGTATGGAATGAAACGATCTATCGTACAAACGATTTTGCTTTTATGGACTCCTGCATCATTAACTAGGTTAATAATTTGATTAAGTGCTGATTCATTAACTGATTTGCTAACTTTTATTTTGAGGCTTCCACTCATGTTGACTGTTCCAGAAAGAACTTTGTCTCCAGGAGTTTTGTTGATCAATGTTGATTCTCCACTGATTAATGACTCATCTACTTCAGTGGTGCCAGAAATTACTTCTCCATCAATTGGAATTATTTCTCCAGGCCTTATAACTACAATTTCACCACTTTTAACCGCATTTATAGGCATGATAGTCTCTTTTTTGTGTTTTTCTACCAAAGCAATTTTTGGTTGAAGCTGCTTCAAAGATGAAGAGGCAGTGATTGCCTGTCGTTTTCCAAGTGATTCAAAATATCTTCCAATTAATATGACAAAAATAAAGTTCACAACAGTATCAAAGTAGATGCCCCCATTACCAAAACCAAATAAAACCAAAGTAGAATATAGGTAGGTGGTCAATGCGCCTATGGAAATTGGCAAGTCCATGTTTAACTGAAAATTTTTCAGGCCTATGTAGGCATTCTTTAGAAATGGGAAGCCTGAATAGAATAGCGTTGGTGTTGCCAATAAGAATCCAAGCCACTCAAAATATTCCTTATATTTTCCGTCATCAGCGCCTGTATATAATGCGATCGATATCCACAATAAATTCATCATAGTGAAGCCGGAAAATCCGATTCGATACAACATCTGTTTATTTTTTAATCTCTCACGATGCTCGATTAAATTTCTCTCATAAGGAATAGCGTTGTAACCTAAATCAGCCATCCGTTTAGCAATTGCCGATAATTGAATAATTTCATCATTCCAGACAATCTTGACTCTTTGATCAGTCAAACTGACCCTTATACTTTCAATACCTTTCATAGAGCCAATTGCTTTTTCTAAAAGCCAGACACATGCAGCGCAGTGGATTGTCTCACTTATTAAAGTGAGGCTTTTGATACCATTATCATTTTGTTCTAGATATGAATTTTGAAATACATCAGAGTCGTATATCTCGGATGAAAATTCTAAATCTATCTTTGGAAGCAGGCCGGTTTCTTGAAAGTTATAGAATGAGGAAAGTCCTGCTTCATGAATTGTTTTACAAACAGAGGCACATCCATGACAACAAAATTCTTGTTGTTGGTGATTGATATCAGTTGTTACCCTGTTCTTTTGAGTAACTGGTAATTGGCAATGAAAACATTGGTGTGACATGAATTGAATTTTATTTCATTTCAACTTATTACAAGTTTAATTCATTAAAATGAATCTTGATATAAGAGGTTGTTTATGCAAGAAATTGAAACTATTATTCTAGCGGCTGGAAAAGGTTCTAGAATGAAATCCAACATACCCAAAGTCTTGCATGTTTTGGGAGATAGTCCTCTTCTGGGGCATGTCTTAGAAGCTGCTAAAAATATTTCGAAAAAAATTCATGTGGTATATGGTCATGGTGGCGATCAAGTAAAGTCTTTCTTTAACGATGAAGATATCAATTGGATATTACAAGAACAACAACTTGGAACAGGTCATGCTGTAAGAGAGGTAATACCGCATATTAAAGATCACTCAAGGGTTTTAATACTTTACGGAGATGTTCCCCTAATTACACTTAGAACCCTAAAACTCTTATTAAATGAAAGTATTGAAACTGGTTTCTCCATACTAACCTGTATTCTCGAAAATCCAAAAGGTTATGGCAGAATCATTAGAGACAAGAATGGTCAAATAGAATCAATTGTGGAAGAAAAAGATGCCTCTGAAGAACAAAAAAAAGTCAAAGAAATAAACACAGGTATTATGTCTATTAGAAGTGACTTATTAAAAGAATTTCTCCCGCGGATTAAATCTAATAATGCTCAAAATGAAATTTATCTGACTGACATTGTTGATATGGTTTCAAAAAGCGGAAGACAAATTAAGTCTGTAACCACCTCCGAGGAGTATGAAGTGTCTGGTGTAAATGATAAAAAACAGTTATCAGAACTTGAGAGAATCCATCAATTGAATCAAGCGGATCAATTCATGCGTGATGGACTGCTCTTAAGGGATGCAGCCCGTTTCGATTGTCGAGGTGAATTATCTTTTGGTCAAGACTGTGAAATTGATATTAACTGTATCTTTTCAGGCAAGGTAACTCTCGGGAGTAATGTAAAAATTGGTCCAAACTGCATAATTAATAATTGCTCTATTGATTCAAATGTGCAAATTCTTCCTAACACAATGATTGAAAACTCCAATATTGGTGCTGGCTCATGTATTGGTCCTTTTGCGAGAATCAGACCAGAAACAGTGATTGGTGAGAATGCAAAAATAGGAAATTTTGTTGAGGTGAAAAAATCATCGATTGGAGAAAGCTCTAAAGTGTCACATCTCAGCTATATTGGAGATAGCAATATTGGAGATGATGTCAACATTGGTGCTGGAGTAATTACCTGTAATTATGATGGAACTAATAAACACCCAACCCATATTGGTGATGGATCTTTTGTTGGTTCTAATTGTGAATTAGTTGCTCCAATTAACATTGGTAAAAATTCAGTAATTGGGGCTGGATCAACTATCACTAAAGATGTGCCCGAAGGCTCTCTGGGTCTGAGCAGATCTAAACAATCTGTCATTGCAAACTGGAAGAAGAAAAAGTAGCTCTACTTTCCTTCTAACTTATTAATCGTATCAGTGAAGCCCTTTAGAGAGAAGGTAAGGTCGAATCTTTTTCTATCAATACTTTCAGCAGTAACTGTTGCTTTATTACCGGATTTAAAACTATCAAGCAACTTTTCATCATTGTTTCTAATCACAAAACATGCGCTTTGTGAGCATGTGTTGTAACCATATGTGGAGATCATATTCTCATCAACCTCAACTTTAATTGGTTTTTGAAGATTCATCATCAACGGAAGTCCGAACTCCAAAACTGTATTCCCGGCAACATGAGTAATATTTATTAATGCGACAGGTAGGCCTTTATCTGTCCTAATGGTCTGGTTTGCGATGCAAAGTTTGTTATCAGGATTACAACTTACAATCCAATCTTGGAACATTTCAATATTTGGCTTTTCCTTCCCTTCTTCGGCAAAGGAAGAATTCATACCAAATATAAGAAAACAAATTAAAAATATATTCTTCATATGCTTTTGACTATCTCAATGATTTCTTTAGTTTTTCCAATATCCTTGATGCCTTTTTCAGTTTCTACTCCACTGCTAATATCAATTGCATAAGGTTGAGTCTTTTCGATAGCAGATATGACATTATCTTTGTTTAATCCGCCAGCCAGGATAATTGGAAGATCAATATTGTCCCTAATGAGATTCCAGTCAAACGACTTGCCAGTTCCTCCATAAGAATCTTCCTCAAATGAATCCAAAAGAAGACCTGCTGCACTAGAAAATTCTTCTGCCTGTTTTAATAAATTAGTGCCTTCTCTCATTCTAATTGCCTTGATAAAAGGCATCTGGAACTGAGAACAATCACTTGAACTTTCGTCTCCATGAAATTGAATGGTATCTATATTGACAGAATTTAATACTTGATCAACGAAATTAGAACTTGCATTAACAAATAAACCAACTTTGTTAATAAAGGGCGGAAGCTCTTGAATAATCTCATTGGCCTGCTCAATTGAAACAGCTCTTGGAGATTCGTTAAAGAAAACCAAGCCTATTGCATGGATATCTAGTGAGGCAATTTGTTTTGAATTTTCAGGATCGGTTAGACCACAAATTTTAATCTTCATTAAGCACTTTCAGGAATGCTATTCCTTATCTTGTCCCTATCAATCCACCAATTATCCCCTACTAATTGATCAATCGCTCCAGATAATTTAGGGAAGAATGAGTCGGGGTCGTCAAGCTTTAGGGTTTTTCTCCAGACATCAAATGTAGATTGGTCCGTTATGTGAGAATGCTTATCGGCAACGCTTGTTAGCATTTGTTCAGTGAAAAAAGTCAAATCATCATCAGGTCCGCATCTTACAGAGGTAATGTAGTGCGCCGCCGCCGCCGCGATAGCACGTGTATCTGCCTCTTCAGGAGATTCTTCAATCAAATGTTGCAACATTGCAACTGTGATCTCTGGATCAATCGGAAAAGTAACTCCTAACCATATTGCATGACCTAGGGCTTTGAGAGATTCTGGACCCTCAGATAAGAACATCACATCGCAAGCTTCAACTGCAAGTTCCCAATTCTGGAGCTCTTGAGAAATCTCAAATGCAGTGAAGCCATGTTTCCAGGCTTCAGCGCCTTTGTATAACTCCACTTGAATTCGACCAATCTCTAAATGAATCTTGATTTTTTCTTCATTCTTTTGAGTGTCATTTAACTTTTTTAGTTCCGCCTCAAAGTATTCTAGTTTTGCCTTAAGTTGCTCTTCATTTGCATAAACATCTTCTGCATCATCGCCATCAAAGATATCTTGTCCTTTGTTTAAATATTTAAATCCCATAGTCTACTAGTAGAATGCTGCTTCTATTCTGTCCTCCCAGTTGTCTGGAGTGTCTTGATAATCAGGTTTAACGTCCATCTTGAAAAAACGCTCATTAGAGGTTTTGGACACTTTTTTAACCACTGCCACCAAATCTTCAAAAGATTCCAGATCTGTATGAGCAATCATAATTTCACTAAGTAATAACATCAGGTCAGTTTATCTTATACGTTATTTATTATGAGGTGTTTAGATCAGGGTTATTTCTTTTTCTTGGTCTTTTTAGATTTGCTCGTTAGTTTGCCAGAAATAGCCTTTTCACATTCGGTCAAGGTAAGTTTTGAAGGGTCTTTATCCTCAAAGAATTTTTTTATAGTAATATTTTTTTGACCTTTTCCGCGTTTTTTTCCATTCCAGATATATGGCCCAAATCTTCCATTCAATATCTGAATATCTGAATCTGGGAATGTTTTTATAACTCTTTCTGCATCTAGCTTCTCTTTTTCTGCAATAAGCTCCAGTGCTCTTTCTAATTGAACATCTTCCGGTGTATCGTCTTTAAGTGAAACGTATTTTTTTCCATATTGAATGTATGGACCAAACCTACCGTAGTTTGTTTTGATCGTTAATCCATCCTCAGTTTGACCGAGTGTTCTTGGAAGGTTAAATAAGTCTAAGGCCTCATCTAAAGAAATCGTTTCAATATCCTGTCCCCGTTTTAAAGATGCAAATGTGGGAGATTCCTCACTATCTTTATCTCCAATTTGGGCAAATGCCCCATACCTACCATGTCGAACAGATACTGTCTTTCCAGACTTTGGATCTATTCCTAATTCACGATAACCATGTGTTTCTTCTCTAGAAACCTCTTTGGCTACTTCAATTTGCTGATGAAAGGGATCATAAAAATTACCGACGATGGATTGCCAATTCGCATCCTCCTTAGCAATCATATCAAACTCATCTTCAAGGTTCGCAGTGAACTGATAATCGATAATATTATTAAAGTTTTTGACCAAAAAGTCAGTCAATAAATAGGCCGTATTGGTCGGGAATAGTTTATTTTTTTCAGCACCAGTTGACTCAGATTTTCTAGTTTCAATAACCTCATTATTAGTAATTTCAACTTGATCATAGTCTCTGATAATTCCAGGCCTAGTTTCTTTAGATACGTAACCACGTTCTTGGACAGTTGAAACCATGGTTGCAAATGTAGACGGTCTCCCAATGCCCATTTTCTCAATAGTTTTTACAAGTGATGCTTCTGTATATCTGGCTTTTGCTCTTGAGAAAGTTTCTCTTGATAGAAAAGAAATTAGACTCAGTTTATCTCCTTTAGTCAATTTTGGAAGTAACTTATCATCAGTCATGCCACCATAGACTTGAAGAAAACCTTTCTTAATTAAAACCTCGCCTTCTGCAGAAAAGAAATGCTCTGAATTTGAAATATTAACATTAATAATTGTTCTCTCCAGTTCAGCATCAGTCATCTGTGATGCCAGGGTTCTTCTATAAATTAGATCATATAATTTTGCCGAGGAGTCATCCAAACCAACTATCTGAGACTTAGTAAGATCGGTAGGTCTTATTGCTTCATGAGCCTCCTGTGCTGACTTATCAGAGGTTTTATAATGCCGAATGTTCAAAGAGTCCTTTCCAAACTTTTTGGAAATTTCGCTCGAAGCTGCCGCAATTGCTTCGTCTGACAAATGGAAAGAATCAGTTCTCATATATGTAATTGCACCATCTCGGTATAAATTTTGGGCAATGCTCATAGTTTGCTTCACCGAAAAACCAAGTCTTTGCGAGGCCTCTTGTTGCAGTGTAGAAGTGATAAAAGGTGGCTTTGGCGATCTTTTACTGGGTTTTTGGGTTACAGAACTCACCACCAGATTTGCATCCTTGAGTAGGTTGGCAAAGTTAATAGCATCATCCTTGTTTAAGAAATCTTGCTCTAACTTTACTTCTAATTCATTATTTACAACATCATTTAAAATTGCTGTTGATTTAAATGTAATTTTTGGATTATGCGCATTAATCTCACGCTCTCTCTCGACAACAAGACGAACAACTGGAGATTGCACTCTTCCAGCTGATCTAGCGCCTGAAACTTTTCTCCAGAGAATAGGGGAAATCTCAAATCCAACAATTCGATCGATTATTCTTCTAGCCTGTTGAGCATTTACTAAATTAAAATCAACCGTCCTAGGTGATTTGATTGCCTCTGTAATCGCTTTTTTGGTGATTTCATTAAAAACAATACGAGGTGTATCGTTTGACAAGTTTAATGATTCAATCAAATGCCAGGCAATAGCTTCTCCTTCCCTGTCCTCATCAGTTGCAAGATATACGGTTTGGGAGTTTTTGACCGCTTTTTTTAATTCACTAACGACCTTCTTCTTGTCTGAAGAAACTTCATAGGTAGGTTGGAAATTATTCTCAATACTAATTCCCATGCCCTTTTTTGGCATATCTCGAATATGCCCAATACTTGATTTAACGACATAATCACCGCCTAAGAACTTTTCGATTGTTTTGGCTTTTGCAGGTGACTCGACTATTACCAGGTTGCTTGACATTACTGAAGCGTTGGATTTTCATCCAAAAACACTACAGACTCTAGCCATTCTGTTTCAGAAAGTTCATCTTGTGAATTTCCTAAGACCATCATTACAACCCATTTAAGATCATCTAAAGAAATATTTGAATCGCCCAAGGACAAGACCTGTTCAATTATGGTCTCACGCTGAGTTGCATTTAATTGACCCATGTTTTCCAAGAATAATAGAAAACCTCTAGCCTTAGCATCTAACTTTGACTTTTCTTCATCAGTGTAAATTCTAATACCGCCATTTATAGAAGCACTGATTGGACTTGTTTTACCGTCCTGAACAGCAGCAATATTCTCCAACCAGAGTAGGGCTTTATCAATTCTAGCATTATCGAAACCTGCTTCAGATAAATGCGCCTTTAGACTTGCATCATCAATCTCACTAGAAGAAGAGCCATAATCTGCACTTTCAAAAATGTAATCAAACATATAAGTTAATACATCAAGAATGCTATTTGTCATAATCAACCCCTGTAGTAAGAAGAAAAGAGTTATCTAAGGAAGCTTGGTAGCTATGCCTTTTGAGTTTGCAATATCCATTATGTAGATATTTAAGGACTTTTAATTGATTTTCAAGCAAATTAAGAAATAATCGTGAAAAAACCTTTTTTGTCGATTATATACAGACTTTAATTTATTTTGAATTTAATTTATAAGTTTGTATTAGGCAATACTTTTCAATGGACTATATGGTAAAATTGCCTGCTTTTCTGGCAAGATAAGAGATTATGAAAAGAACATTTCAACCAAGTGTACTAAAACGCAAGAGAACTCATGGTTTTAGAGCAAGAATGAAAACACGCTCAGGTAGAGCTGTAATTAATGCGCGCAGAGCCAAAGGCCGTAAGAGATTAGCTGCATAAATTCTACGCTATTTGGTTTTGAACCAAACATTTAGTCGCTCCAATCGATTAATTAAACCTTCTGAATTTAAGGAGGTTTTTTC
>VMBT01000919.1_pt1 | contig 16212 bp, 15 predicted proteins | sample 4404301 | NCBI WGS metagenome assembly VMBT01 (sample SAMN12238535, study PRJNA552566) | marine metagenome | isolation source: Coastal seawater | place: USA: coastal Georgia, Sapelo Island | collected 2008-08/2009-08
GGTTCTTGTAAAACCAAAACCACAAACGATGTAGATGCATTCAAAGAATCTGAAAAGAAACAAGAAGGCCCAACTAATGAATGATTATACCTGCACTTGTAATTGTGGTTGCAGGAATCCCACTGGGGAATATGTTTGCAATGATTGCATGATGAAGCTTTGCAAGATTGAAATTAGAGAGATGGTAGTTGCATGATGAAGCCAAGACACAGATTGTCATATTACACATTCTATCTTTTTAGTGCATGTGCAATAGTGGGGCTCACATGGGGATTCTCATTGTGAATGTATTAACAATAGAGGGTTTAATGAAATGAAATATCAAATCAAAACATGCAGTTTTCAATGGGAAGGGACTTCACATACTTTTGACAAAGTACGTGATCACGAAAAAATTCATTTAAAAAATAAAACCATTCGTTGTAAGGTCTGTAACGCATTAAAGAATATGGTTAATGTCAAAAATAATTCAGATGAAAAATGGGAGTGTCAAAGTTGTGGCAATATACTTGATGTGAATGGTCTAATCAGTTCACAGTAAAACAATTCAAAAGTTGATTTTGATTTGATTTGACTTAGAACAGCTAATTCGGTTTAAGTCATGTGTGGCAATTAATACATGTGTGATGGTATAACTCATTTTTGCTAATGTTTACTCTTGATAGTCGACATTGTATGTGGAAATTGTGGAAAAGTAATCAAAAATATGATCAAACTTAGATCTATAAAAGACTGCATGCATAATTTTTCTAATAAATGTCCATCTTGTGGAAAATCTTTATCTGTTTCAGACTTCACGTTGGATGTTGAGATTTGTGCGTGATGCAAATACAAGTAAAAATTTCATTTAGTTATTGTAAAATTCGAATAATTTAGCTAATTTTCTTCCAAAATCTTTTCAATTATTTCAATTTCGATATGATTCAAATGTGTCGAATAGATTTGGGTTTCATAATTTCTACAGGAATTTGGATGGATGTCTTTATTCGATCCAACAAGGATCACATCCATATCCGATTTTACCAATACTTTGGCTTTATCCAAAAGTACATCTCCTGCACAAATATCAAATTGAACCATAAATGTTTCAGAGTAAAGTTGTTCTGTTGAGCGAATTTCAATGTGAGGTTCTATTGGGGTTTGTGAAGGAAGTGTGAGATTTTGTTCGTGTATTTCAATAAATTTATTGTAAATTCTTTCTAGTCGGTCTTCTCCTTGATAATGCCAAACTTTGTCTTCATATAGTTCCACACAATCATAGATGTAGTTTATGTATGAATATTGTTTCAGAAACTGGGATTGCTCTTGGGAAACATAAGATGAATGTAAAACATTACACATAGTAATTCGAGGATCAGTAAATGATTCTTCTGGCGTTAACATAATTGGTTCAGTAATAATTTTTTCTTTTATCCCATCTATTGTAATGATGTTATTTTCAATCAGAAATTTTATCGAGTCAAGGTACTCTTGCTCAGATGTGATTCCATCGCCATACCATTTTGCAGTGTTTTTAATCCAATCTGGAACAAGTTTTTCAGAATATGAAATAACCAAAACACTTGAAGATAGAATAAACATGCAAAGAAATGCTATCAAAAAAATATTCAATAAATTATTATTCCAATGGTCTTAATTCAACTTTTTGGTTATAGCATACAGCATTGCTTTTAAAAGAGATAGAAAACTGAGAGCACATATTTTAATGCATTAAATGTCAGAATGTCCCAATTCGCAACATCATCTTCCAATAAATTTACTGGGTATTCTGTAGTTTTGGCTCACAGACCAATAATCAATTTGCAAGTATTGGTTTGAATCCTATGAGATATGAACGGATTTAGTGACAGTTTTGGAACAAATACAAAATTCCAGACATCAAAAGATCAAAATCAACTCAAAAATTTTATAATATTATTTAAACTAGGAGTAAGTTTAATCTCGTTTTATAGGGATTTGGTTAAAGTTTAAACATTTTTGAGATCCAAAAAACGCTAGTAATAAATCACCGGAGTTAATTGTATAGTCATGGGCGAATTAGAACACAAATACGAAGTAGATATCAAAGAAAGAGAAGGAAGACAAAAACTACCAGATGACGTGAAAGCAGAATTAAAAGCATCAGGAATGATGGATGATAAAGGAAAATTGAAGTTGAAAGGTGTTAGTCCAAAAATGCTCAAAAGAATGAAACAAGAATTTGTAGAATGTCCAGTTTTGAAGGATGACATACATTTTATCCAATGTTTTGTATGTCCAAATTTCCAAAGTAGAGTCACAGGACAAGTACTTTGTAAAGGCGACAAATTATAATCAAAAATTTCTCACGAAAGGCTCATTAGTTAATTTATTCTGAGAATTTTAGTTTGAGCAAAGAAGACGTAGGAATCACAGTTTCAAAAGAAGATGATTTTAGTGAGTGGTATACTCAAGTTGTGCTGAAAGCCAAATTAGCAGATTATGCACCAGTTAAAGGCTTAATCGTGCTCAGACCAGATGGTAATTCCATTTGGGAGTCATTAAAAAATACATTTGATAAAAAGTTTGCAAAAAATGGAATTCGAAATGGATTTCTTCCAGTATTAATTCCAGAGTCATTGTTAGGAAAAGAACAAAAACACTTTGCTGGTTTTAATCCTGAAGTTTTTTGGGTTACACATTCAGGAACAAATGAAGTTGGAGATAGATTAGCGTTAAGACCGACATCAGAGACCTTAGCATATACTCTATATTCAAAATGGATTCAAAGTTGGAGAGATTTACCATTAAAAATTAATTTTTGGAATACTGCTTTACGTGCAGAAATTAAAGCAACAAAACCATTTCTTAGAACTTCAGAATTCTTGTGGCAAGAAGGACATACAGTGCACATAACACAAGAAGAAGCAGAAGAAGAAGTAATGAGGATTTTAGAAATTTACAAGAATACGGTTGAAGAAGAATTAGCAATTCCTGTAACTACGGGAAAGAAAAGTGAGAAAGAAAAGTTTGTTGGTGCAGTATACACAACCACAATGGAATCCATTATGCCAGATGGAAAGGCATTGCAAATGGGAACATCTCATTTCTTAGGACAGAATTTTTCAAAGCCATTTGAAGTAAAATTTGCAGACAAGGATAATGTAGAACATTTTGCATGGCAAACATCTTGGGGTGTATCATGGAGATTAATTGGAGCAATGATAATGGTACATGGGGATGATCAAGGTCTTGTTTTACCACCTAAAGTTGCACCAACACAAGTAGTAATTGTTCCAATTTACAGAAATGATGAAGGAAGAGACAAAGTTTTACCAAAAGTAAAAGAAATCCAAGAGATTTTAGAATCACAGGATATTAGAATTCAAGTAGACGATAGACAAGGATTATCACCAGGGTACAAATTCAATGACTGGGAGATGAAAGGGGTTCCCATACGCATAGAAATTGGACCTAAAGATATTGAAAAGCAGAGCATAGTTGTGGCAAAGAGATACAATCGTGAAAAAATTAATCTTGAGATTAATGAAATTGAAAAAATTGTTTCCATATTAGAAGAAATACAAAAAAACATGTTAGAGAAAGCAAGAGAACAAGCAAAAGAAAATACAAAAAACATTTTGGACTATACAGAATTTAAATCAAAAATCGATGAGGGGGGATTCTTCAATGCACCTTGGTGTGGAAAATTAGAATGTGAAGAAAAGATTAAGGAAGAAACTGGTGCAGACATTCGAGTAATTCCATTCGGAAGTAAAAATGTAGATTCAAAATGCATGTATTGTGGAGAACAAAGTGAATCAACCCCAATTTTTGCTAGAGGATACTAGTGATTTTCAATAGAGCATATGTTCATTATTTTTTGTGCAGTTTTGTCAATATCTACATCATGTTCTGCAGAAACAAAAAGAACCATATTATCTAATGAAAAGGTAAATGTTACAACTTTTTTCCTTCTTGCAGCAGCATAACTAACTGGACCCAAATTATCATCAAAATCTTGTCTAGTTCTAATTCTTAGCACAGCTTCAATGAACATTTTTTTTCGTTCATCTTCATTTTTGAGAGGTTTAACATTATCACGGAATGATCCCACAATCAAATTACCCATCATGTCTAAAAATCCTGCAAAACGAATTTCAGGTTCTTTAAGTAGTTCTTCACACTTTACAGATAATTCATCAGGCATGTTATTTTGAAAATAAAATTATGATAAAAAGAATTTTCAAATTTTCACTAATGATATCATGGTCAGATATAAAAGTGGAAAAAAATGATTGAAAGTTGTGACTAGTAATCCAGAATTAGAAGAAAGAAAGCCACTCTTGGAACAATTCAGGGAAACTAGAAATCGCACTTTAGAGTTGGTTAAAACTCTGGAAAAAGATGATTTCATAGTACAAACTGCTTTTTTCATGAGTCCACCAAAATGGCACGTAGGACATGTTAGTTGGATTTACGAAGCAATAATGAGTAAATTAGACAAAAATTATGAGTTTTATTCAAAAGAATTTTCAGAATATCTTAATTCCTATTATCAACAATTTGGAGTTCCACATGACAAAGGATTACGAGGAGTAATTTCTAGACCTACGGTTGATCAGATCTTTCAATATTTCAATACAATCAATCAAAGAGTAGAAAAATTTATTGAAACAGAGTCTTTAGACGAAAATGCAATTAGATTAATTACGATGGGATTTCATCATGAATGCCAACATCAAGAACTTTTAGTTTATGATCTGCAACATCTTCTTGCCGAACAATACAGACCAGTTAAGAAAAATCAAATTAAAAAACAAGACAGTGTTGAAGAAAATTCTGTGCATATAAAAGGTGGATTATACACTATGGGATTCAACGGAAAAGAATTCTGTTATGACATTGAACTTCCAGAACACAAAGTGTATCTGAATGATTATAAGATAGATGTTTTTCCAATTACAAATAAACAATTTCTAGAATTCATTGAAGATGGAGGATATGAGACCTACAAGTATTGGTTATCCGACGGATGGGAAAAAGTAAAAGCTAACAAATGGAATGCCCCAATGTATTGGGAAAAATTAGATGGTGAATGGAATGTTAGAGACTTTTTAGGAATCAGAAAAATTAATCCAAACGAACCAGTATGTCATGTTAGTTTCTACGAAGCTGATGCATATTGTAAATGGGCAGGAAAAAGATTACCAACAGAAGCTGAATGGGAAAAAGCTGCTTGTTGGAATGAATCAAAACAAGAAAAAACTGTATTCCCATGGGGAAATGATCAACCTACTAAGAATAAATGTAATCTACTTGAATCATATCATTGGGGATGTACAGAGGTTGGAACATATCCAGATGGAAGTAGTCCTTCAGGGTGTCATCAGATGATAGGAGATGTCTGGGAATGGACATCATCAGAATTTACGGGGTATCCAGGCTTCAAAACAGGGTTTGATGAGTATAATGACAAATGGTTTACAAATCAAAAAGTTTTGAGAGGAGGATCGTTTGGAACACCAGAAATGTCAATTCGTGGAAGTTATAGGAACTTCTTCAGATTAGATGAAAGGTGGTTATTTTCAGGATTCAGATGTGCTGAAGACATCTAATTTTTAGAAACAAGGGTTAGTGAGAAATACTTTTTCTCATCAAGCCAAGTATGTTTTAATTCAAATCCAATATCATCAAGTAGATCATGAATTTGAGATAATCGGTATTTGTGAGAATATTCAGTATGGATTAATTCATCCTTTTGTAACTTTAACTCCAAATCAGATTTTGAGACAATAATAGATTGATCAACTAAAGATTTCAAGTACATCTCAATTCGCTGATCTTTTTCATTGTAAATTGCATGATGTGAGAAATTATTGAGATTAAAATCTGCATCAAGTTCATCATTAATTCTTGATAAAACATTGAGATTGAATTTACTAGTTATGCCTTCCAAATCATTGTAGGCAGATTCAAGAATTGTTTTATCTTTAACAAGATCAAGACCAATCAAAAACAAATCACCAGTTTTCATAGTGTCATAAACTTTTTCTAAAAATTGGTAACCATCAATTGGTGAAAAATTTCCAAAACTAGAACCTAGAAAAATGATAAGATTGTTTTTCTCATCATATGTTTTCAAAAATTCTAAACCACCCTCATAGGTATCAATAATACCAGTAATGGAGAGATTTTTGTAATCATTTAGAAGTTCTTCGGAACTTTCCGCCAGAATTTCAGAAATATCTATTGGAAAATATTCTGTAGTTTTTTGAGAGGATGTCAAAAAATCTAGTATTAATCTGGTCTTTGTTGAAGAACCACTACCCAATTCAACTAATCTAAAATCTTCATCCAAAAATGAAGATAATTCGTTTTGCAATTTTTCTAGAATAGAAATTTCGGTTCTTGTAGGATAGTATTCTGATACCGAACAAATTTTTTCAAATAAGTCAGAACCTTTTTTGTCATAGAAAAACTTGGGATGGATAGATTTGGAAGTTTTTCCTAGGCTCAAGGAGATTTCTTCTGCAAATGTTTTCTCAATTTTTGTAGCATGAGGCTTGAAATATTGTAATCTAGAATCGATGACAAATTTTTTGTATTCTTTGTTTTTTTGAACAGTGTTATTCAAGTATTAAAATCACCATTAGACGGCATAAAAGCCTTAACCCAATTCTTTACGCATAAACAATATCTCTTGATATACTCCTAAATTCAACAATATTTGTTGGATGATATTCTCAGAATAGAACATTTGAAAAAATATTTTACTAAAAAAGGAATGTTTGGAAAACAATCAGATACAGTAAGAGCAACAGATGACATTTCATTTTCTGTTAAAAAAGGAGAAGTGTTTGTTTTAGCAGGAGAATCAGGTTCTGGCAAGTCAACAATTGCAAAATTAATTTTAAGATCAATACAACCAGATTCGGGAAAAATATTTTTTGAAAATCAAGAAATTGATAACAATCCGGAAAATTTACAAAAAATTAGAATGGGGTGTCAGATGATTCATCAAGACCCATACGATTCAATAAATCCAAGAATGAAAATTGGAGATATTGTTTCAGAACCATTAGAAGTTCATAATGTTGGAGACAAAAATGAAAGAAGAGAAAGAGTAATTGAAGTACTTCATGAAGTAAAGTTAGAACCTGCTGAAGAAATTATTAAAAAATATCCACATATGTTGTCAGGAGGCCAAAGACAGAGAGTTGTTTTGGCAAGGGCCTTGTCATTAAAGCCAAAAGTAATTTTAGCTGATGAACCAGTTTCAATGCTTGATGTGTCAATTAGAGCTGAAATGCTTGAATTGATGCACGAATTACAAAAAAAATACAATATTTCCTTTATCTACATCACACATGATTTAGCTACAGCAAGATACTTTGGACAAAGAATAGGAATTTTGTATCTAGGGAAAATTGTTGAAGTGGGGCCAATTGATCAGGTGTTACTTAGTCCAAAGCACCCCTATACTCAGGCGTTAATTGATGCAATATCAGAGCCAAATCCAGATAATTTACACAAAGAAAAAAAAATTAGGATTAATGAGCCATCAGATATTGATATTCTTCAAGGCTGTAGGTTCAGAAATAGATGTCAATATGTAATTGATGAATGTAAGATAGAGCCAGATTTAGGGAAAATAGGAGATGAGCATTTTTCAGCTTGTCACGTAAAAATTAACTAAGTAGTTCTAACTGAAGGCATGCGTTTATCTTTGTAAGTGACAACATTAGATACACCATTTTTTGGGAAGACACCATAGATCAGTTTCGCTTTTTGGACTACAGAGTCTTTTAGAGAAACCATGATGAATTGACTTTCTTTTGCTCGTTCTTCTAAAATATTGGATAATCTTTCAGAGTTTGGAGCATCAAGGTGTGCATCTACTTCATCAAACAGGTAGAATGGGGAAGGTTTCAGTTTTTGTAAAGCAAGCACAAATACAATTGCAGCTAATGTTTTTTCACCACCACTAATGGAGGTGGATTCTCTTTTTGGTTTATTTGGAAATTGTATCAAATAAGAAATTCCAGAATTGAATATGTCATCTTCATTTTGTAATTCTAACCAAGCATTTCCACCAGTCATTTTATTAAAAATTAATTTGATTTCTTTATCGACCTTGTCAAAAGCATCCAAGAATGTTTGACGTTTGTCTTTTTCAATGTCTTCAATGAATTTGACAATAGAGTTTCTTTCTTCTTCAAGAGAATTCTTTCGAGTAGACATTGAACGGTAACCATAAGATACTTCAAGATATGTTTCAGGAGCTTTTGCATTTAATGCATTTAATGAAGCAAGTTCAGCAGATAATCCCTGAACAATAGATTCAACATCAAAGGTATCCATATCCTTATCAAAGCCAAATGCAGAGAGAATTTGTTGCAATTTAGTCTCATTTTCAACTAAATCATGTAAATCTCGGTTCAAAGAGTCGGATTGCCTCTCTAAAGTATTGATTTGTTTTGTCAATTCTCTATCATTATCACTTAATACTTTGAGTTTATCATCAAATTCTTTAAGTTGCCCAATTGATGAACCTGAGGTTTCAATGAGTTCTTGTTCTTTTTCTCTTAATTTTACGAGTACTTCATTTTTTGATTCCTTTTGTATTTCTAGTTGGTTGATTTTTGTTTGTAATTCTTCTTTTTCAGTATTCAAAGAACGTTCTTCATCATGAAGACGGTTAGATTGAGATTTTTCGCGATTATCTTGAGTTTCTAATGTAGTTAATTGTGAAGATTTGTCACGGTATTCATTTGTAATGGTGGTGTATAGTTTTTCAACTTCTACTTTCTTTGCGTTAATTCTAGATAATTCGTTTGCAATACGGTCTTGTTCACCACTTGCGTAGTTATCTTCTACAATGGCAATACGTTCTAAGATAGATTCAATATGAGATTCATTAGTTAAAACTTCAGATTCAATAATTTGATCACGTGAAGTTAAACTGGTAATTCTTTCAGTAAGTTGTTTTTTCATATCTATTGCAGATTCAATTCTAGGTGTAAGGTTAGAATAGTTTTCATTAGTAGATGCAAATGATTGTTCTGAAATTGAAAGTCGTTCAGAATTCAATTTAATAGAGTCATCTAATTTTTTAATTGAATTCTTTTTCAATAGTAGATACTTCTTTACTGCATTAATTGATTGGAACAATCCATCAACGTCACTACTCATAGAAATTAATTTTGTAAGTTTAGAAATCTTTGAATCAATATCAATAACAACAGTTCCACCTTTTGCTTCAAAGTATTCACCATCCATAGTTACTGCCTTGTATCCAGATTGTGAAACATTGTAAGCAGATTCTCGAGTTTGAGTGAGAACAATATTACCAAACAGGAATGTTTTGAGTTCAGCGTATGCATGTTTGCAATGTACAAAATCGGAAAGTATGCCTATAACGCCTGACTCAGTAGGTAGTTTGAGTTTGAATTTAGGAATAGAATCCATAGGAATAATTTTGAGCTTAGATAATTTTCTGGACCTTGCAAACTCTGCAATTCCAAGAAGAGTTGCAAAGTCTTTTACAACTATCGCTTTAATCCAATCAGAACTTACAGCTAAGATAGAACGTTCGTATTGTTTATCCCATGAAATCATTTCATAAACTAAACCTTCGATTCCAAGTTGTTCAGCATCTTCTTTTAATTTTGCAACAGTGTAATCTTCATGCATGAATCCTTTAACAGTTTTAATTTTAGATTCATATCTAGTTGCAGCTTGATTTGATTTTTCTAAAATTTCACCCCATTCATCCATATCAGAAATAATTTTAGATTTTTTAGACTGCAGTTTTTGTATTCTAGATTTTAATTCAATAATTGTTGCATCATGATTTCTCATCATAGATTCTAGTTTTGATTTTGAGGAAGTTAATTCTTCAATTCCACTTTCAAGTCCTTGTAGTTTTTGAGTGTTTGATTCAACTTTGATTCTTGATTCTTCTTTTTCATGATTAAGTTTAGAGAGTTTAAGTTGAGCATCATTTAGTTGCGTTGTTAATTCTTTAATTTTTTGATCAATTTCAGATTTTTTAGCAGCAGCTTGTGATTGTTCATCTAAAATTTTAGTTCTTTGAGTATCAACAAGTTCTAAATCAGAATTAATTTTATTTTTCTTAGTATTAGTTTCTTCAATCGATTCTTTAATTTTTAATATCTGAGTATCAATATCACTTCGTGCAGTATCAACATCTTCAAGTTCTTTTTGAATTTCAGGAATTCTAGAATCAATTTGTTCAATTCTTTTCTTTGATGCAGAAATTGCAGTGTTGTCAATTTCATAATTTTCCATAGCAGTAGCAATTTCAGTATCAAGTGCAGATTTTGCTTGAGTGTAATCATTTGCTTCGGTCATTAGTTTTGATTTTTCAGATTCCAAAGTTCCAATTTCAGTTCTAAGAACGCTTCTTTCAGTGTCAAATGTGGTTATTTCAGCAGTAACAGAGTGTAAAGTAGATTCTTTTGACTCTTTTTGACTGGAAATTACCTTTAGTTTATTGGCTGCAGCAATAGCCTTGTATCGATTTAATTCACGCTCAAGAATATCATGGCGTAATTTTTGGTTACGTTCTTCTTCAAGTTCATCTATTCGTTTTTTGATTTCACCCATTTTTGCCAGAGCAATTTCTAATCTTCTATCTGCCTCATCAAGTTGCTTTACAGATTCAGCCTTTTTCTCATCAAAATAAGAAAGACCAATTAAATCTTCAATGGTCTTTCTCTTTTCTTCAGATGTGAATTCAGAAATTCTTGTAACGGTTCCTTGTTGAACAGCATTTAATTGACCTAAACCAGCATTTGCCATATCAAGTAAATCAAGGATATGACTACGGTTGGTTTTCTTTTTGTTTAGATAGTATGTATTTTCACCATTAGCATCCATTTCTCTTGTAATTTCAACAGCATCAGAATCAACCGGAATTTTTCTATCGGAATTATCAAAATGCACACTAGATCTTGCCATTTTTGGTCCACGACGATTTCCCTCAATATCATGAATTAATGATCGTAATTTGTCAACTCTCATGACCTTTGGTTTATTTTCACCCATTGCAAAAATGATGGCATCTAAGATGTTACTTTTACCAGAACCGTTAGGACCGGAGATCGATACAAGTCCAGGTTCAAAGTGTACAGTAGTATTCTTAAAGCCAAATGATTTGAAACCAAAGATCTCAACTTTTTTTACATGAACCAATATGATTATTGGTTCAATTGATGAGATAATCGATGTTTAACAAGTTTAGTTGACATTATTGCATAATTTTTCTTGTTTTACTATGATATTTTTCGTAATGGTGATTCACACCAGGTCAATAGTAATGATCGTGATGTGTGCCTACTTATAATTACCAAATGTTCATTCTAAAAACATGGTAAAATTAGGAATGATTCAAACTGTTTCATATCAGAATAATCAAAAAGGGATCGCAAGGGTTTCACAGATTTTAAGGAAATTAGGAAGGCAGGAAACAGACATTGTTTGCCTTCCAGAACAATGGCTTAAAGAAAATACAATTTCAGACTTTGATTTTGAATTTGGAGAATTCAAAGAAATAGCCAGAGATTTTTCAATGACTATCATTCCAGGAGCATTTTATGAAAAGGACAAGAAAAATACTTCAATAGTTGCGCCTGTGATTGGTCCCAAGGGGGAATTCATAGGTAGGCAGGAAAAAATACATCCATTTGATTACGAACGGGATATTGTCAAGCCTGGAAAAGAGGCTAAAATTTTCAATACAGCCTGTAAGTTTGGAGTGATAATTTGCTATGATATGGTATTCCCACAAGTAGCAAATACTTTGACTAAAAAAGGAGCCCAAGTTTTACTATCACCTAGCAGAATTGTGAGAAGAGGAATAGAATCATGGCAAATGTATGTTCAAGTAAGAGCACTTGAGAACAGGATTCCAATTCTGGCGGCAAATGTAGAAAACAGAAGATTTGGTGGTAACAGTACCATTGTAGATTTGGTGGAGAATAACAAAGTGGTCAATACCAAACTAACCAAACTAAAAAAAGAAAATTCTGTTTCAAAAGAATTCAAATTAAAAAAATATCAAAAAACCAGAAAAATTAGATTTTCAGACGCAAACAAGTTTAGTTAATTATTCGCCAGATACAAATTTTTCACATGCAGTCTTTGCAGCAACATCCGAAGTTTGTTCAATTGGGTGTTTCATTAAATATGCACTAGCAGGTTTGATTGGACCTCCAACACCTCTATCAAGAGCAATCTTTGCAAGTCTAATTGCATCAATTACAATACCTGCAGAATTTGCTTTATCATCAACATCTAAACGGACTTCCATATTGTAAGGAATGTTTGCCCATTGACGACCTTCAATTCTCATAAACATCAATTTGGTGTTGCCTAAGAACGGGATAAAATCAGAAGGACCCACATAGATTTGATCATCATCTAGTCGTTCATCAAGTTGGCTTTGAACACTTTCAGTTTTAGAAATTTTCTTAGATACTAGTCTCTCCTGTTCTTTCATGTTCAGGAAATCAGTATTTCCACCAACATTGATTTGGTATGTTTTTTCAATTTTAGTTCCCCTATCATTACATAATTTAGCTAGTGTTCTGTGAACAATTGTTGCTCCAACTTGACCTTTAATGTCATCACCAATACATGGAATGTTTTTCTCTTCAAATTTTTTAGCCCATTCAGGGTCGGATGCAATGAAGGAAGGAATGCAGTTTACAAAAGCTGTATGAGTATCAAGACAAACTTGAGCCCAAAATTGTGTGACTTTATCTGAACCTACGGGTAAATAAGATACAATAATTTCAGTGCCAGTTTCTTTGATGATTCTTTTTGCCTCCTCTGCAATTTCTTCATCACTTTTTGTACTTTGGATTGGTTTTACTCTATTTTCAACCCACAATCCAACGCCATCTAAAACAGGGCTTTCATGTACTTTGCCATCTGTTTTTGGCATTTCATCTTTTGGAATCCAATCAACCATGTTTGGATATTCATAAATTGCCTCATTGATTGGTTTTCCAACTTTATTTTCTCCAACATCAAATCCACATACAAAGTCAATATCATGAATTCCATATCCTGCTAATTTATCGTGAATAATTCCAATTACTTGTTGAGAAGGATTTTTTCTATAGTATTCAATACCTTGAATAAGTCCTGAAAAGCAGTTTCCAATTCCTACCAATCCAACTTTGATTCTTCCTGTCATTCGAAGAGTGGTGATATTGGGCGGGTTTAAAGTTTTCTTAGATATTTGAAAAAGAATTCAAAGTTAAGGCAGAATTTTATACTTGGTTTCATCGAATTAGAATATGGTTGATCCAGGTCGTCCAGTAAAAGACATAGAGATTGATTCTAACACATCTATTGAGAAAATATTTGAGGAATTATCTAAATCAGGAGGATTTGAATCAGTAAATCTATCAGCAGGTGTGGATATTTTATCAGAAATGATTACAGACAAACAATGTCTTAAATTCATTTCATTTGTAGGGGCAGTAGTATCTACAGGATTAAGAGGAATTCTAAAAGACATGCTCAAAAACAAATGGTTTGATGTAGCAATTACAACTTGTGGTGCATTAGATCATGACATTGCAAGACACTTTTCACATTACAAAGAAGGGTCATTTACTATGGATGACAATGAACTTGCAGACCAAGATATCCACAGATTAGGCAATGTACTTGTGCCTATGGACAGTTATGGGCCACTGATTGAAGAAAAGATGCAAGGATTCTTAGAAGAAGAATATCAACAGGGCGTAAAAGAAATGACTACAGCAGAAATTTGTAAAATGATTGGAAAACATTTGGGGGAAGATTCATTTCTTTATTGGGCATACAAAAACGACATCAATGTTGTAGTTCCAGGAATAATGGATGGAGCAGTAGGAAGTCAGATTTGGTTATTCACACAAAAACATAATGATTTCAAGTTGAACATGGCAGGTGATGCAGATTTACTTTCAGGGTACATCTTCAAAGCAGAAAAATCAGGAGCATTTATGATTGGAGGGGGAATTTCAAAACATCACACTTTATGGTGGAATCAGTACAGAGAAGGATTAGATTATGCATTTTACATTACAACTGCACAAGAATTTGATGGTAGTCTTAGCGGAGCATTAGTTAGAGAAGCAATTTCTTGGGGAAAAGTTACACAGAAAGCAAAACAATCTACATTACATGCAGAAGTAACTACTATCTTACCATTTATCTACGCAGCACTAGTATCCAAATTACAAAATTAGACAAAACCTATTATCTAATAAAAACAAAAAATAAACATGTACCCAAAAATCAGAATCAAAGAATTCAAACCACTTAATTTAGAAGGAGGATATCTTATCGATGGATTTCCATCAGCAGGTTTTAGTAGTGCAATTGCAACTGAGTCAATGGTACATACATCACAATTTCAATTAGCAGGAATAATTGATTCAGACATATTTCCCCCAATTAGCATAATTAAAGATGGTAAACCAAACTACCCATCAAGAATTTTTGTTAATGAAGAATTGAAAGTTGGCGTATTTTTATCATATCTTACGCTAGATCAATCATTACATAAAACCACAGCCAAAACAATGCTCAAATGGGCACAAAAACACAAAATAGGATTGGTTGTTAGTAGTATCGCAGTCAAATCACCAAATGGGGATGAGGATTTGATTGGAATTGGAAGTACAGATTCGGCAAGAGAAAAAATAAGAAATGCAGGATTAAAAGTATTGGAACATGGAACAGTTCCAGGAATTCCAGGTACGTTGTTAAATGAAGCAAGTATTACCGGACAAGAGGTAATTGTTATTATTTTTCATACAAATGGAGAGGGTCCTGACTTTAAATCAAGTGCACAATTATGTTTAGCAATGTCAAAATTGATTCCAGGAACTTCGTGTGACATACCGGCTTTACAACAAGAGGCAGAAAAAGCTGAAACAGTTATCAAAGAAGCTGAAGAAGAATCTAAACATCTAAAAGATTCTATGTACATGTAGTAGCTTCGATTATGTTTATTTCATAATCAAAATAATGAAAATTTGGATTATATGGAACAATTCATAGAATTTGCAGTACTAGTAATAATTATCTCAGCATCAGGAGTAATGGCTCCAGGTCCACTTTTTGCAGCCAACATATCATATGGATTAAGAGAAGGCGGAAAATCAGGAATCAAAATGGCCACAGGTCATGCAATTGTAGAGTTACCATTAGTCATATTGTTAGGGATTGGAGTTTTCTCGTTAGAAAGTTTTCCAGAATTTAGAACGATTATTTCAATTTTAGGAGCAATAACACTTTTTGTTTTTGCATCATTACAAATCAGGACAGTTCTTAGAGAAAAAGAAGTTTTAGTTACAAATCCAAAACAAAGTGCATTAATCACAGGAGTCTTGTTAAGTGGATTAAACCCATTTTTCATCATTTGGTGGTTAACTATTGGATTCAAATTAATTTCAGATGCTATGATGATTTGGGCATTTTCAGGAATGTTAATTATGTTTGGATTACATATTTGGATGGATTTTGTATGGTTGGGAGGAATTTCAGTTTTAGCGTCAAAAAGCAAAAAAATTCTTTCAAACAAAAATTACAAAATTTTGATAATAGGATTAAGTGTTATGCTAATTTATTTTGGAATTACATTTTTGCAAGAAATACAGTATTAACCACAATCAAGAATTTCAATTTGAGGTTTGCAAGAATCATTAAACAAATCAATTTTCTCAACAATTATTTCACAAAACTCCGGATCAAGTGTCTCTTGATAAGAATCAATTTCATTTAAAATTGTCATATGTTGAATACCACAAGAAGAATTTGAAAATAATATCACGAGTATTAAGATTAGAATTCCACAAAGAATTATCAGAAGGGTTTTAGATTTATTCCTTTGAGATGTCAATTTCCATGGTAGAGACGTTTCGTTGCTTACCATCTTGAGAAGTTAGTGAATCGGATGAGATTCTTACATCACTAATTAGATATCCAACAGAATCCATTCTTTTTACAATCATTTGAGATACATCAACAGCTTGGGTGATTCTTTTTCCTCTTGCCTTTATTGTGACAGTAGGTCTTGTTGAAAGTTGAGTTAAAGTTGCAGAAACATAAGTCATGATTGGTTTTGTACCAACAAAAATTACATCACGTTCTTCTGAAGGTTTAGAAGTTTCTGGTTCTGGTGTTGGTTCTGGTTCTGGTGTTGGTTCTGGTTCTGGTGTTGGT
>VMBT01000921.1_pt1 | contig 16136 bp, 19 predicted proteins | sample 4404301 | NCBI WGS metagenome assembly VMBT01 (sample SAMN12238535, study PRJNA552566) | marine metagenome | isolation source: Coastal seawater | place: USA: coastal Georgia, Sapelo Island | collected 2008-08/2009-08
ATCATAACATCTGAGAATTGTTTATGTAATTTTTTTAGTACTCTAAATAATTTTGAACAATAAATTTAATAAATTTCAAATATATTTATATCTATAACAAGAAATAATAATTAGATGTCAATATAAATTAATTATTCGAAAATTGTTTTTTTATTTATATAATGAAAAATTTTAATAGTATGTAAATCGCATGGATCAAATAGATGCAGTGTTAATCGCACTAAGGAAGGTCATTAGGGCTACTGATCTACATTCTAAATATCTTGCGAAAAATACTGGCCTCACTACAGCTCAATTATTAATTCTCCAATCCATTCAAAATATGGGAGAGGTTTCTATTGGAGAAATATCAAAAAAAATCAGTCTGAGTCAAGCAACAGTGACCTCAATACTTGATCGATTAGCGGATAAAGGTCTCGTTTATCGTGAGAGATCTACTAAAGATAAAAGAAAAGTTCATGCCTATTTAACTGAGGATGCAGTGGCATTAATTAAGGATGCGCCAGCCCCTCTACAAGAACAATTTACAAAACAATTTGGAGCCTTAAATGAATGGGAGCAAAGCATGATGATCTCATCTCTTCAACGCATTGCTCAGATGATGGATGCTGAGGACATTGACGCATCTCCAGTTCTAGATGTCGGTATTCTTGATAGAAAAAATCCTAACTAACTTTCCTTTACCAATGTATTAACCACTTTGTGGACAATAGGTGCAACAAGGAGAACTGTTGGGAATGCAACAATAAATGCAAACATCCAAGCGCTCAACCATATCTGGATAAGATTATCAACAAAACCTAAGTTATAAGCTGAAATAACAAAAGACATAACACATGACATCAATAATGCCATAGTCATAGCAAAAACAATCTTACGGAATTTGGCTGGGATCATAGAAAGAAATTTCAAAAAAGGTCGTATTATAAACTTCCTGATACCACCTTACCTCCTACAATCGTTGCAAGTGGTTTAATGTTTTTAATTTGATCGACATCAATCTTCATGTAGTCCTCTTCCAGAACCAGAATATCAGCGAACTTATTCTTCTCGATACTTCCAAGGTCATTCTCTCTCAACATGAACCAGGCATTATCTCGGGTGTGTGCGATAAGCGCCTCTTTGCGATTTACCATTTGATCGGTCAACTGCTCTCCGTTTAAGGCCTTACCGGTAATAGCCCACCATAAAGTATTAAAAGGATTCATCTGAGCAACAGTCATGGTGTCAGTACCCAACCCCCATTTAATGCCTGAATCATTGAGATCCTTGACTGGTGGATTTCCAAAATCAATTAATGATAAAAAGTGCTTGAATTTAGAGCCACCAATTAACCTTCTTGATTGAGCTGCAAGCATCATGCCATGCTTCTTGGCCCGCTCAATGGCTTGTTTATCTATTCCATCAACATGAGTAAAAGCCCATCGAAGTTTAGAAATGTCGATATCCTTGGCGATCTCATCATATGCATCTAGCAACTGATTAATAGATTTAATATGAGTAGTGTGCTGATGAAGATGCAGACCCGCTTCAGCGGTCTGTCTGGCTAGCGATTTAAAAGCATTTTTGTGTTCATCAGAGTCTGCAGCTGGTTGACTGATGGAGTCATGAACTGGAGTGTAAAGCCTCTCTCCTACTCCAATTCTCTGGAAATAATCACTGTCATTCAAAAAGGCAACTCCTTTTAGGAAGTCTTTAAATTGCTCTGTTTCGCCAGGCTCGTATGCAGGGGCTGGTAGTAGATGAAATACCCTAAGTGTTAAGTTATTCTCTTGATCGAGTTTTGAATAAACATCTATCTCGGGTGTACCTATCTGCCCTCCAGTAGCATCAATCACCGAGGTGAGTCCTAATGCGTTGAGATCTTGATTGAGTTTTAATGCATGCTTGGTGTGTTGCTCAAATCCATAATCATTAAATTTAGCCTGCATTCTCCTGAGCGCGGCACTTCTTACAACACCGGTTGGTTTTTCATCTTGATCAATATCGATATCATTTGCAATCTCAAGCCAAGCAATATCGGTATCCTCATCAATCCCAATTTCAAGGAAAGCTTTTGAATTAACAAATGCCATGGAAAATAGATGCTGAAGGAGAACGGGGTTATTCGGTGCAGCCTTGTCTAACTCCTTAAGGGTTAATGGAGAATCATTATCTATGAACTGTGTAGGACTGAAGCCACCATCATTAATTATCCACTCACCCTCACCTAGTTCTCTAGCCTTATCAGAAATCATTTTCAAAGCAGTTGCTCTCGATGTAACTCCATCAAGTCTAAGAGTATTCCTCCATTGTTTAGAGGATCGCATGATGTGTGCATGATTATCAATAAGGCCAGGCATTAAAGTCTTGCCTGCCATATCTACCTTTCTCGTTGAAGCTCCAGCATGACTGAGAATATCATCATTAGACCCAACGGCAAGAATTCGATCGCCTTTAATAGCGACAGCTTCGGCAACTGAGAAATTGTTATCTACAGTTAGAACTTTAGCATTATGCAAAATCAAATCAGCACTTTCATCAGGCTGGAAACATCCTCCCAGGAGAAGAATGAAACCAGTGATAAAAAGGGCTGAAACTTTTTTCATTATTCAGCTTTTTCTTCTGCAGTCTTAACTCCATTTGGCTTAATGGCATATTTACCACTTCCAAATACAGCAACTGCAAGAGCCACCACTAAGAACAGTGCCTGAGTTTCAATTGCCCATGCACCTCTTTCTGTCAAAGCAAAGATGTCATTCATATGAACCAAGCCAATTGCGAAAAGCATATTGACCACCATGATCCAACCACCTAATCTTGTAAAAAGACCGATAACTACCAGGATTGGAGCAACGATTTCACCCAAGTAGACGCCATAAACTAACTCTGCTGGCAGGTTAACTGCAGTTAATTTTGTTGATATAAATTCAATACTCTGAGGAGCAAACTTTCCCATGCCATGAGAGAGCATCATGAAGCCAAGTGATAAGCGTAGAATTAGTTTTGTTAAATCTTCCATAATAAACTCCGTTAATTTTTACACGTCTTAATGCCGATTACTGAGTACAGTGGGCAGAAATTCATCAGGCCAGTTGCAATTGGAACTATGCCAATCCAACCCCAAACAGGAAGTGCACCACCAATGGTAGCAACAATTAGGCCAATACCCGCAGCGATCCTAATTGTCTTATCGATTAGACCTACATTTTTAGTCATAAATGTCTTCCCTTTAAATTGAAATATACATGTATTATTTTTATCATATCTTTTAGAAGAAATAGATATAAAATCAAGTTTTTTTAACGGGGGGAATTATGAAAAAGATCTCAAAATACATTTTATTACTATTAACACCTTTCGCCTTCTTGACGATCCAAGGTTGCGTAGGTGAAGCCAAATCAAATATTGTCTCTGAAGAAGTGACATATACAGATGGTGACATCACCATGAAAGGTTACATTGCTTATGATGATTCCATTAAAGGTAAACGTCCAGGTGTAATCGTCGTACATGAGTGGTGGGGGCATAATGACTACTCACGCAAGAGAGCAGACATGTTAGCCAAAGAAGGCTACACTGCAATCGCTCTTGATATGTTTGGTGATGGAAAAAACACGGATCATCCAAAAGATGCCAAGGCTTTTGCAACTGAGGTTAGAAAAAAAGCAGACGCCGGTAAAGGTCGATTTGAAGCAGGTCTAAATCTTTTAAAGAAGCATAAAACTGTCAACGCTGAGCAAATCTCTGCTGCTGGATACTGCTTCGGTGGTGGTGTTATTTTAGATATGGTTAGGAAAGGAGTTGATCTAGATATGGTTGGCGTATTCCATGGTGGATTGAAAACGAATAATGCTGCAGATGCAGGATCTCTTGCTGGCAAAAAGGTCATGGTTTTCAATGGCGCAGATGATCAAAGTGTGAAACTTGAACAAGTTCAAGATTTCATTGCTGAGATGTCAGCTGCAAAGGCTGATTTAACAGTCGTGAATTATCCGGATACAGTACATGCATTCACTAACCCAGGGGCAACAGCCATTGGAGAGCGTTTAAAGTATGGCAATCTTCGTTACAATGAGAAAGCTGATAAAGACTCATGGTCTAAATTTACAAACGCACTAGCGAATCTTTATTAATCATCAAACCCAGCATAGCAATATGCTGGGTTTTATCCACCATGCATGAGCTCCAAGAACATTCAATACAATGTCCTTATTGCGGAGAGGTGATAGAAGTTCTGGTTGACTCTTCTCAAGAAGAGCACAATTACATTGAAGACTGCTCGGTTTGTTGTCAACCAATCAATATATATGTATCTATCGGTTTTGATGGTGAAACTTCCCTTGAAGCAGTTTCAGATTATTAGTTCTTATTCTCGAAGGTCTCTTCACTAAACTCAGCAAACTTACCTCGAACTGCTTTTGTAAGTTCAACTGCAAATAACTTAAGATGCTCATTCTCTCTTTTGGTCTGTTTTTGGATCTCAGTAAGACCGTTATTGAATTTGTTCAGATAAAGATTATCAATCTGTCTGTTAGAGCCAATCATGATTGCCATACAAGCATTATCCAGACGTGAGAGAATTAATTGAGTGGTATTAACACTGGCATTTTGCCATTCATCCATAATCACAATGGCACCACTTAACGTTCTACCTCTCGCCTCACCTGGCCATAGAGTTTGAATCATATACTGCTCTTTGAGTTCTTCAATTTTTGAATCAATCGATTCTTGTTTGGTTTTATTTTTATGGTTTTTAAGCTTAGGTTTAGCGATAAATTCCAAAGTGTCATATAGTGCCATGTTGTAGATTCTGAATTTCTCATCATTGCCACTCAGGTATCCAACATCAGCGCCCTTATCGATTGATTCAATGGAATTTCTGACATAGACAATCTTGTCATAGAGCCCCTTATCAATCAATCGCATGGCTCCGCTAATGGCAAGAAGTGTTTTTCCTGAGCCAGCCTTAGCATCAACAACCATCAGATCATATTCATTCGATAGGATGGCTTTCGTTAGAAATTTTTGCCTGAGATTAAGAGGCTTAACAGTGAGATGATTAAAATCTGCATCCTCAACTACCAAGATTCTTTTATTAACAATAATTGCATACTGCTTATTGCCGTCTGGTGCCAGGAATTCATAACAGAAATTTTCATTTTGATGATCTTCGACATAATCCGTTATGTCTTTACCGTTCATTTGATTAAAACTGCTAGAGCTAACTTCAACTGTTCTAAAAAACTCAAAATTTGGTTTTTCATCTCTATCATCATGAAGGGTCTCTGTTCCTATATTTTTAAATAGCGCGTATGCTCTGGCATAAATATCGAGAGAGACAAAGATAATTTTTTGACCCTTGTAGAATTTTTGAGCTACCTCGCAGGTCTCAATAATTCTTTTATCATTACTCTCAGCAATATATTTATATTCAAGATCTGCATTGTAGGAATCTTTAGAGATTAGATCAATTTTGATGTCATCTTTATAGAGTTTGATGACCTTGAAACCTTTTTTATGTTTCACTTCTTTAACTTTACTTGCCGCTAAGAATCTTGCAAAGCTTCTTGCCTGATAGCCAATTTCTTGAGGCAACTTCTTCTTATCTTCTAACTCAAGAAGAACGGTTTCAGGAATTACGATTAGGTTTTGTCCCGATTCTGACAATCGGTATAAGTTTTGAATGTTTTGAAGAAGAACGTTAGTATCGAGAACGTAGACCTTAGATGACATAATTAAAAGGTATTTTTGATTAATTTTAATAAATTAAAATTATGCAAAAACACTAATTTCTCGTCTTTTGGAAAAAAAAATTATCAAGCTCAGTCCGTGTGTCAGTATTTGTAAATACAATAAAAATAATTACTGTATTGGGTGCAAAAGACATGAGGATGAAATCAGATCATGGATCGATCTTTCTACCGAAATGAAGTTGGCCATCATGAAAGATTTAAAAGATCGTGAAATTGACTAAACTTCTTCAGGAGTTTTGGCTTTGATACTTAGGGCATGAAGCTCACCACTATCAATCTGAGCTCTAACAGTTGCTAGCACCATCTTTTGCCTCTCAAGAAGTGACTTCCCTTCAAATTCACTTGAGATAACGGTAGTCGAACAACTGCAACCGTCGCCTTCCATGGTTACCTCAGAATCTTTAATGCCCTGTTTAATTAGGTTTTCAATTTCATCTATAGTCATAAGTTACTCTTAATCTTTCTGGTCTGTTATATGTCTAATGTCATTTCCATGCGCAACATAGACCACATACTGACAGATATTTTTTGCATGATCGCCCACTCTTTCTATGGATCTAGCACACCACATCACTCTAATAAAGTCTTCAATATTTTTTACATCTTCAATAAGGTAAGTAATTAGAGTTCTCTTCAGATCGTTAAAGTTAGAGTCTAAATCTTCATCAAGTTTTGCAACTTCCAAAGCTTGTTTAGCATCTAAACGAGCATAACAGTCAAGTGCCGCTGACAAGATTTCCCTGGCAGTTTTTATCATTGACTTTAAAGAGTTGTAAATGGTCATGGATTTCGTATCGACTGAAAGTTCAGTCACGAATGATGCAATTTTTTCGCTCTCATCGCCAATTCGCTCAAGATCTGTGACAATTTTAATCACGGCAAAAACATTTCTTAAATCTCCAGCGGTTGGTTGCCTTCTAGCAATCAAACTGGTGCAATCATCATCAATCTCGACCTCTAGTGCGTTTACCTTATAGTCATATTTTGCAATATCACTTGCAAGTTCAGTATCACCTTTAAGTAGTGCCTTAGTTGCCCCCTGAAAGTGATCCTCAACAAGTCCCCCCATAGTAAGAACTTTGGATCTAACTTCCTCCAACTCATCGTTGTATGCTTGTGAAATATGGTCTTGTGTATTCATATATTAACCAAACCTTCCTGTTATGTAATTTTCCGTAAGCTTATGCTCAGGATTAGTGAAAACATCATCTGTATTGTTAACCTCAACCAACCTACCCAGATGGAAATAAGCGGTTCTATCTGAAATTCTTGCTGCCTGTTGCATGGAGTGAGTAACCACTGCAATTGTATAAGATGACTTTAAGTCATACATCAATTCCTCAATAGTTGCTGTTGCAATTGGATCCAATGCAGATGTGGGTTCATCCATCAAAATCACTTCTGGTTTTACTGCAATGGTTCTAGCGATACACAACCTTTGTTGTTGTCCTCCCGATAAACCCGTTCCTGGTTTGTTGAGTCTATCCTTGGTTTCTTTCCACAGGCCTGCTTTAGTCAAACTTTCCTCAACCAAATCATCTAGCTCTGATGCGTTTTTTGTCAGTCCGTGAAGTCTAGGTCCATAAGCCACATTGTCATATATAGATTTTGGAAATGGGTTTGGCTTTTGGAAAACCATGCCCACATTGGCTCGAAGCAAAACTGGATCAATGGTCTTGTTATAAATATCCTCACCATCAAGAGTAATTTCTCCATTAACGATACAACCGTCAATAGTATCATTCATCCTATTTAAGCACCTTAATAGAGTGGATTTACCACATCCCGATGGGCCAATCATTGCCAGGATCTGATTCTTGCCTAGATCGACACTGACATCGAAGATTGCTTGCGCAGTTTCGTTATAAAAGACATCCACATGGTTACATGACATGCGAACTTTTTCTTTTAATTTCGGCGTTCCAACGGTATCACCTAACTCTTGTAATAATTCTAATTCATCTTGATTCGGCATCGATTTTTACCACCTTGTTTCGAACTTCTTACGAAGAATTATCGCTAAAAAGTTCATTAAAAATAAAAAGATTAATAGGACAACAATTGCTGCAGAAGTAAGCGCAATAAAGGCTCTCTCTGGAGAGTCTGACCAGATAAATATCTGGACCGGCAGGACTGTTGCAGGATCCATAAAGCTTTGAGGAATATCTGCTACAAAGGCTACCATTCCAATCATTAATAAAGGAGCAGACTCGCCAAGTGCTTGAGCCATTCCAATGATTGAACCCGTTAGAATTCCTGGCATTGCCAAAGGGAGAACATGATGGAAAATAACTTGCATTTTTGATGCACCTACACCTAAAGCAGCTTCCCGAATGGACGGGGGTACAGATTTAATCGACGCCCTAGTTGGGATAATAATCTTAGGTAAAGTCATCAAAAAGACTACCATACCAGCAACCAATGGTGCAGATCTAGGCATTCCAAAAAGATTGATATATATAGCCAAACCAAGAATACCAAATACGATAGATGGAACCGCGGCAAGATTATTAATGTTCACCTCAATTAAGTCGATAAATTTATTATTCTTTGGTGCAAATTCTTCAAGATAGACAGCCGCTGCAACGCCGATAGGAAAACTGAGCAAGAGAGTAATCACCATTGTGTAAAAAGAGCCTTTAAGTGCTCCCCAAATTCCTGCAAGTTCTGGCTCCCTCGAGTCACCAGAAGTTAAGAATCTTAAATTGAATCGAGTAACAATTCGTCCATCAGCTTCTAATTTGTCAATCCAGCTCACCTGCTTATCTTTAACCCTTCTTAACTCCTCAGGAATGCTTCTATCGATAATACCTTTATGGAAAGAATCCAAATCATCATCAGCCAAAACTAAAATTTCTTTTTTCGTTCCAATGAGATTTGGATTATCAATCACCATATCCCTCAACTCATATTGGGCACCAACACTGACCATACCTCTTAAGGTTTTTTTGTCTTTCCTGGATTTAATATCTGGGAAAAGTTGATAAAGCGCTTTAGAAGCCAGTGTCCTATATGAGGCTTTGAATAGCTCATCTTCACTGTAACTTGCCTTCTCTTTTAGCTTAAGATTCTTATGACTGAAATCTATCTCAAGTTTGACATAGGTTTGAGTAAATGCGGGCAGTGATTTTCCTGTAATGTCTGCAAGTAAGAAAGCGAGAAATAGAAAACTAAGAGTGATGGAAACTATGCCGTATAACTTGAAACGCTTTTCTTTAGCGTAACGCTTTTTTAAACTTGCCTTAACAATATCTTTGTTATTCATATTGCTCTCGGTATTTTCTAGTGATATGCAAAGCCACAATATTCAGCAGCAATGTAGTGACAAATAATCCCAAACCTAGTGCAAAAGCTGCAAGCGTCTTAGCGCTATCAAATTCTTGATCTCCAGTTAGAAGTGTGACGATTTGAGTGGTCACTGTCGTAACAGAATTAAATGGATTTGCAGTCAGATTTGCAGCGACACCTGCTGCCATCAAAACAATCATCGTCTCACCAATAGCACGCGAGATTGCCAAAAGAAAACCACCAACAATTCCAGGCAATGCTGCAGGCACAAGAACCTTCCAAATTGTCTCTGATCGGGTAGCGCCGAGAGCGGTTGATCCATCACGCATTGCATCAGGTACTGCTGAGATAACATCATCTGATAAGGAGAGGATAAACGGAATAATCATCATTCCCATCACTAGACCAGCTGCAAGAGCGGACTCAGAAGATACTGTGAAGTTTTCAAAGATCTGTATTTGAAAATCTAACCCAAATTGTTTCAACCAGTTTCCAAAATCTCTAATGTAAGGACCCACAGTCAATGCAGCAAAAAATCCATAAACAACTGTTGGTATTCCAGCCAATATTTCTAGAATAGGTTTTAGAACTGCTCTAACTTTTTTATTGGCATATTCTGAAAGATAAATAGCGGAAATAAGTCCCAAGGGTCCTGCAACAAGCATCGAAATAAAAGAGATAAATATAGTTCCCCAAAATATTGGAATAGCGCCAAACGCTCCAGAGGAGCTTACCTGATCCGCTCTAATGGCAATCTGGGGTGACCAGTGCGTGCCGATGACAAATTCAAAGAAATTGACTCTTTTAAAAAACTCTATTGATTCAATCAGGACTGAAAAGACGATACCAACAGTTGTCACAATAGCAATTAATGCGCAAGTTAGAAGAAAGTAGGTAACAAACTTTTCAACAGAATTCCTAGTTCTGGAATCAGGTTTAATTCTTAGATAGGTAATTAAAAACCCAATGACTAAAAGGGCAATTACTGATATCGACCTCAAATCATTACTTTGATCATAGAGTTCATTGTATTGTTTTGCTGCTAAGTGATAAAAACTTGATGGATCTTGATTTCCAAGTCCGGTGACTGCAAGTTGTCTGATTTCATTAAGTGCCAAACTGACTGATTGCTCATTCATTGATGCCAACTCAGAATAGGACGAAACAATCTTTGCAGAAACAACACTGCTTTCAAGAAACATCCATAAAAAAAGGACAATCAAGGCAGGCAATGCAGTAGTAATAGCTGAAAGATATCCGTGATAGGTTGGGAGTGAATGAAGTGATACTTTATTTTCAGAAAACTGCCAGGACCTTGCTTTTCTTAACGCTAAAAAGTAAGCCACAAAGGAGCTAACAATTAACAAAGAAAATAGATTTGTATCTGTCATTTAATTGATTTAAATCTGAATAAATTAATTATATATCACTACTGAAAAAGGGTGGACAAAGCCACCCTTAATTTTTCATACATAGGAATACTAGAGCTGTAAAGGAACAGCATTTCTAGCATTATTTACTGTTTTAGCGTGCTCTTCTTCCGGGGCTGGAATGAGACCCTTATCTAAAAGATAGCCCTCTTCGCCCATCGCATCATCTGAGACAAATTCATTAATGAATTGATTTAAACCCTTGATCGAATCTCTGTGATCATTCTTAACATAGAAATAAAGAGGTCTTGAGACAGGATATGCGCCAGTGGCAATATTTTCAAAAGTGATTGGATTGCCATCAATATTAGAACCTTTCACCTTGTCCGAATTCTGATCTAAGAATGAAAATCCAAAGACGCCTAATGTAGTTGGTTCATTTGTCAGCTTTGATATGATTAAGTTATCATTCTCTCCCATTTCGACATAATGACCATCTTCTCTAACTGTTCGACAAAGAGTCTTGTAAAGCTTACTATCGGTCTTTTTCATTGCCTTCATCTGAGGGAAAGTTTTACACCCTCCCTCAATGCCTAACTCCTGAAGAGCATCTCTAGTTCCTGAGGTGGGTGGAGGTCCAAGAACCTTAATAGCGACATTCGGAAGTTTGGAATCAATCTCACTCCAATTTTTGAAAGGATTATTGATCATTTCCAAATCCGAACCGCCCTTAACTGAGGCTGGAACTTTTGCAGCAAGACCTAGATAGAGTGACCTCAAAGTTAAAGAATTAAAATCAGGTCCATTTAATTCATTTGCTATGGCAATACCATCAAAACCGACTAGCACCTCGGTAATATTCTTAACGCCATTTTTTTGGCATAAATCGAATTCACTCTTCTTAATTCTTCTGGAAGCATTTGTTACATCTGGTGTATCTAATCCGTGACCTTTACAGAACAATTTCATTCCGCCACCAGTTCCAGTCGCCTCAATTTTGGGAGTTGGCATGCCAGTTTTATTTCCAAAGGTTTCAGCAACAACTGTTGCAAAAGGAAACACCGTTGAAGACCCAACAATTTCAATATTGTCTCTAGCATTAACTGACAATGAGTATGTAGATAAAGTTGCCAGAGCAATAGAGGCAAGGATCGCTTTTTTGAAAATCATTTTTTTCTCCATAAAATATTTATCTTTTAGAGAAAGTATATAAATTAAATGTTACAAATTTGTTACAAATTACAATTTAAAAGTAACTTTAAATTCAGAACCTTTTCCAGGCGCACTTTTGAAACTGAAAATTCCATTGTTTCGAATTGCTGACTCATTAACAATTGAAAGGCCTAGCCCGGTACCCTCTATGTTTTGATCTTGGGCATCAGGAGTTCTATAGAAGGGCTCAGTCACCTGATCCATCTCTTTTTGACTAATACCAATTCCTTGATCAATGACCTTGAAGACACCATCTCCATTTTCCTTACCCCAAAAGATATTTATCTCGCTATTTTTTGGAGAATATTTGACCGCATTTTCAATCAAGTTCGATGCAATACTGTAAAGCTGGTATTCAGTCCCTAAAAGCTCTAACTTTTTATCAATATCCAAGTTGATCTTTTGTTTGAATTTGACTGAATTTTTTAAGTTGATAATTGATTCATCGATGACTGATGAAAAATTTACATACTTACTAATCTTATTGGCATTTTCTGCATCTCTTAGACCACTAAGAATTAATAAATCGGTAATTAGAGCATCCATCTTTTGTCCATGCTCATATGCAATATCGACCATTTCAATAGATTTCTTATCAAGATCTTTATTTTGCTTGAGCATTTCAAGATAACCATTAATGATAGTTAATGGCGTTCTCATCTCATGTGAAGCATTGGAGATAAATTTTTTGCGGCTAGCATCTAACCTGACTCTTTCAGAAATATTACGAATACTGATGATACGAACATTCCTGGTAAGTTTAGAGATTGTCATCATCAGGGTGTCATCTCCATTTGGAGACTTCAGCTCAAACTCAGTAGCTTCAGGAGATCGAAGTTTTCTTGATAATTCCTCGTATCGGAAAATATTCTGAATAGGTATTCCAACATCTTTTTTTCTTTGCAGAGATAGTATTTTTGCTGCCCTTTTATTGATCCACTGTATTTCATTCCTTCCATTTAGAACAATAGTTGGAAAGGGGAAAGATCTCAATACCTCATTAAAACGTACCTTAAGTTTTGTATTTCTCTCTCTTTCAAGTTTAAGGCTTTTTCTTATTTTTAGAGCATGACCAATCAGTCTGTCCCAGATGCCTCCACCAGAAGGAGCCTCATCAACATTGGCACCTCTTTCAATCCATCTTTCAAAATTAAACAATAAGTCAAGAGACCACAAAATATAGCCAGCAAGTGCAATTAGTAAAAGCTCAAGGTAATAACCTGTCAAAAAGCCAAAAAATAAAGCGATTAAAACAACAGCTATTAATTTCGTTTTTTCTGATGATCTACTGTCCATTATTTATTTAGGCGATAGCCAACTCCCCTTATCGTCTCTAATCTATCTGAGTTATTATCCACTAATAACTTTCTCAATCTAGAAATGGCAACATCAACAGCACGGTCAGAAATTTCCATATTGGTCTCCCAGACCTTATTAACAATCTCCTCTCGAGAAAATGTTTTTCCAGGTTTTTTTATTAATAATTTCATTAATCTGAATTCATTCTTTGTCAGCTTAACTGGTTTATTATGGATTTGAAATTCATGATTATCATCATCCAAAAATAACTCTCCGAGAGAAATCTGATCAGTACTCCCTATACCGCTTCTTCTCATAAGAGAATGAATTCTGGCATCTAACTCACTCAATAGAAAGGGCTTTACTAAAAAATCATCTACGCCAGAACTAAAACCCTTTATCTTATCTGACTCTTCTCCTTTTGCAGTTAACATCAAGATAGGAATATCTTTGGAATCGGAAAAATTTCTCACCCTGGTAACAATCTCTGGTCCTTCAATGTCTGGCAACATCCAATCTACTATCATTAAATCTGGTTTTTTCTCTTTTATAAATTTAAGGGCCGTCTGCCCATTAATAGCAGTCACAATTTGATATTTTGATTTTAAGTAATCACTTAGCATCTTTAGGATGGATAACTCATCATCCACTATCAGAATTGTTTTCACTTTTCTTCGTCCTCATCAAATAAGATTCTATGACCTTCTCCCTCGAGATCATCATAGTCACCCTTTCTAATTGCACGGATTAGAAAAAAAACTAGAACCATTCCAACAATAATCATGCTTGGAATAAGCCAATAAATTACATCCATTATTATGTATTACAAAATTTATTTTTTAATAAGGGGACAAGTTTATCCTTATATCTACAATTTAGGAACTGAAATCTCCAGGCGTGGCCTGTAGTGCTTTGACTAGTGTTTAAGATTTCAGTTTTGTATAATTGTATTTAGCTTTTGTTACAAAAGTATTGCAAAAAAATATTCGGCAAATGATGGGCTTGATGATCAATAAGTTAGAATTACAGTCCACATTATCAGTAGTAAGATTACTGACAAGAAGACTGCTGCAGAGCCAATATCTTTAGCTCTTTTGGATAACTCATGCTTTTCTGTTCCTATTCTGTCAACTACTGACTCAATTGCAGTATTAATTAGCTCGACAACCAGGAGCAACAAAACTGGAAAAACCAACAACGTTTTCTCGACTCCTCCATTGCCAAGATAAAGACCAAGTGGAATTAAGAGACCTGCCAATATAAGCTCTTGTCTAAAAGCAGACTCCCCTCTAAAGGCAGATATTAACCCATCTACTGACCACTTAAATGCGTGGAAGAAATGCCTAAATCCTTTTAATTTTTTCATTTATCTATTAATCCTATTTGGAATATATCCTTATCTTTCTGATAAAGCTCTGTTTGTGTCTCATAAAATCCTAGAAGACTATGAAAAACATGATCATGATTTAGTTCTTTATTTCTATTTTCTTGAAATTTTTCTATTGAAATATCGTCATGTCCCGAGCCAAACCATACTATACCCGGCACCTTTGTTTGAGTATCTGGTGCAAGAGAATAAGGCAACCCATGTAGATAAATATTCGCCTCTCCTAGTGATTCTCCATGGTCACTTATGTACATCATTGAAGTTTCATATTCTGCATCATATTTCTTCAAAAAATCAATAACACTATTTAAAAAATAGTCTGTGTAGAGAATCGTATTGTCATAGACATTATTGATTTCTTCTTGAGAGCAAGAATTTAATTGATTGGTTTCACAAATAGGTTCAAATTTTTTAAATTCTTCAGGATATCTTTTGAAATAGTCTGGACCATGACTCCCCATTTGATGCAAAATGATAAGAATATCCTTGTTAGGCCTTTGTTTGATGTAGTAATCGAGTCCATCAAGCATTCCAATATCCCTGCATTCGACATCACAAACTGGATTTACTCCTGGGGTTCTAAAATCTTCATATTGAACCCAATTTGCAACCCCCTTGGATGAAGAATTGTTATCTCTCCAGAGAACTTCAACTCCAGCTCTCCATAAAATATCCAAGACATTGTCTTTGTTAGACGCCTTATTTGCGGAAAAGTTCTCTTTACCATCTATTGAGAACATACAGGGAACAGAAATTGCTGTACTAGTTCCACAAGAGGATATATTAGTAAAGCTTACTAGATTCTTTTGCTTGCTTAATAAAGGATTAGTTAGCTTATCGTAACCATTTAAAGAAAAACGGTCTAAGCGAGCAGTTTCACCAACAACCATTATAGCTAACTCCTTAGGATCATCATCAGTCTCTTGAATATTTACATCCATGCCAATTTCTTTATAGGGTGGTAACACTTCAAAATAATTTTTCTTTATTAGTTTATATGTTGCGTAAACACTTGAAAGTGGATTCGAATGAACTCTTAACTCCTTATGCTCCCTGAAAAATGATGCGTAAAAACTACTCAGTGATAATGCAATGATTGTTACTAAAGTGAATGAAGATACGCCAAGAAAAATATGTGACTTCAGTCTTTTAAAGTAGGTTTGTTTTTTTGACTTTGTTAGAAATAAAAAAAGCGTAGGGGCAACAAAAACATTAATGAGATATAAAAACATCTCCCAAGACAACAATCCTCTTGCCTCTTTAGTATTTGTTTCTAAAGCATTGATTAACATATTGTGATCAATCACTACCCCATAAACATCGATGAAGTATGCAGAAAAAGCAGAAATAAGCAGAAAAAGGGACAGTACATACTTATATAAACCATGCATTGTCAATATAGATAAGAGAAGAGTTAAAAGAAATAACTGAAAGAAAAATAATGAAATACCATAAGACAAGGCTATGTTTCTATCTTGGAGCCACTGAAATAAATTGCTATACATTGTTGCATTTGCCACAATATTTATATACAAAGCAACCAGAATGACGTAACTTGTACTAGAAATATTTCTCAATAATTTCATCCAATTTTTAAGTTGTTAATTTCGGGCAATTATTTCTTTGTTTTTTTAAGTTGTCTATCAGATTTTTTAACTACTTTCATTGGTATAAATACCTATTAATTATTAAATCAATCTATATTTTTAAGCTGCTTACAGATAAACTCTTACTAAATAAAAATTCAAAGGATTTATATGAAAGATAAATTTCTAGATGCCATGATGTTCCGTCATGCCTGTAAAGAGTTTGATGATTCTAAAAAAATTAGCGATGAAGATTTTG
>VMBT01000923.1_pt1 | contig 16110 bp, 13 predicted proteins | sample 4404301 | NCBI WGS metagenome assembly VMBT01 (sample SAMN12238535, study PRJNA552566) | marine metagenome | isolation source: Coastal seawater | place: USA: coastal Georgia, Sapelo Island | collected 2008-08/2009-08
TCCTCTGGGGCGGAGACAGTAGTCGATGGACAACTTCAGGGGACGGAGCCGTTTAGCGTCCATTCCAACTAAAAAGGGTCTTGAGTCGAAAACTGGGTTAGTCGTCGCCAGGGTGCCGCGTGGACTTAAACCGGTGAATCTGCCGCCTGTCTCGCTTCGTGGGTCGACCGAGCGGCCTGACGCTGCCCCCCTCCGCCTTGCGCCTAGCTGCTGCGTCTTCCCGCGCCTGCTGACTGGCTTCGGTCTCATCAAAAAGCGTCGCCGCCTCGGGCGCGCCGCGTCGCACGTCTGACAACGCTCGGACGATCAAGGTTCTTTCATCATAGCCCGCACGGTAGCGAACGGTGTCGCCAATCTTGATCTCTTTCGAGGGTTTGGTGCGATCGCCATTGACTTCAACTTTGCCCCCATCAATGGCTTCCTTTGCTTTGGCACGAGTCTTATAACACCTAGCCGCCCATAGCCACTTGTCAATGCGTACGCCAGTCATGATGCAAACTGAATCTCGTCCAGTGACGTGACCGACTCATAATCCGTCACGGCTTTGGGAGGCTTGGAGAGATCGGGCTGGTCAACAGCAATACAGCGCCCGATACCGAACGTTGTTGCCGCCTTCAATACAGCAAGGTTGTCATCTACAAATAGCGCTGACTTGGGATCAAACGATTGGTCGTTCTGTAGCGCCGACCAGAAGTCGACGGATTCCTTGGCCGCTTGGAATTGATGACTCGTTACGATGGCATCGAAAAACGAGGAGAACGGTAGTCCTTGCTCATGAAGGGCGGTCACTTTGAATTCCACCAAATCAGGGTGAGCGTTGGTCGCGAGGACGGTGGGTATGGCGAGGGATTTTGCGCGCCGCAGAAAGTCTAAGGTGCCTGGCCGGTAGCGGATGAGACCATTGTATTCGCGTTTCAGTTGAAGGATGTTAACGCCTAGTTCCTCAGACCAATGATCAATGTTGTACCAGGTCAGGGTTCCCCGCGCTGCCTTAAGACGTGCCGCCACGTCCGCGCGAGCCGTTTCATGGTCGATACCATGATGGGCCGCGTACGCACGTGGCAAGAATTGTTCCCAAAATTGATCGTCGTACCGAAGATCAAGCAAGGTGCCATCCATATCTAACAGGATGATTTCAGGCAGCGGCTGGCAGTGCGATTGATGCATAAGGTTGGCAAGTTTAAGAGAGCAAATTGTACGCGCATCGCGTCGATAGGTTCGTTTCGGTTACCCTACCATGCGTAAAGAGGGAGAACAGCGATGAGAGAGACGTTGGAGGCGATTGCCACTGAAGCGGGGCACGCGATCTTAGCCGTGTACGACAGCTCGGACTTTAACGTTGAGATGAAGTCAGACGACTCGCCGCTAACGCGGGCTGATCTCGCCTCACACGCCGTGATTGTTGAAGCGCTAGCGCGCCATTTTCCTGAGATCCCGGTCCTGTCTGAGGAAGGCTCGCTACCGCCCTTCTCTGAGCGGCAAAGCTGGTCTCGATATTTTCTGATTGATCCGCTCGATGGCACCAAAGAATTTATTGCGCGAAATGGCGAATTCACCGTCAACATTGCGTTGATCGACCACGGCGTTCCGGTGGTTGGCATTGTTCATGTCCCCGTTCTGGGTGTGACCTACTCAGGGTCTGTTCTTGACGGAGATCACGGTGCTTGGAAAGTGTCTGATGGACAAAGACAAAGTATCAAGGCTCGTGCGCTGACCAAGCCGACAGAGCAGTTAGTGGTTGTCGCCAGTCGCCGGCACGGAGCCGAGGCGCTTGATGCGCTCTTAGCACAATTGCGCAGCCACCTGCCCTCCATTGAGCTCACGAACATGGGGAGTTCCTTAAAGTTGTGCTTGGTGGCCAGCGGTGACGCCGACTTTTACCCTAGGTTGGCGCCGACATCTGAGTGGGACACCGCAGCTGCTCACGCTGTAGTCCTTGCCGCTGGGGGCGAAGTAGTGGATACCTCGTTCGCTCCACTCCAATACAACACGAAAGACGATATTTTGAACCCTCACTTCCTGGTTATCGGTGATCCGTCGATAGACTGGCAATCTTGGTTGTCCGGCGAGGAGTGACCCCCCAGAAGACGGGCTCGAGCGTCAAGGCATAGCGGGTGCGGTTCGCAATCAAGCCGTGAGCTGCACGCCTGCCGCGAGCGTTCCCTTCTGGGTCAACCTTCAGTGACACGAATACTCAATCCCCTCAGCATTTAGCGTTGAATCAGTTAGGCCCCACTTGGCCTGGCGAAGCGCTGAATCAGGTACCGCGGTGATCGCTAAAGATGCGCTAAAGCTAAAACACGCCCCGGGTCGCGATGCATTGTGGTGGGTGATGACAGGATTCAGGAGCGGTTTCAGACCAATCACCAAGACAGCGTTAATGAATAGAAGACAGCGCACAGCGTTTGAGAACAGCCACGAAAATATTGAAAAAAAGCGTTGAGAATTTGATGGACGGCGATCAGCGAGCGCTAGCTCGAATCGGTTGAGGGCGTTGGATGGCTCAGAGACCAAATCGATGAGGTTTTGCTTGTAGAGATTGGTCTCGACTAGCCCAGCTGATTGTGTATCCGTCCTGCCGAGGAGAACACATTTTTTGCAACCAGCTGGAGCTAGCGAGGGTTGCTACTATAGATCCGAATAATGGGGATAACATCAATGGAAAAGTGGAGGTTTCTCGGGCGTTTCCAGGTTGACAATGAAGCCCACTTTCTGAAAGTCATTTAGCACGCTGGCGGCGAGTTGGCTTGCCCGTACCCTTAGATTGTCTGTCATCTGACGGCTGAGGGAGCGACAAAAAGGGCTAAAAGTGCTGTGTAACGCATCGGCAGATGCAGTTCGAAACGACGGTATTTTGCCGACCGGAATCCTAGATTTCTCGTTTTGGGTCCCTTACAACCTCGAATTCGGGACCGGAGAGCGCTCTGGCAGTTGAAATATCTTCGTTTGAATGGACTTGATCGCCCAACTGTTCTCGGTTGGGTACGGTGCAGCCAGTCGAGTGACCTAAACCACGGAGCCTATTCTTACGTAAGGTTCCGTAATTACAGCAAAAAATTACGTCAAAGGCTCGAGGCAAGAGTCCCCCTTCTGGCTAAATCAGTGTTATGCTTCGCCATAGATCGCATCTATTATGGTGATCCGAGCAATCGGTAGTCGGGCCGGTAGTCGAAAAGCTAGTGAAAAGCTAGTGAAAAGCTAGTGAAAAGCTAACAAGAAGGCATCACCCTGATCGATCCATGCGTTAGATCAAGGCGGTAGATTTCGAGAAAAAAACAGTTTGACCTGTGGATGCGAGCAGGCGCTTGTGCTCAAAAGCACACGAAGTACATGAAGCGAGCATTACGAGAAGTACAGCCAAAGGCGGATGCTGTGCTGCGGGAGCAGGAGCGAAAAACGCTCACTGTCCAACCCAAACAGATGGCCAAAAATAAGGATTGAAGCATGTCAAATCAGATGAGTGAAGGCGATTTCGATTCGATCATTGAAAATGAGTTGGTCGAGGCGTCTGAAGATGAAATGGATGCCCTGGAGATCCTCACGAGCAGAGTTTCTCTTGGTGAGGACGCCGAGGACGAAGCTGAGACCCTCGAGATCGCGCTGGCCGGACTGCTAGACCTAGGTCGTCAGCAAGGGTATCTCACACTGGATGCGATCGCTGAAATTCTGCCCCAACAAATCGCAGCAGGCGGCGATGAATTTGAGTCCCTTTGTCAAGCCTTCACTGATCTTCATATCCAAATTTTAGAGACAGCACCCAAAGATGGTGAGGAGATCAAAGGGCAGTCCGATGATGAATTGCCAGAAGAGTCGCTCCTCCCGATATCGGATGCTCACGGCAAAACAATGGATCCCGTGCGCATGTACATGCGCGAAATGGGTACCGTGCCGCTTCTGACTCGCGAGGGCGAAATCGTCATTGCCAAGCGGATCGAAGATGGCATTCGAGACGCTATGCGGGTCATGGCAGGCTACCCAGGCCCAGTCGAGCAGATTATCGCCTCTTACGATGCGATCATGGACAACGAGGAGACTGATCCGAACAATCCAGATTTCTCGTCGATTCTGGCGGGCTTCTTGGACCCCGAAACAGAGATCCCTGACACTTCGCGTATTGCCGAAGCAAAATCCAGCGGTAAGTTCGATGAGGCCGAAACAGAAGAAACTGGCGGCTTAGATTCATCGCAAGTCATCGCCAGAATGACGGCGATTAAAAAAGCAAAAACGGCGTTCGATAAGGTGGCAGCGAAGGAACCCTCGTCATCGGCGAAGTATAAGAGCAGTCTCACGAAGCTGCAGGAAAATTTCTGCTTGCTAAAACTGGTTCCAACCCTCATGGATGAACTCATCACATGGGTGGGCTCCGATATGGAAGCCATCAGGGCTCAAGAGAAAGTCATTCAAGATATTTGCGTGAATAAAGCACGTATGCCTCGCGATCAATTCTTGAAGCGATACAAGGCCAACGCAATTGACCTGAAGTTCGTTGATCGGTTGGAGAAAGCGGATGAGAAATGGGCTGCGAAAATCACGGCTAATCGAGTGCCGTTGCGGCATGCAGTGAAGACGATTTGTCGCATACAAGAAGAGGTGGGTCGCCCGCTCGCTGAAATTCGCGAGACCAACAAAAATCTAAATAAGGCCATCCTTCATATGCGCGCCGCTAAGCGCGACATGATTGAGGCTAACCTGCGACTGGTCATTTCAATCGCGAAGAAGTACACCAATCGCGGGCTCCACTTTTTAGATCTGATTCAGGAAGGCAACATAGGGTTAATGAAAGCCGTCGATAAATTTGAGTATCGGCGAGGTTTCAAGTTCTCGACTTACGCCACATGGTGGATCAGGCAAGCCATTACCCGGTCTATTTCTGATCTCGCGAGAACCATTCGTGTTCCTGTCCACATGATGGAGACGGTCAATAAGATCAATCGTTTGAGTCGACAGTTGCTGCAGGAACTAGGCCGTCCTGCCACCATCGAGGAGCTCAGTGAAAAGATGGAACTTCCGCAGGATAAGGTCATCAAGGCGCTTGATGCTGCGAAGCAACCAATATCGCTCGAAACTCCTGTGGGAGACGACGATGACTCGACGATTTGGAATTTGGTCAGCGACACTTCGATTGAGTCGCCGCTTGATCAGGCATCTGATGAAGGATTGCGTGAGACGACCAACGATGTGCTGCGAGCGCTGACCGAGCGTGAGGCAAAGGTGCTCAGGATGCGATTCGGTATTGATATGAATACCGATCACACGCTTGAAGAGGTTGGGCGTCAGTTCTCCGTGACGCGCGAGCGAATTCGCCAGATCGAAGCGAAAGCTTTGCGTAAACTGCGGCATCCTTCTCGTTCAGAGCAATTGAAGAGCTTCATCGAACGATAGAGCGCCCTACTCGGCTCCGGGTTTATTTGCATGTTTCACGAGGGAACATCTGCTCTGCAAGGGTGTGCCCTCACTCGTTTGGTGAGCCCATCACGATTCCTGGACGGATGGCTTAAACCGTTCGGTGCCTGCGCGGACGGAGTCTGCTCATCTCGCTCATTTACCTAATCGGCACGCACCGAGTAACCCACCCAGCAAGGCAGTTTCATTTGGAATCGCCATCGATTGAAACGCCGCAGCTCGAGCGCAGACTTTGGGTCCCCAGCCGCCGTTCACAAACCCTAGCTGCGCATGTGGTCGCGTGCTTAAAGGTTATCCTGGAAGGTGAATGCGATTTTTGAGCGCATCAATCACGCGATGGTCGTATTAAAGTAGCGACAGAAAATGAGAGATGAACAACGAACGTTGGCTGCAGCAGGTAAACGAGAGACCGCTTGCCACGCGCAGGAGATAGGATGAAAACAATTGGCATTTTAGGGGGTATGTCGGCGGCCTCCACCCAACTCTATTACCGTGAACTTTGCTCGTTAACCCAAGCCTCGATGGGTGGCCTTCACTCGCCCGAGTTGTTGATTCGGTCACTAGACTTCGCCGTCATCGAAGCGCTCCAGGCTAAAGATCGTTGGGAAGAGGCGGGTGAACGATTAAATCAAGAGGCCCTTGCGCTTGAGCGAGGTGGCGCCGAAATACTGGGTCTTGCGACCAACACCATGCACAAAGTTGCCGAGACGATGATGAGGGGAGTATCCGTACCGCTTGTGCATATTGCTGATGCCACCGCCTCCAGAATAAGCGACCTGCAGTGCTCGCGACCTGGTTTGATGGCAACTCGCTTCACCATGGAACAACCCTTTTATATCGAGCGATTGCAGGATAGAGGCATCACTCCCGTCATCCCTTTAGCAAATGACCGCGATAGCATTCACCGCGTCATCTATCAGGAGTTGTGCCAGGGCGTCATAACCGCAGAGAGCGAAGCCGAGTATGTAGCCATTGCAGATCGGCTAGTGGATCAGGGGGCAGACTGCCTCATTTTAGGGTGCACCGAGGTCGGCCTTTTGCTGAACACGGGCAATGTGTCTGTTCCTGTATTTGACACAACGCTGATCCACTGTGAAGCACTGCTGGCCGCGGCGATAACCTAACGAGGCGGTGGGACCGATGGTGGTGTAGATGTTGATGTCGGTGTAGATGAAGGTGAAGATCTTGATAACGCGCTAACGCTCGCCACACTATGCGCCAATCTGCGGGAAGGGTGGCAGGCATCACCTTGGCGATAACTTTTTGGTTTGTAACCTTGGTTGCGCAATGTCGGTCGCGCAATGTGCTGGAAGGGCTGGCATCTTGCGAGTCTGCGTTGAAACGGTCGTCCGGCGAGCGCTTGAGCTAAGCTTGTTTTTGTTGGACAGAGTGAAGCTTATTTCTGTTGGATAAAAGGAGGATTACATGAAGCAATTCTTAGCAGCACGGCCATGGTGGGCAAACGCTTTACTTGCATTCTGTGCCTATATGACAGTGATTTATCTGCCTTTCGATCTCTTCTTTAAACCAGTCTCTGATGATCAAGAGGTTTGGTTTGGCATCCTATTTTCGGGATGGGCAGCGAAGTGGCTCGCGATCCCCCATTGGTTTGTCTATGCCTGGGGAGCCTATGGCTTCTATCACATGAAGAAATGGATGTGGCCTTGGGCCGGCGTCTATGTGCTTCAAATTGCCTTTAGTATGGTGGTCTGGCAGCTAAGTGACGACCGAGGGGCGGGTCTTATTCAGGGGCTGGTGGCCCTCGGGCTCTTCTCAGCACTGGCAGTGGTGTTACTTCGTCGGCCAACGGCATTCAATCAGCGGACTTGACCATAAAGCACCCGTTGCTGTTTTGATGGACTGTCTGTAAAGGGCGGCTACCTTTCAGCGCTCCATTGACATCATATCCCCACAATCGTGTACTGGCCTGTGAGTAGGCTACAAGGTGTGTCGCACTGGCGCGGCGTGGCAGTAGCTCACGACGGAATTAATACGGGTTGATTCGAATCGGTGATGGATCGATGACGGGTCAATGACGCAAAGGGGGCTGATCAGATGGATAGTTTTGACAATAAAGTAGCGGTGGTGACGGGCGGTGGAACGGGGATGGGTCGCGCCCTGACCTTGGCGCTCGTTAGCCAGGGATGCGAGGTCGCAATCTGTGACGTCTCGGAAGACAACATGCAAGAGACGGCAAAGCTGGCGCAAGCTGCTGGCAATAGTAAGGTCAGCACGTTCTTGTGCGATGTCTCAAGTGAAACCGAGATCAACGCTTTTCAAGCGCATGTCGCCGACCACCATGGTGCAGCCATCCATCTCTTATTCAACAATGCAGGCATTGGCGGTGGCGGCGGGTTTGTGGCGGGGTCACGCGATGAATGGGAGCGTACGTTCGCGGTTTGCTGGTACGGGGTTTATTACGGTTGCCGCGCCTTTTTGCCCATGCTGCAAGCAGCGGATGAGGCGCATATCGTCAACACGTCCAGCGTTAATGGGTTCTGGGCCAGCATTGGCCCGACTACGCCACATACGGCGTACGCAGCGGCGAAGTTCGCAGTGAAAGGTTTTAGCGAGGCGCTCATTACCGATCTCCGGATTAATGCACCCCATATCAACGTATCGGTCGTCATGCCTGGCCATATCGGCACGTCGATAGCGATTAATTCTAGAAAGGTCCTGGGTCATTCCGATGCCCTCAATATGACCGAGCAGGAAGTAAAAGACCTTCGGGAACGGTTGATGCATCAGCAGGGAGATGACGCGGCCCACCTCATGAATCTGAGCGATGATCAGTTGCGCGAAATGGTTCACCAGCAAGGCTTGCAGTTTCGCGACCAGGCGCCAACCAGTGCAGATCAGGCCGCCGAGATCATTTTGAAGGGCGTTAAAGACAAAAATTGGCGAATTTTGGTGGGAGATGACGCGCATCAATTGGACGCTCGCGTGCGAGCGAATCCATGGGACGTGTATGAGCATGACTTTCGAGCGCTCACGAGCATTACCGAGGCGAATTGACAGCGGTGCGCATAGAGAACGCTGAGTCCAAGTGCACTGCAAGCGCATTGATGCTCGCGAGGCATTGCCGTGTCTGAATTGGATCAGTTACGTGAGGCTGCAAAAGTCGTTTATGCGTCGATTAGTCCGTCACCTCAGATCAGATGGCCACTCCTCGAATCGAGGCTTGGCTGCCCCGTCTGGCTAAAACATGAAAATTATCTGCCGACGGGCGCGTTTAAGGTGCGGGGCGGGCTTCACTACTTTGCTCAATTAGCGGCGACAGCGATGCCAGAGCGCGTGATTTGTGCAACGCGGGGTAACCATGGCCAGAGCGTTGCCTTTGCGGCAGCGGCGGCAGGAGTTGAGGCCGTGATTGTTGTCCCGCGTGGCAATAACCCAGAGAAAAACGCTGCCATTGAAGGATACGGGGCAAAGCTTTTGGTAGAAGGTGATGACTTTGTTGAGAGTCTCCGTTTCGCCGAAGCCCTGGCCCAAAGGGAGAACCTGCACTGGGTGCCGTCATACCATCAGGACTTAGTGGTAGGTGTTGGCACTTACGCGCTTGAACTATTGAGCGCAGCGCCTGATTTAACGCGTATCTATGTTCCGATTGGATTGGGCTCTGGCGCTTGCGGTGTCTTGATGGCAAAGGCAGCGCTGCAGCATTCAGTGCAAGTCATTGGCGTTGTATCAAGTCACGCGCCGACTTATTTGCAATCGATCATGAAGGGTCATCCCATCGCGAGCGATAGCGCTGAGACCATAGCTGATGGGCTAGCGGTTCGAGAAGCGAATCCTGAAGCGCTGTCGTGGCTAAGAACAGGACTATCAAAAGTGATGTCGGTCACCGATGACGAAGTCACGCGAGCCATGCGCGTTTTGTTGAAAGAGACTCATAACCTTGTCGAAGGAGCAGGCGCTGCACCGTTTGCCGCTGCATTGCGCGACCAGGCGTCCATTGCGGATGGTGAGTCAATTGGGGTGGTTATCTCGGGTGGTAATGTTTCATCTGAGGTGCTTAAGCAGGCGCTAGAAGAAGGCTAGCCCGCACCACTAGCCCCGCTTCATTGGTGACAAGTGAATCCATCCACGTGAGCCGTTGGGGATTTGAGGCGTAAGAACCAGCTGAGATCCTCTTAGGGACGATGTCTTGCGGCGTAAGTCTCCCAGCTACCGTCAGTGGGCGAGCGAGCAAACTTAAAAAGCGGTCAGAAGACAACCAGAATCATCAGAAGAAGCTTTGGGTAATGAGCTCCAAGCAAAAAGCTTCTAGCAAGAAGAAGCTGCCAATAAGAAGAAGCGCGAAGTAAGCGGAAAAAAAGTGAAACGACGTGGAAGCAAATAAGCCAACAAATGGGCAGCACCGCTCCTTGACCGAGGGGCCAGTGAGCCTTCACTTGTCCCGCTTAACCGGCTTCATGCTCCTTGGTTTTGTAGCCGTCATGGGCGCAAACCTGATGGAGTCGCTATACATCAGTCAGGTTGGCACGTTGGAGCTGGCGGCACTCGGATTTACCTTTCCTTTAGTGATGATGATGCAAGGCGTAACCATGGGGCTAGGCGTTGGCGCCTCGTCAGTCGTTGCCCGCAAGATCGGTGCTCATGATTGGACCGACGCAAAAAGGCTGATGAGCCATGCGATTTGGATGGTCATCGGCTTCACGGTTGCACTTTCATTCCTCGTGTATTGGTCCCTTGAGCCCATCTTTGGGCTGCTCGGCGCGGATCAGGCGGCGGCGGAGCTTGCGATTCAATATATGAGCCTTTGGTTAATCGGGTTGCCTTTTTTTGCTGTGGCCATGGTCGGCTCATCACTCATGCGAGCAGCTGGAGACGCGATCAAACCAAGCTATCTGATGACCTTTAGCGCAGTCATACAAATCGTATTGGGCCCGCTTTTTATCTTTGGCATCGGCGCTTGGGATGGACTGGGCATGCCGGGTGCGGCGTGGGCGTTTTTGGTGGCGCGCTTTCTCAGTTTTGTGATGTACCTCTACGTCATGCGTGAAGATGGACTTCTAGTCCCAGGGCTCGAAGGGTTTGCCGCATCGAGCCGAGCCATCTTGCATGTTGGTCTCCCCGCAGTGGCCGCTAATTTAATCTCGCCCGTGTCGATGACGGTGATCACACGGTTACTCGCAGGTCATGGCACAGCGGTCGTGGCAGGGTTTTCCGTAGCGTCCCGAGTCGAAACCTTGTTTGCGATGTTTTTATGGGCACTGAGTATGAGCATTGCGCCCATCATTGGGCAGAACTGGGGCGCTGGCCGCTTTGATCGTGTTGATTCGGCGCTGAAGACAGCTTATTGGTTTGCACTCGGTTGGGGCCTGCTCTCGTTTATTGTCTTGTTCACCGCTGGGCCGGTTGTGCTGACCTGGATCAGTGATGATCCCGAGGTAGTGGTCGCGGCGACAGCACATCTATCCATCTTGCCAATCGGTATGGGCCTCATGGGTGTCATCGCGATTGCAACGTCGAGCTTCAACGCGCTTGGGCGCCCCAACCCACCATTGATGATCTCGGTCATTCAGATGCTCTGTTTGTCGGTACCGTTTGCTTTGATTGGCAACGAATGGTTCGGATACATCGGCATTTTGTGGGGTTCGGTGGCCTCGATATTTGTCACGGCTGGACTGTCTTTCTTCTGGTTGAGGTTCTCAATCAAACCGGACGAGACCTTGATATCAGGCGACGCTCGAACCGCGAGTTAGGTGCGATTGGATCGAGTATTCACTCTCAAGCCAAAAACCGCCACGGCCGCCAGCATGTAAAGCGCTAAGAACGTGTAGAAGGCCCAGTCGTAGCTGCCTGTTGTATCAAACACCCATCCTGCGAATGGCGTCCCGCCCAGATGAATCACTGACATTGGTAAGCGCATCGCGCCCATGACGCGTCCGAATGAAGCGCGCCCAAAGGCCGCCCCGACCACTGCGCCTTGCATTGGCACGATGCCACCCATACCGAAACCAAAACTGCACGCGCCCAACATGAACCAAAAGTAGTCGGATGTATTGAGCATGACGAGTTGCCCAACGATTTGAAATGCAATGGCGAGCCACAGTGCGTGCCTCGTATCCCAACGGTCTACCAGCGCGCCGTAGGCGAGCTTACCAAACACACCACACCCCGCGGTGGCAGCGGCGATCAATGATGCTGCTTGCAGGCTAATCCCTCGGTCGGTGAGCTGCGGCACCATGTGGATCAGCGTCCCGGACTGCACGCAAAATAAAAGCCCGATGATGGTGACCAAGAGCCAAAAATTTCGATCACCAAGGAACTCTTTGGTTCTGAGTGGCGCTTTGACAGCAGGGAGTTCGGTCTGAGACTTTGCGCCGTCAGGCAATTGAGCGACATCCTCCGGGCGTGAGATTACGAGCCTTAAGACTAGGGGAACGACCAGGGTGAGCGTAATCAGGCCGTACACCAAGAACCCAGAACGCCACCCAAATTCGGTCACAAGGTAAGCACTGATATTCGGCATGATGACCCCTGAGACCGAGATGCCCGTCGCTGCGATTCCGAGTGCAGTCCCTCTTTTTCTTACAAACCAATTGCTAACCAGTTTTGATGTGGCTAGCTGGCCCATTGCGCCCGCGCCAAAGCCAACGAAAATGCTAAGCACTAGGTAGAACTGGAACGGAGACTGAACTACCGACAATAGGGAAAACCCAGTTCCCATGGAGAGGGCGCCGAGCGCCATGATGCGTTTTAGTGGATAGCGGTCGAGGGCTCGCCCTATGAATGGCGCGAGCATGGCGCCAACCCCTTGGGTGAGGGTAATGCCGATGGCAACATCCAAACGAGAATCACCGAATTCAGCCGCAATCGACTTGAAGAAAATGCCGTAGGAGTAGAAGAAAAAACCGACCGCGATGAAGTCTACGAAGAACGCCACACCGGCCATACGCCAACCAAGAAATGGTTGCGATGATGGGACTTCAGTGTTCAAGTGAGGGTGGCCTCAGCAGTGCTACGGGGAAGCCGAAGTCTACGGAAGTGTCTCTTTTGAAGCGAGCTTTTTTCGCCAATGGAGCCCCTTTCGCTGATGGAGTCCCATGACACAACCTAGGCTCGGCGATGGCGGAATGGGCACGACCCATCAATGACGAATCAGGAGATAACGATGGCGATGTTCAATGCTCCCAGTGATCAAGTCGTAGGCGAGACGGTGACCGGTCCGATTCTTGGCTGTGTGAAGACCGGCTATGAGCCCGTGCTAACGGCGTTTGCCGACAATTTCGAGCATCGCGGCGAAGTGGGCGCGAGCCTCTGTATTCTGAAGGGTGACGAGACCCTGATCGATGTGTTCGCAGGGACCTCGATTGACGGCGAGCAGCCGTGGCAACGCGAGACGATGAGCGTGGTCCACTCCTGCACCAAAGCCGCGGTTTCCCTATCCCTTTTGTGGCTGATTGATCAAGGGGAGGTAGCGCTTCATCGCGAGGTGGGTGATTACTGGCCTGAGTATCGTCAGGCGGGTAAGGATGCAACAACCATCCGCATGTTGCTTGATCATTCGGCGGGATTACCAGCCCTTCGCGCCAAGTTAGCCCCTGGTAGTTTTTTGGATTGGGATCTCATGGTTGAGTTGTTGGCAAAAGAAGCGCCTTTTTGGGTGCCCGGCAGTGCGCATGGATATCAGATGACAACCCATGGCTGGTTGGTGGGTGAGATCGTTAGACGCGTAACGGGGGTCTCCCTGGGTCAGTTTTTCAATGAGCAGTTCGCTCAGCCTCTGGGTTTAGATTTTTGGATTGGCTTGCCCGATGGCGAGCATCACAGAGTCGCGCGGCTTAAAGGGGCGAAACCTGTTCGTGGAGAGGCCGTTCCTCAGTTCACCAGGGCACTCCTTGATGACGCTGCCGGCATTCCGGCGCTTGCGTTCTTCAATACTGGGAAGTTTCGAGCGGATGATCCGGCGAGCTACCGAGCAGAATTTGGTGCAGGTGGTGGGATTACGAACGGCCGAGCACTGGCGCGACTCTTTGCACCGCTCGCGGTTGGTGGCAGCTTGGGCGGCACGCGCTTCTTCTCCGAAAGCGCGATTCATCAAATGTCAAAGACTTGGGTCGCAGGTGCCGACCAGACACTGTGCATGCCCTCACATTTCGGGCTGGGATTAATGAAGTCGATGGATAATACCTATCGGCCTTCAGGTGCTTTTGAAAGCTGCGTCATTGGCCAACATGCGTTTGGGCACGCCGGTGCGGGTGGCAGTATGGGGTTTGCCGATCCTGCGTTCGGATTCAGTTTTGGGTACACCATGAATCAGATGGGGCCCGGTATTTTGCTCAACGAGCGCGGTCAAGCGCTGGTAGACGCCATTTACAGGGTCAATGGCGCGCGCCGATCCGCTGCTGGCGATTATCGCTAAGCATCCTCTCTCGTAGAACTGCCGCTGGCTTGTCGTGCAAGCAAAACGCTCGGAGGGCCTGCGACGTAAGCCCCTTTCGCGAGTGGGTGCTGACCATTGTCGCCCTTGTGAGTTTGCGCAGGCTGGGTTTGGTTGTGTTTCCCACCTGGACTGCGAGCCCACAAAGATCATGATGCTTTTATGGGCGTTCCCGAAGCGGGGTGTTTGGCTGTGTTGCGTAAGGAGTAAGGATCCTTACGGGGTGTAACTCGGCACGCTCCGGCTCAGGAGGAACGGGAAGATCTCTTGCTTTATTTGGGGGTAGAAGTCTGCTTGTCCTAGCTATGCCCTTCTCCTTGGTCCAAATAGAACACATTGCCATCTTGATCTTCGACCAAGGCTAATCGCCCTCCCCAAGGCTGACGAGTCGGTGGCATCGGAAAAGATGCGCCGCGCTCAGTCAGCTGCTCATAAGCTGCCGTTAAATCGTTCACCATGAGGCCAATTCCGGTGTGTCGTCCTAATCGACTTGGATCACTGGTCACCTCAAGCGAAAGCGGCAGCGGTGAAGACTGAAATCTTGCATACCCATGGTCAACTTCAGCGTCGATTAACGTCAGTCCAAACACTTTGGTATAGAACTCAATCGCTGCCTCAAGATCTGAGACAAAGACGTTGATAAACCCTAGTCGCATGATGAAGTTCCCTTTGTGGTTTGAAGCAGCTTACCGCGTGCCAAACGCGAACCACAGGGCGTGGCGGTTAAGCCTCTTGAGCGTACCTGCTTCGCGTCGCGCGGAGGCAATCTACTGTGCGCCCTTTGACCACATCGGACCAAATGATGCGGGCTGGCGCTTTAGTAGAGAACTGGGTGGCGTTCAAGAGCGCCAGATAAAACGCTTGCCCAATTCAATTTCCCTCCGAGCAAAAGATACTGTCTTTTAAGGATAGTGCAGTAATGATGGCAATCTGGGTAAACCACTAACCACTAACCACTAACCACTAACCACTAACCACTAACCGCTATCTGCCGCCCCTAACCCGAGGACTTAAACACCGACATTGAGCATCTAACAGGGGACGATCATCGATACCGTGGTTTTAACGCGCTGGAGGATTGAGGGATGGCCGCTAGGACGGCCTTGGCGCTCTGCGGTGTCGGTGTTAGGTTAGGGGCTCGGCTGGTATTGGGGAGGCGTTGCTCCGTAAGGGGAAACGCGATCGCCGAATTGAATGTGAGGTCTCGCATGGTTTGCCACATGGCTTTGTATGCCTTGGGAAATCAGTAGCCGTTCGGAAGATCATCGTGAAATGATCGGTGCGATCAGAGGAGCCTCAAGTAGGCTCGTGACATTTTTAAACTTAAGGTAACCAGGATATGAACTTTGAATTTTCAGAAGAGCAGAATTTGCTCAGGGAGCAAGCACAAAGCTTCTTAAAGGATCAATGCTCCTTGTCAGCAGTTCGCGCCGTGCTCGATGGCGAGCAATCCTTTGACGAGGGACTTTGGCAGCAAGTCGCTGCGATGGGTTGGACTGCGACCACCATTCCAGAGGAGTACGATGGGCTCGGGCTGAGCTATCTTGAGCTGTCCGTGATCGCTGAGGAACTCGGCAGGCAAATCGCGCCTATTCCTTTCTCTAGTTCTGTTTACCTTGCGACAGAAGCGATTTTGCTTGCGGGTTCTGATGCACAGAAAGCGCACTGGCTTCCCCAGCTTGCAGCTGGCTCAGTGATTGGTTGCCTAGCGGTCAATGAAAGCGCCGGTGAGCCTTCTCCTGACACTTTGCAATCCAGTTTCTCTGATGGCGAGGTCAGCGGCTCAAAGATTCCAGTCGCCGATGGCGACATCGCGCATCTCGCAGTGGCTTTGGTCAGCACGAGCGAGGGACCAACAGCTGTTTTGATCGATTTGAATCAGACTGGCGTGACGCGGACCCCAGTAAAAACGATCGACCCTAGCCGATCCCACGCTCGACTTGATTTTGAAAATGCCAGTGCCGAGATACTGGGTGAGCCGGGTCAAGGGTGGTCGTTGTTGCAGCGAGTCTATGATCGCGCAGCGGTGCTCTTCGCCTGGGAGCAGGTCGGTGGTGCCGAGACATCGCTGAATATGGCAAAGGAATATGCCCTTGGAAGATTTGCTTTCGGTCGCTCCATCGCCAGCTATCAAGCCATAAAGCACAAATTGGCGCACGCCTACGTAAAAAATACGTTGGCCCGTTCCAACTGCTATTACGGTGCCTGGGCATTGTCGACCAATGCAGATGAGCTACCCCTCGCTGCTGCAACAGCGAGGGTGGCGGCCACTCAGGCGTACTACTATGCGTCAAAAGAAAATATCCAAACCCATGATG
>VMBT01000930.1_pt1 | contig 16005 bp, 14 predicted proteins | sample 4404301 | NCBI WGS metagenome assembly VMBT01 (sample SAMN12238535, study PRJNA552566) | marine metagenome | isolation source: Coastal seawater | place: USA: coastal Georgia, Sapelo Island | collected 2008-08/2009-08
ATCTAACTTTAGTTCCTTATTTAAAAGCATCTGATGAAATAAAAACAAAACCAACCCAACACTCAGTTAAAGAATTAAGAAGTATAGGTATTCAACCTGATATAATCATTTGTAGATCGGAGAGACCTATTCCTTTAGATCATAGAAAAAAAATATCGTTATTTTGTAATGTTGATATCAAGAATGTAATTGAGACAGTAGATGTAAGAACTATTTATGAAGCTCCCATGAGTTTTTTTAAAGAGAAACTAGATTTACAAGTTTTAAATTATTTTAAATTAAGATCTAAAAAACCTGCAAATTTAAATCCATGGAAAAAAATAACTAAAATAATTTTACAAAATAAAAAACAAGTAAATATTGCAATCATAGGAAAATATGTGGAGTTAAAAGATGCCTATAAATCTTTAGACGAAGCTTTAACCCATGGTGGAATTTACAACAAGGTTAGAGTAAATTTAGTTAGAATAGACTCTGAAAAATTAAAAATTTCAGAGATTAAGAACAAACTTAAAAATATTTCAGGAATATTAATCCCCGGTGGATTTGGCAAAAGAGGGACAGATGGAAAAATTGAAGCTATTAAACATGCAAGATTAAAAAAAATTCCTTTTTTAGGTATTTGTTATGGAATGCAAATGGCAATTATAGAATTTGCAAGAAATCAATTAAATTTAAAAAATGCTACCTCAAGTGAATTTGATAAAAAAGGATTACCTATTATTGGTTTAATTAGTGAATGGTCCAAAGATGGTAAAATGATTAAGGGTACTGATAAAGATTTAGGGGGCACAATGAGATTGGGTTCTTATGATGCTAAATTAAAAGAAAATTCAAAAATCAGAAAGATATATAAATCTAAAATAATTAAAGAGAGACACAGACATCGATATGAAGTGAATATAGCATATAGAGATAAATTTGAAAAAAAAGGTATGATTTTTTCAGGTTTATCACCTGATAATAAGTTGCCTGAGATTATAGAGTTAAAAAATCATCCATGGTTTATAGGGGTTCAGTTTCATCCTGAATTTAAATCTAGACCTTTATCTCCTCATCCTTTATTCTCATCTTTTATCAAAGCAGCAAAAAATCATAGATGAGTAGTAAAAAAGTTAATTGCGGAAACATAGAAATTTCAAACGATAACAAGATTTGTATTATTGCTGGTCCATGTCAGCTAGAAACTGAGCAACATGCAATGGATATGGCGGGTAAAATTCAAGAAATTACAAAAAAATTTGATCTTGGATTTATTTATAAAACTTCATTTGATAAAGCAAACAGAACAAGCTTAAAAGGTAAAAGGGGAGCAGGATTAGATGCTTCATTACCTGTATTTGATAAAATTAAAAAAGAATTGAATGTTCCTATTTTAACAGACATTCATAATGCTGAACAATGTCAAATAATTTCAAAACATGTTGATATACTTCAGATACCAGCTTTTCTCTGTAGGCAAACTGATCTTTTAATTGCAGCTGCTAAAACAAATAAAATTATAAATGTTAAAAAAGGTCAATTTTTAGCACCATGGGATATGGTGAATGTTACTAAAAAAATTTCAGAGTCAGGAAACGAAAATATTTTAGTAACAGAGAGAGGTGCTAGCTTTGGCTATAATACTTTAGTTTCAGATATGAGATCACTGCCTATAATGGCTAAAAATGGTTATCCAGTAATTTTTGATGCAACTCATTCAGTTCAACAACCAGGTGGTCAGGGTGAGTCTTCTGGTGGTCAAAGAGAATTTGTTGAATATCTAGCAAGAGCCGCAGTTGCTGTTGGTGTTGCAGGTGTATTTATTGAAACTCATCAAGATCCAGATAATGCACCATCTGATGGACCCAACATGGTTCCATTAAATAAATTAGAAAACTTACTTAAACAATTAAGTGATATTGATAATTTGATAAAAAATTAAGTGAGTAAAATATTAAAAATTAAAGCAAGACAAGTTTTTGATAGCAGGGGAAATCCCACAGTGGAGGCAGAAGTATACACTTCAACTCATAGTGCATCGGCCATCTGTCCATCTGGCGCTTCAACTGGAACCTATGAGGCATTTGAGAAAAGAGATAAAAATAATAAAAGATACTTAGGTAAAAGTGTTTTAACTGCAGTCAACTTAGTTAATACAAAAATTTCAAATAAATTAAGAGGTCATAGTGTTCATGATCAAGAAAGAATAGACACTTTAATGATTAATTTAGATGGCACAAAACATAAGTCTAAATTAGGAGCGAATGCAATTTTAGCTGTTTCAATGGCCGTTAAAAAACTATCAGCAAAATTAAAAAAAATTCCTTTATATAAAACTTTTTTAATTAAAAAAAACTTTCAATTACCATACCCACTAATGAATATTATTAATGGAGGAGCACATGCTAACAATGGTTTAAGAATTCAAGAATTCATGATCAGGCCAGATAAAGCAAAAAGTTTTTCTGATGCAATGCGTATTTGTTTTGTGGTTATAAAAAATCTAAGTAAATTGATTAAGCAAAAAGGACTTTCAACCTCTGTAGGTGATGAGGGCGGTTTTGCTCCTATGATAAGTAGCAATAATCAGGCGTTAGATTTAATTGTGAGTGCTATAAAAAAATCAGGCTTTGTAAATGGAAAAGATGTTTCTATATGCTTAGATGTTGCAGCAAATGAACTCTTTAAAAAGAACAAATATTCTATTCATTCAAAGAAATATATTTCAGTAGAGAAATCTATTTCAGAATATCAAAAAATGATTAATAAATATAAAATTAAATCTATTGAAGATCCTTTTGCTGAAAATGATTGGTCAGCATGGAATAAACTAATGAGATCAACCAAAAAAGTTCAAATTGTGGGTGATGATTTATATGTAACTAATTTAGAAAGACTTAAAAAAGGTTTTTTAAATATTTCTTCTAATGCAATTTTAATTAAGTTAAATCAAATTGGAACAGTTTCAGAAACTATCGACGTCATTCGATTTGCACAAACTATTGGTTTTAAAACAGTTATTTCACATAGATCAGGTGATAGTGAAGACACGTTTATTGCAGATTTAGCTGTTGGTACAAATTCAAATCAAATTAAAACTGGATCTTTAGCAAGATCTGAAAGAGTTGCTAAATATAATCAATTAATTCGTATAGAAGAAGACCTTGGAAAAAAAGCAAGAATGAATAAAATTCATTAATGCTTAAAAAATTAAAAAAAAATTACTTTTTATTAATTTCTACTTTTTTTATCTTTTATTTTTTTTTTAATTTTATGTCTGGTGAGAGGGGATTTATTTCATATTTAGAGAAAAAAGACATTCTTAAAGATCTTCAATTAAAAGAAGCTAGTTTAATAAAAAATATAGAAGATTTAGATTTTAAAAATTCATTATTAAGTGACAATCTTGATCTTGATTATATTGAAACATTAATTAGAGAGAGGTTTTTGTTTGGTAAAGAAGGTGAAAAAATCTATATAATTAGAAAATAATAATGAAAATTAGACATCCTGAAAAAGAAAATAAACCAATTAATCCAATTAAAAAAAAACCAGATTGGATAAGATCTAAATTATCTAATAGTAAAGAATTTTTTTTAACAAAAACAATTGTAAACAATAATAATCTCGTAACGGTATGTCAGGAAGCAAACTGTCCAAATATTACAGAATGCTGGAGTAAAAGACATGCAACATTCATGATTATGGGTGATACCTGTACCAGAGCTTGCGCATTTTGTGATGTAAAAACTGGCGTACCTGGAAAACTTGATCCTTTAGAGCCAGTTAAAATTGCTGAAGCTGTTAAGAAACTTAATCTTCGTCACGTGGTAATCACCTCTGTTGATAGAGATGATCTTGAGGATGGAGGATCAAATCATTTTTTTGAAGTTATAAATCAAATAAGAAAAATCAATTCAAATACAACTGTGGAAGTTTTAACACCAGATTTTTTAAGAAAAGGTGATGCTTATAAAAAAGTATTAGAGGCAAAACCTGATGTTTTTAATCACAATATTGAAACAGTTCCAAGTTTGTATTTAAAAGTAAGACCTGGCTCAAGATATTTTGCTTCATTGGAATTATTAAAGAATGCAAAAAGATTTGATAATAATATTTTTACTAAATCAGGAATTATGCTCGGTCTTGGTGAAAATAGAGATGAGATACTTCAAGTTATGGATGATTTAAGAGCTGCAGATGTTGATTTTTTAACAATTGGTCAATACCTTCAGCCATCGGCAAAACATCATCCTTTAGAAAAATATTATACTCCAAAAGAGTTTGATGATTATGGAACTATAGCAAAAGCTAAAGGATTTTTACTTGTATCCTCTACACCACTAACAAGATCTTCTTATCATGCTGATGAAGATTTTGCTAAATTAAAACAGAATAGAATTAATAACAATTAATGCCAAAGGCATCTGTTAAAAGAGTTATAAATAAAAAAAAAGATAAGCTTATTGATTTTGTGCTTGATATTGAAAAGTATCCTGAATTTATTCCTTTTTGTTTAGCTTCAAAAGTTTATGAAAGAAAAAATGAAGGAGATAAAATTTTAATTATCGCTGATCTTACAATTGGCAAAGGTCCCTTTAGCGATACTTATAAAAGTGATGTAAGATTCAATAAAAAAAATGACACAATAAATGTTACTAATATTGATGGTCCTTTAAAGCACTTACAAAATAATTGGAAATTTGTAGAAACAGACAATACAACAGAGGTTTATTTTGATGTTGATTTTGAAATTAAAAATAAGTTTTTAAATCTTTTAATGGAAAAATCGTTTGAATTTGGCCTTAATAAAATAGCAGATGCTTTTCAAAAAAGAGCTGAAACTATTTAGATTAAAGAATTAATAATTTTCAAAGTTTTTTTAACAGTAGCCTTTTGAATAAAGTTTCTACTTTTAGATTTAAATAAATTTTTAAATATCACTAATTTATTTGATTTTTTAACACCAATAAATACTAGTCCAACAGGTTTATTCTTGGTTCCACCATTAGGTCCTGCAATACCAGTTACTGATACATTAATATCAGCTTTAGAAATTTTTGCTAAATTTATAACCATAGCCTTACAGCATTCAGCACTTACTGCTCCATATTTTTTGATTATTGATTTATTTACTCTTAAAATTTTAATTTTTGCTTGATTGGAATACGTTACGAGACCAAGATTAAAAACTTTTGATGCTCCACTAATTGATGTAATTGATGATGATAACATTCCACCAGTGCAGGATTCTGCAAAAGAAATTTTTAATTTTTTTTTGATTAATTTTTTTACTAAATTTTTGATCATAAAATATAACTTTTCAGTATCATGAAGCAGATTAATGATAGGACAACATAAAACCCAGCACAAACATCATCCATAATTACCCCAAAACTATTTTTATGTTTTTGATCAAAGTAACTAACTGGAAATGGTTTCATAATGTCAAAATATCTAAATAAAATAAAACATATAAAATAAATTATCATTGCTTCACTAGGCTCTTTATTAGTACCATGTGATATTTCATAAAGGTATATTGGTATCGATTGACCTATGAATTCATCAATAATTATTTCACCAGGATCTTTATTTTCACTGTTTTTGGTATGCTGTGTAACAGCTGAAAAAGAATAGATAAAAATTATAATTATCCCAATGAGAATAAAGCTAGAATTAATTTTAAGTATATGAAAGCATATGTATAGAATAATTATTGTTGCTAATGATCCAAATGTTCCTGGAAAAAATCTTATTTTACCAAGACCAAACATTGTAACAAATAAAGTATTAAACATATTAATCATGTTTTATAATTGACGCTATTACCTCACAAGCAATTGCTTTTTCTTTTCCAATTAAACCTAATTTCTCTACTGTTTTACCTTTTAGATTTATCAACTTTTTATCAATTTCTAAAAGTGAGGAAATTGAATTAATAATTTTATCTCTATATTGAGATACTTTAGGTTTTTCACAAATAAGATTTATATCAATATTATTTATATAAAAATTTAATTTAGTAAGTTTATCTTTAATAGGCATTAACAATTTAGGTGATCTAATGTTTTTAAATTTTTTTTCATTACTAGGAAAATAAGTGCCAATATCTTTTTTCCTTAAAGCACCAAGTAAGGCGTCAATAACTGCATGTAAAATTACATCACCATCTGAATGACCTTTCAATCCTGAATGAAAAGGTATTTTAATACCACCTAGATATAATATTTTACCTTTGACTAGTCGGTGTATATCAAAACCTAAACCAAAATAGGTTTTATTTGTTTCAAGATCTTCACTGAAGGTTATTTTTTTATTTTTCTTTTCACCATTAATAAGTTTTATTTTTTTGTCATTATTTATGAATAAACTTGCCTCATCGGTTATATTAGTTTTTTCATTTAATGATAATTTGTACAAATTATTAAAATTAAAACCTTGAGGTGTTTGAGTTAGATAAGTTTTTTCTCTATCCAAATTATATAAATTATTTTTTAAACTATATTTTATCGAGTCAGTAGGTTTGGTTATTGGAATAACAGCATTATTTTTCTTCAAACTTTTAATTATTTTTTTAAGTAAATTTAATGAAAAATCTGGTCTTGCCGCATCATGAATTAATACATTTTTTGGTTTAAATTTTTTAATATGTTTAAGAGCAATAATAGAGGAACTAGATCTCTTTTTGCCACCTTTTAAGATGATCAAATCTTTAGAATATAAATTTTTAACATTTTTAGGGTTATCTATTACAAGAACAATTTTTTTAAATAATTTTGACTTTATTGCTTTAAAAACTGAGTGTTCAAATATTTTAAGATTTTTGTAAATTGCATATTGTTTTTTTTGTTTTTTTTTAAATCTGGTTCCATTCCCAGCTGCAAGAATTATAAAAAAGTTGTTCATTTTAAAAAATATATATATGAACCTATATATACTTAAATAATTATGATCGATTTTCTTAAAAAAAATTTAATAATTATTGGTCTATTTATTATCACTCTTTTTGTTGGTTTTTTTACCTTTCTCACATTTATAGATAAAAGCTTTATTCAGCTTAATCAGTCAAATCTGCAATATTTATTAATTATAAACATTATATTAATTATTTTACTCTTTGTATTTGTTTACCTTGAAATAAGAAATTCTATAAAAACAGATATTGATCATGATGGAATTAATTCTAATAAAAAATATATTACTTATTTTTCTTTATTCACACTAATACCATCAATTCTAATTTCAATTTTTTCACTTTTTTTATTTTCTTTTGCACTTGAAAAGTATTTTGATAAAAAAGTAACAACTGTTGTTAATAATTCTTATGAACTTGCAAAAAATTATGTTGCGGAGTTACAAGACAAGGTTAGATCTGAAATTATATTAATCGCGTTTGATACAAATAAGAGTGCTAACTTTTTAAATGATGATCCAAAAGAATATTCAAGATTTTTAAATACCCAAAAATTAATAAGAAAAATAGATGAAATACATATTATTGATATTAACAAGAACCTATTATTCTCAAATTTAGAAGATAAAACTAAATACACACCTCCAGTAAAAGGAGCTTTAGAGTTAGTTATTGAAGATGATAGACCTCTTAAGATATTAAATGCTCCTGAAAATATTTCAGCTGCAATAATGAGGTTACAAGCTTTTGATGATAGATTTTTGTATATAGTAAAATATTTAGATCCAAAAATTTCAAATTACTTAAATGAGTCTCAAGAAGCAATTAATTTTTATTACACCGTTGAAGAAAAAAGTTCTGGTATAAAAATTTCTTTTGCAATTATTTATTTAATAGTTGTGACTTTACTAATGTTTATTTCTATTTCTATAGCAATACGTTTTTCATCGAGATTTTTTAGGTCAATTAATAATTTAATTTTTGCATCTAATGCAATTGGAGAAGGTGATTTAAATACAAAAGTACCTGAAATAAAAACTGATAAAGATTTAGAAACTTTGAATAAAAATTTTAACTCAATGATTAATAGATTAAAAGATCAGCAAGAAAAGTTGATAATTAATGAAAGGCATGAAGCTTGGGGAAATCTTGCAAGAAAACTTGCGCATGAAATTAGAAATCCACTTACTCCAATTCAATTAACTATAGATAGACTGCAAAGTAAATATTCAGATCAAATTTCAAGTAATGATCAAGATAATTATAAAGAAAATCTTAATATAATAAAAAATCAAATCAAACAAATTGGCAATTTAGTTAGTGAGTTTTCTGATTTTGCAAGAATGCCAAAACCTGTTTTAAAAGATAATGATTTAATTTCATTAATGAATGAAAATATTAAACTTTTAAAAAAACTTGATGATAAAATTATTATTCAATTAAAATCAAATTCAGAAAAAATATTTTTAAATAGTGATAAGGAACAATTAAGTAGAGTATTTTTTAATCTAATTAAAAATGCTATTGAAAGTATTCAGCAAAAACACGAAAATAGTCCAAATTATACAGGTAAAATTGATATTGAAATTAATAAGTTGGATAACAATATAAATCTTAGAATAGTTGATAACGGTATTGGATTTGGAATTTTTGCAGCAAATATCAAAGATATATTAAATCCATATTTTACAACTAAAAAAAATGGTACAGGTTTAGGACTATCAATTGTTAACAAAATTATAAATGACCATAATGGTAAAATTGAATTTATACCAATTGAAGAGGGAGCTGAAATTAATATTAATTTTACTTTAAATGATAGCTGAAATATTAATAGTTGACGACAATTCCGATATCAGAAACATTCTAAATGAATTAATTTTAGATGCTGGTTACAAAACAAGATTAGCTGCAAATTACAGCCAGGCACTTAATGAAATAGATAAAAAATTACCTGATGTAGCAATACTTGACGTTAAATTAGACAAAGGCGATAACGATGGTATCGAATTATTATCTCATATTAAATCGAAAAATAGCGATGTTCCAGTTATAATGATTTCAGGTCATGCCAACATAGAAATGGCCATTAAATCTTTAAAACATGGAGCATTTGAATTTATAGAAAAACCTTTCGATCAAGCTCGTTTATTAAACTTCATTTCAAGAGCAGTTGAGAATCTAAATTTGAAAAGTCAAAATAAAGACTACGAAAATAAGCTTTTTTCATCTTATGATTTAATTGGTAATAGCAAAAATACTTCATCAATTAGAGACCAGATTGATAAAATCTCAATTACAGAAAGTAGAATATTTATATCTGGTCCATCAGGATCTGGTAAAGAACTTATAGCTAGAAAAATTCATAAAAAATCTAAAAGAAGCAATAAACCTTTTGTGATTTTAAATGGAGCTTTACTGGATAACAATAAATATGAACTAGAATTATTTGGTGAAGAAAAAAAAGATGGATCTATTTCATATGGGGCTTTAGAGAAAGCAAACAAAGGAACTCTTTTGATCGATCATATTTCAGAAATACCTTTAGATATTCAATCTAAGATTTTAAGAGTTTTGATTGACCAAAAATTTAAAAGAATTAATGGCTCTAATGACATAAAAGTAGATGTAAGACTTATCTGCTCATCAAATAAAGATTTAAAAAATGAAATTCAATTAGGCAACTTTAGAGAGGATCTTTTCCACAGAATTAGTGTGTTTGAAATTCATGTAGAGCCTTTAAACAATCGAATTTCAGATATTCCTTTATTAATTAAATATTTTTCAGAAAAGATTTCAAATAATTATAATATTAAAACTTTAGAAATAGATGAAAATGACAGTTATATTCTTAATCATAATTGGAGAGGAAACGTAAGAGAATTGAGAAACCTAATAGAAAGGATTGCAATTTTACAACCTGATACTAAAGATAAAATCTCTAACATAATTAAAGAATCTTTAAAAAATGATAATTTTCAGGATAAAATCACAGAAAATAGCCTTTCTGTGCCATTAAAAGAAGCTAGAGAAAAGTTTGAAAAGGAGTATTTAACTGTACAATTAAAAAAATTTAATGGAAATATTTCAAAAACAGCAAATTTTGTTGGCATGGAAAGAAGTGCGCTTCACCGAAAGCTTAAAGGACTAGGAATAAAAGAATTCAATTAAATGAACATTATCATTTGTGGTGCTGGTAGGGTAGGTTTTACTATTGCAAAGCTATTGAGTGAGCAAGGCCATTCTATAACTATAATAGATCAATCCAGCGAAGATATTCAAAAAATCAATGATAGCTTAGATGTGAAAGCTATTGTTGGTAAAGGTACTTACCCTTCAATTCTTGAAAAAGCTAATGCATCAGAGGCGGATATGATTATTGCAGTTACCAGAAATGATGAAATTAATATGTTAATTTGTCAAATAGCATACTCAATTTTTAACATACAAAAAAAAATTGCAAGAATCAGATCACAAGATTATTTAAATCCAAAATTTACTAGAGTTTATAATAAAGAAAATTTACCTATTGATGTAATTATCTCTCCAGAAATTGAAATAGCAAAATCTATTCAAAGAAAACTAGAAGCACCAGGCGCACTAGATAGTGTCCCATTTTCGAAAAATAATATTAGATTGCTTGAAATCTTGATTAAAGATAATTGCAAGCTTATAGGTCAAAAATTAAATGAATTAACAAATAAATTTCCACAATTAGATGCAAATATAGTTGCAATTATTAGAAAAGATAAAACCTTTATTCCAAAAAAAACTGATCAAATTGAATTTGATGACAAGGTTTATGTTATAATTAATTCTTCTCAAATGGCTGAAACTCTTAATGCATTTGGACATGAAGAAAAAATTTCAAAAAAATTGTTAATTATTGGTGGTGGTAATATTGGTTATAATTTAGCAAAAAATCTAGAGGAAAGCTCAGAGTCTATTAGGGTAAAAATAATAGAAAAAAGTAAAGAAAGAGCAGAATATCTTGCAAGCAATCTCAATAATACAATAATTATTAATGGTAGTGGATTGGATGAGGAGACACTTGAGGAAGCAAATTTAGGAGAAGCTGAAACAGTTTTAGCTCTAACAAATGATGATGAAGATAATTTAATGGTAAGTGTTTTAGTTGAGAAATTTGCAAAGGATCAAAAAGATATTGATGATAAAAGAACTATGGCTTTAATCAATAAACCTAATTATTCACTACTCCAATCTTCATTAAAAATTGATGATATCATTGATCCAAGGATGAATACGGTCTCTAGTATTTTAAAACACATTCATAAAGGAACTATAGAGAATGCCTACACTATTTCTAATGGTGAGTATGAAGTAATTGAAGCCGAGATAATCGAAACATCTGAATTAATTAATAAAGAAATTAAAAATTCAAATTTACCTGATGATATAAGAATTGGTGCTGTATTAAGAGATAAGAAAGTTATTATTCCAAAATCTGATTTTGTTTTTCAAAAAAATGATAATGTAGTTTTTATTGCAAAAAATGACAGTATCCCAATAGTTGAGAATATTTTTAGGTTAAGTCAATAATTTTAATGTCTGGTATTAGAATAAGATACTTAAGTTTTTTTTTTGGCCTTATAGCAGTTCTCTCACTTTTAAATGTTATCTATTCATATTATCTAAATTTATATCTAAATCTTAATACTTATTACTTAAGCTTTATTTCTTCATCTATAATTGGATTTATTTTTTATAGGTTTGAAAAAATAAAATTAAAAGTGACAATTTTTGATAAAATCTTAACCGTCTTTTTTGGCTATTTGTTATTACCAATAATTTTATCTTTGCCGTTTTATTTTAGTATTTATAATTTAACTTTTTTAAATGCCTTTTTTGAGGCCATTTCAGGGTTTACTTCAACTGGTTTTACAATTTTTGATAATATTAAACATATAGATCAAAGCTTAATATTATGGCGTTCCTCAATTCAATGGATAGGAGGTTTATATTTTTTATTTTCAATTATTTATTTAATAGATATTTATGATGAAAATTTCAAAAAAACTCTTACACATTATTTATCTTTTAATAGTTCTGAAATTTTTAAACAATCATTTAAGATTTTCTTAATTTATTTTGGTTTAACACTGCTTATCTTTGTAGTTTTGAATTTTTTATCCATTAGAAGTTTTAACTCTTTCAATCTTGCATTAACGATAATTTCTTCAGGTGGTTTTTTACCAACAAACAATCTCTCTGATATTTTAAAAACTGATGCACAAATAATAATTTTTTCTTTATTATTATTATTTTCATTTTTTAGTATTTTCTTTTTTTATAATTTAATTTTTATCAAAAAAAAAAATATAAATTTTTTTTATGAAGATATTCATTTAATATTTTATTATTTTATCGTTGTTTCAATTTTTTTTATTTTTTTTTCTTTTAATAATGATTTTTCAAAAAATCTTTTGTCATTATCAAGCAGTATGTCAAATATTGGTTTTTCTTTAAATTTTGATCAATCTAATCTAAATATAATTTATTTAATTTTAGTAATAATTGGTGGATCCTTTTTTTCAACCAGTTCAGGTCTAAGATTTATTAAAGTCTATTCGTTATTTAAATATTCTATTAATCAAATTTTATCTTTTAGCAGACCAAAGAATATATTTATGAACAAATTAATTTTTACTAAGATTAATTTTGATTTTAAAGAAATTAATAAATATTTTTTAACTATTTTAATATTTGTAATTTCGCTATTTACTTTAACGTTACTTTTAAGTTTTAGTTTATTTGATTTTGAAAATGCCTTTAAACTATCAGTATTGACTATTATGAATACCGTCAATTCTTCAGCTTATGGTTTGTCCGATTTTGATTTTTACAATCTTAACTCATTTACAAAAAACTGTTTAATTTTATTTATGATCATTGGGAGAATTGAATTATTAACAATTTTAATAATAATTAAAAATTTTCTATTTAAAGATTAGATATATATTGTATATGTATTGTAAATTTGCGCCCTTAGCTCAGCTGGATAGAGCATCGGTTTTCTAAACCGAGGGTCGGAGGTTCGAATCCTCCAGGGCGCGCCATTTTTTATGTTTTTAGGTCATTTTTAGACCTTGCTAATTTTTCTCAGAATGTTTTAATTCCGCCAATTCAAATTAAACTTTGAATTATTTGTTAACAAATAAAACTATAACGTAGAGGAAGAATAATGTTTAAATACTTAAAACAATTAACTTCTTTAGTTGCTGTGTTTGCTGTGTTGCTTACTTTTTCAACAGAAACAATGGCTGCTAAAAAATCTAAGACACTAAAAAACACTCAGAAAACGGGTTTTGTTAGATGTGGAGTATCTCAAGGTCTTCCAGGATTTTCAAATGCTGATGCTGCTGGAAATTGGACTGGTGTAGACGTTGATGTATGTAGAGCGGTAGCTGCTGCAGTTCTAGGTGATGCAAACAAAGTTAAGTTTACACCACTAAGTGCTAAAGAAAGATTTACAGCTTTAACTTCTGGTGAGATTGATATCTTATCAAGAAACACAACTTGGACTCTTTCTAGAGATGCTGATATCGGACTTACTTTCGTTGGAGTAAACTTCTACGATGGTCAAGGTTTCATGGTTAGAAAAAGTTCTGGTATTACTTCAACAAGTCAATTCAAAAATGGTATCTCAGCTTGTACAAACATTGGTACAACAACTGAGCTAAACATGAGAGACTTCTTTAATTCAAGAGGAATTTCTTATGAGCCTGTTGCATTTGAAAAAGCTGACGAAGTTGTTGCTGCATACGATTCAGGAAGATGTGATACATATACAACTGATAAATCAGGATTAGCTGCTCAAAGAACAAAAATGAGCAACCCTGATGAGCATATTGTATTGCCAGAAACAATCTCTAAAGAGCCATTAGGCCCTGTTGTTAGACAAGGTGATGCTGTTTGGGAAGATATCGTAAGATGGTCTCTAAACACTATGATTGAAGCAGAAGAGTATGGAATTACATCTGCTAATGCTGACATGATGAAAACTTCAGAAAACCCACAAATCAAAAGATTAGTTGGTTCTGAAGGTGAATTAGGTGCTGCATTTGGTCTAGACAATGAGTGGAGCTTAAGAATTATCAAGCAAGTTGGAAACTATGGTGAAAGTTATAAAAGAAATATAGCAGACACTGGAATTTTACCTGACAGAGGTCCAAATGAATTATGGACTAAAGGTGGAATTTTATACGTACCACCTGCAAGATAATTGCACTTTTAATTAATTAAAAAGGGCTGGATTTTTCTGGCCCTTTTTTTATACATTCACTGTGAACTTTAAATTAAAAGATATATTACCTCAGCTAATTACAGTTGTTGCTGTAGTTTTAGTTTTTGGTTTCTTTGCAAATAATGCCTCAATTAATATGGAAAATAGAGGTATTGATTTTGGTTTTGGTTTTCTATCCCAAGCAGCCTCTTTTGATGTTCAGTTTTCATTAATCGATTATGATGGGTCACATTCATATTTTAGAGCTTATCTAGTTGGATTACTAAATACATTGCTTGTATCTGTAATTGGAATTATTTTTGCAACAATTTTAGGAGTGATAATTGGAGTAGCAAGGTTATCACCGAATTATTTAATTAATCAGTTTGCAGCTTTCTATGTAGAATTTTTTAGAAATATTCCTTTATTACTTCAGATTTTCTTTTGGTATTTTGCTGCTCTTAGAGCATTACCGTTACCACAAAATGCAGAACCTATTTTTGGCAATATTTATATGACCATTAAGGGTCTTTACGTTCCAACTTTTATCTGGGAAAACTTTAATATATTTTTTTATTCAGTTATCGCAGCAATAATTTCAATAATCGTAATTAGAATTCATGCTAAAAAAGTTCAAGAAACACAAGGAAAACAAATACCAGTATTTATTATTTCAATTGGTTTAATTATCATTTTACCACTATTGAGCTTTTTAATCGGTGGTGTGAGCGCCACTTTAGAGACACCAAAACTAATTCAATTAGCCCAAACATCTTTCAAATTTGAGGGTGGTATTAGTTTGCCACCAGAACTTATTGCATTAACACTTGCTTTATCTTTATATACCGCAACCTTTATTGCAGAGTGTGTTAGGGCTGGAATACAAGGCGTTGGTAAAGGCCAAAAAGAGGCAGCTGCATCAATTGGATTGAACCCAAATCAAGTTTTAAAACTAGTTATAATGCCTCAAGCATTAAGAATAATAATACCACCTACAACAAATCAATACTTGAATTTAACAAAAAACTCATCATTGGCAGCTGCTATAGCTTATCCCGATCTTGTGTTAGTTTTTGCGGGTACTGCTTTAATGCAAACAGGGAAAGCAATTGAGATAGTATTTATAACAATGTTTACTTATTTAACTTTAAGCATAACGATTTCATTATTTATGAACTGGTACAATAAAAAAATTGCAATTCAGGAAAAATAATTATGACTAAAATTAATTTTTTAAAACCTGATATTTCTAATTTAAATACATTTTTGTACATAGGTACATTTTTGTTTTTCCTAAGTATTTTGGATGTTTTTCTAAATTCTTTTTTTCAAATAAATCTTACTGGGTTTTTACCAAGTAAAATTAGTTTTGTTTTACCGATAATAATTGGATTTATAGGTTTATTTTTTATTCGAATTGAACAAAGTGGTTTTAAATTTTTAGATAGTTTAAATAAAAATATTAATACTAATAATTTTAATGCAATTCTTTCATTACTAATAATATTCATAATAATAAAATCCTTACCACCATTACTAAGTTGGTTCATAATTGATGCTAGTTTTGCTGGTGATAGTAAAGATGTTTGTTCAGGTAGTGGTGCTTGTTGGACTTATATTAAAGTATGGTTAAACAGATTTATGTATGGAATGTATCCAAATGCTGAACAATGGAGAATTAATTTATCTTTTATTTCTTTAGGACTTCTTGGATCCGTTGGTTATTTTGCAACTGAAAAATTTAAGAAATATTTAACACTTTATTATGTTGTAATTTATCCTTTTATAGCTTTTTTATTTATTTTCTTTTTTATTTCTGGTGGTCCAGTATTTTTTGATTTTTCTTATGGAATAATTGCTGCAA
>VMBT01000931.1_pt1 | contig 15993 bp, 18 predicted proteins | sample 4404301 | NCBI WGS metagenome assembly VMBT01 (sample SAMN12238535, study PRJNA552566) | marine metagenome | isolation source: Coastal seawater | place: USA: coastal Georgia, Sapelo Island | collected 2008-08/2009-08
GTCTCTTCTACCTCAGGAGCTTCCTCAACATCAGGAGCTTCCTCAACATCAGGAGCTTCCTCAACAACAGCCTCAACCTCAGGAGTTTTCTCAGCAATAGGCTTAGCCTCTACTGGCTTTTCATTATCTAATTTTTTCTTTTTAAAAGGTAATCCTAATTCACTCAAAAGCTGCATAGCTTCAGAGTCAGTATTTGCACTTGTAACAAATGTTATATCCATACCTGAAATTTTATTAATCTTATCAATATTAATTTCTGGAAAAATAATTTGTTCAGTGACACCTAAATTATAATTACCTCTACCATCAAAACCAGTATTTTTTACTCCATTAAAGTCTCTAACTCTTGGAAGAGCAGTGGTTACAAATCTGTCAAGAAATTCATACATTCTTTCCCCTCTAAGCGTTACTTTAACTCCAACAGGCATCCCTTTTCTCAATTTGAATGATGCAACATCTTTTTTAGACATTGTTGCAATCGCCTTTTGGCCAGAAATATCTGTAACTTCATTTAATGCATGATCAATAAGTTTCTTATCGTTAACAGCAGCACCTACACCCTTAGAAATAACGATTTTCTCAAGTTTTGGTACTTGCATAACATTATCGTAACTAAACTCTTTAATCAGTCTAGAAATGATGTTATTCTTATATTCTTTTTTTAATCTTGGTATATAACTCATATCTATAATACTTCGTCAGATTTTTTTGAAAATCTAACTTTTTTATCATTTTCAATTTTAAAACCAACTCTTGTTGGTTGACCATCTGATGTTATCAGAGAAATATTTGAAATATCAATAGATAATTCTTTTTCCGTAATTCCACCTTTTGGGTTATTTGCATTAGGCTTGTTGTGTTTTTTTACAACATTAACACCTTCAACAATAGCTCTATTCTTATTAGCAAATACTCTTAAGACTTTTCCTTGGGTTCCTTTTTGGTTACCAGCAATCACCTTAACAATATCTCCGGTTTTGATTTTTAATTTTCTTCTCATACAAATATTTTTAAAGCACCTCAGGTGCTAGAGATACAATTTTCATAAATTTTTTATCTCTAAGTTCTCTTGCAACAGGACCAAAAACCCTTGTTCCTTTCATTTCACCAGAAGCATCTAATAATACACATGCATTATCGTCAAATCTTATATACGATCCATCTTTTCTTCTAACTTCTTTAGTAGTTCTGACAACTACAGCAGAAGAAACAGCACCTTTTTTAACCATTCCATTAGGTGTTGCAGATTTTACGGAAACAACAATTTTATCTCCAATTGAAGCATATCTTCTCTTTGTACCACCTAGTACCCTAATAGTTAGGACTTCTTTGGCTCCGGTATTATCAGCAACTTTTAATCTTGATTCTTGTTGTAACATAATTATTTAGCTCTTTCAATTATTTCTACTAGTCTCCAACACTTAGACCTACTCAGTGGTCTTGTTTCCATTATCTTGACTCTATCTCCAATATTGCAATCATTCTTTTCATCATGAGCAACATATTTTTTAGTTTTTAATACGAATTTACCGTACATCGGGTGTTTAACCTTCTTAACCTCGGAAACCACAATAGATTTCTGCATTTTGTTACTTGTAACAACTCCGATTCTTTCTTTTCTTAAATTTCTTTTTTCCATATTCAAATAGAATAAATTAATTGTTGTCTCTTTTGTTTAATTCTGTCATAATTCTGGCTATAGATTTTCTTACAGCCTTAATCTGAATTGGATTTTCCAATGGAGACACAGCATGAGCCATTTTTAGCTCATTGTATTTCTTTTTATTTTCAACGAGCTGTTCATTAAGCTCTTCACTTGATAGTTTTACTACTTCCTGTTGCTTCATATTTTCAATATTATGCTTCGTAATCTCTTGCGATTATAAATTTTGTTTTAACAGGTAACTTTTGTGCAGCAAGTCTCAATGCCTCTTTTGCAATGTCTAGTGGTACACCACCAACTTCAAAAAGTATTCTCCCTGGTTTTACTACAGCAGCCCAATATTCAACAGCTCCTTTTCCCTTACCCATACGAACCTCTAATGGTTTCTTAGTAATCGGTTTATCTGGAAAAATTTTAATCCAAAGTTGACCTTCCCTTTTCATGTATCTTGTTGCTGCAATCCTTGCTGCTTCAATCTGTCTTGAGGTTAAAAAGTTTGAATCAAGAGACTTAATTCCAAACATTCCGTTAGAAAGCCTGTGGCCTCTTCCAGAGTTACCCTTCATCCTACCTTTTTGTACCTTACGATATTTTGTTTTTTTCGGTTGTAACATCGTTGATTAATTTCTTTTTCTTCTGTTATTTTTTCCTTGTTTTTTTGAAAGACCTACAAGTGGATTTAAATCTCTTTTACCATAAACTTCACCCTTCATAATCCAAACTTTAATTCCTATTCTTCCGTAGGTGGTATGTGCTTCAACCATAGCATAATCAATATCAGCTCTAAAAGTTGAAAGAGGAATTCTTCCTTCCTTGTAGTGCTCATTTCTTGCCATTTCAGCTCCGTTTAACCTACCACTAATTTGTATTTTTATACCCTCGGCGTTCATTCTAATTGAGGCAGCAATAGCCATTTTGATCGCCCTTTTGTATGAAATTCTGTTTTCAATTTGTCTTGCAACACTAGATGCTACAAGAAATGCATCCAACTCTGGTCTTTTGATTTCATAAATATTCAATTGAATATCCTTAGAAGTAATCTTTTTTAATTCTTCTTTTAGCTTATCAACTTCCTGACCACCTTTTCCGATGATTATACCAGGTCTTGCAGTTGTAATAGTAATTGTTACAATCTTTAGAGTTCTTTCGATTATTACTCTTGAAATACTTGCTTTTGCTAGACGGGCATGAACATATTTTCTAATCTTCTGATCTTCGGCCAATTTATCTCCATAATCATTGCCGCCATACCAGTTAGATTCCCATCCTCTGATGATACCAATTCTATTTCCTATCGGATTTGTTTTTTGTCCCATTTATTTAATTACTTTGAGTATTTTCTTTAGTATTCAATACAATTGTTACGTGATTAGATCTTTTTCTAATTCTATGTGCTCTACCTTGAGGAGCAGTTCTAATTCTTTTAAGCATAGAAGCACTATCAACTTTAATCTCATGAATATATAAGTTTGCATCTTCTATATTAGCCTCTTTGTTTTTTGCCTGCCAATTTGAAATAGCAGATAATAATAACTTTTCAAGCTTTCTAGACGCCTCTTTCTGGCTGAATCTAAAAATATCTAAAGCTTGATCAACTTTTTTACCTCTAACCAAGTCAGCAACAATTCTCATCTTTCTTGGCGAAGTAGGGCAATTATTAAGCTTCGCAACAGCCATATTGTTATTTTCTTTCATATTTTCTTTACTAACAGCCATATTTCTATTTTTTTCCCTTGTTCTTAGCTCCTGCATGTCCTCTAAAGGATCTTGTTGGAGAAAACTCACCTAACTTATGTCCAACCATATTTTCTGTTATATAAACAGGTATAAATTGTCTACCGTTGTGAACAGCTATAGTTTGACCTACAAAATCAGGAGTTATCATGCTTGCTCTTGACCAAGTCTTAATAACCGTCTTTTTGTTATCCTGGATATTTTTTTCCACCTTTCTGTTTAACTTGTAGTGGACATATGGTCCTTTTTTTAATGATCTAGACATAATTATTTATTTCTTCTTTCAATAATATATTTATTACTTTCTTTAGTTTTCGATCTGGTTCTAAATCCTTTGGCTGGGATTCCTTTTCTTGATCTTGGATGACCTCCAGATGCCCTTCCTTCTCCACCACCCATTGGATGGTCAACAGGGTTCATAGCAACAGGTCTTGTTCTAGGTCTTCTTCCTAACCATCTTGTTCTTCCAGCCTTACCTGAAACTGTCAACTGATGATCAGAATTAGAAACCACACCAATGGTAGCATAACAATTACTCAAAACTAATCTAGTTTCGCCAGAGGGTAACTTAATTGTGGTAAACTTACCTTCTCTAGCCATTAACTGGGCATATGAACCAGCACTTCTAGCCAAAGTTGCACCTTTGCCAGGCCTCATTTCGATACAAGAAATTACGGTTCCTAACGGAATACTAGAAAGTGGCATTGCATTACCGATATCAGGAGATACAGATTGACCTGAAACAATCTTAGAGCCAACCTTAATTCCCTTTTGAGCGATTACATATCTTTTTTCATTATCAGAGTAAATAACTAAAGCGATAAACGCTGATCTGTTAGGATCGTACTCAATTGAAGTTACCTCTCCGACAACATCATGTTTATCTCTTTTAAAATCTATTACTCTATATCTTTTCTTATGACCTCCCCCTTTGTATCTCATAGTCATTCTACCCTGATTATTTCTTCCACCGCTTTTTTTCATCGGCTTTAATAGAGATTTTTCAGGTTTAGATGTAGTAACTTCTGAATATTCGTTTACTATTCTAAATCTTTGTCCTGGGGTTATTGGTTTTAATTTTCTAACTGACATTATCTTAAATTTTAAGCGTTAGCGTATAAATCAATTGATTCTCCTTCTGCTAATTGAACAATTGCTTTTTTTACTGCATTTGTTTTACCATATTGTATTCCAACTTTGGTATATCTAATTCTTCTATCAGCACGTACATTGATAGTTCTAACTTTTTCAACTTTAACACCATAAGAAGCTTCAACAGCTTTTTTAATTTCAACCTTGTTGGCTGATTTGCTAACTTGAAAAGTGTAACAATTATTTAATTCACTATCATTCGTAGCCTTTTCTGTAATAATAGGTTTTATCAAAAGACTCATAATTATTTACTTAAATTTTCATTTATACTTACCAAGGAGCTTTCAGAAATAATCAGTTCTTTAGCATTTAAAATTTTATAAGTGCTTATCTCAGAACTAGTTACCACTTCAGATCCTTTAAAATTTCGCGATGACAAATATACATTATTATTTGGGGCGCCAAATACAATGAGAGATTTTTTGTCTTCTATATTCAGAGCTTTCAAAACATCAATAAACATTTTAGTTTTTGGTGCCTTAAAATCAAAATCTTCAATAACTTTTATAGCTTTATCTTGTGCTTTAAGGGTTAATGCAGATTTTCTAGCTAATCTCTTAAGTTTCTTATTTAACTTAACATCATAATCTCTTGGTCTTGGGCCAAATATTCTACCTCCACCTCTAAAAACACCAGACTTTATACTACCAGCACGAGCTGTACCTGTACCTTTTTGCTTTTTGATTTTTCTTGTACTCCCTGTAATATCTGCTCTTTCTTTAGCTTTATGTGTACCTTGTCTTTGATTTGCCAGGTACTGTTTCACGTCTAAATATAGAGCATGTTCGTTAGGCTTAACAGAAAAAATTTCTTTGGGTAGAGTTACTTCTCTCCCTGTTTCCTTACCTTTTGAATTTAACACCGCTATTTTCATTACTTCTGTATTATTACGTAAGAATTTTTATGTCCTGGAACACAACCTTTAACTAGTAAAAGATTTTTTTCAGGCATTATCTTTAAAACTCTTAAATTCAACACTTTAACTTTTTCTCCTCCCATTCTTCCGGCCATCTTCATTCCTTTGAAGACTCTTGCAGGATATGAAGCTGCACCAATAGAACCTGGAGCTCTTAATCTGTTATGCTGACCATGAGTAGCTTGTCCTACTCCAGCGAATCCATGTCTTTTTACAACACCTTGAAATCCTTTTCCTTTAGAGATTCCTGAAACATCAACAAATTCACCTTCTTCAAAATGATCTACACTTATTGTGTCTCCCAAATTCAGATCCTGATCAAAACCTTGAAACTCTACTACTTTAGTTTTAGCAACGGTACCAGCCTTTTTAGCATGGCCATGAGCTGCCTTAGTAGTACTTTTCTCTGTCTTGTCATCGAAACCTAATTGAACAGCTTTATAACCGTCAACTTCTTCAGTTCTGACTTGGGTAACAACACAAGGACCAGCTTCTATAACAGTACACGGAACATTTTTTCCGCTCTCGTCGAAAATACTGGTCATTCCTATTTTTTTACCTATTAACCCAGACATAATTTTATATTTCTATTTATTTTAAAAAATTAGGGTCAAAATAATTTAACCCTAAATTATTTTTCTCCATTTTTCCTTCGCGAAACGCTCCGGACATTTTAAACCAGTTTAACCTGGCAGGTATAATTTATACCTTAATTTCTACTTCAACACCACTCGGCAATTCTAACTTCATAAGAGCATCAATTGTTTTTGAAGATGTACTGTAAATATCAAGTAATCTTTTGTATGAACTTAATTGAAATTGCTCTCTTGATTTCTTATTCACGTGCGGTGATCTAAGAACTGTAAAAAGTTTTTTGTGTGTTGGTAATGGAATCGGACCCGTAACCACAGCACCTGTACTTTTTACAGTCTTAACAATCTTTTCAGCAGAGTTATCTACTAAACTATGATCGTAAGATTTTAACTTTATTCTAATTTTTTGACTCATTATTAATATTTGTTACGAATCAGTTGATCCATTAGCCTTTTTAATTACTTCTTCAGAAACATTTGAAGGAGTAGCTGCATAGTGAGAAAACTCCATAGTTGATGTAGCTCTACCAGATGATAATGTTCTTAAAGATGTTACATAACCAAACATTTCTGATAAAGGGACGTCAGCTTTAACAACCTTTGATCCAGCTCGATCACCCATATCATTAACCTGGCCTCTTCTTCTATTTAAATCTCCAACTATATCACCCATATTTTCTTCAGGTGTAAGAACCTCAAGTTTCATTATAGGCTCCATAATTACAAACTTTGCAAGTTTTGCAGCATTTTTAAAACCAATCTTTGCAGCTAATTCAAAGGATAACTGATCTGAATCGACGTCATGATAAGAACCATCATTAAGAGTTACTTTCATAGAATCAACCTCATAACCAGCTAACGGTCCATTTTGCATAGCCATTTTAAACCCTTTTTCAACAGATGGAATAAATTCTTTAGGAACATTACCACCTTTAATATTAGAAACAAACTCTAAGCCTTGTTTTCCTTCTTCAGCAGGTTCAACAGTAAATGCAATATCAGCAAATTTACCTCTACCACCAGATTGTTTTTTATAAACTTCTCGATGATCAGCCTTAAGTGTAATGGCCTCTTTATATTCAACCATAGGCTCACCTTCATTTACTTCGACTTTAAATTCTCTTTTTAATCTATCAACAATAATATCTAAGTGAAGCTCTCCCATCCCAGAAATTATAGTTTGACCAGAAGCTTCATCAGTTCTAACCGTAAATGTTGGATCTTCTTCAGAAAGCTTAGCAAGAGCCATACCTAATTTATCTACGTCTGCTTTTGTTTTAGCTTCAACTGCAATACCAATTACTGGATCAGGGAAATCCATACTTTCCAGAACTATTGGAGATTTTTCAGCTGTTAAACTATCACCTGTTTTAATATCTTTAAATCCAACTGCAGCACCAATATCACCCGCTTCAATTACATCAATCGCATTTTGCTTATTAGAATGCATTTGATAAATTCTTGAAATTCTTTCTTTTTTACCTGATCTATTGTTTAAAACGTAAGATCCTGCGTTTAATTTTCCAGAATAAACTCTGAAAAAAGCAAGTCTTCCGACAAAAGGATCTGTAGCAATTTTAAATGCTAGAGCAGCAAATGGCTCATCAACAGAAGGTTTTCTTGAAATCTCTTCATCATTATCTGGGTTAGTACCTACAATAGCATCTTTATCAACTGGAGAAGGTAAATACCTACATACAGCATCTAAAAGGAACTGAACTCCTTTGTTTTTAAAGGCAGATCCACATATCATTGGGATAATAGCCATATCCATCACTGCAGCACGAAGTGCGTTATGAATTTCTTCTTCAGTTATAGAGTCTTCATCCTCCATATACTTTTCCAAAAGGTTATCATCGTAAGAAGCTACTTCTTCAATTAACAAACCTCTATATTTTTTTGCTTCCTCTTTAAGATTATCAGGGATATCAATTATATCAAAAGTTGATCCCATTGATTCATCGTGCCAAACAATAGCTCTATTTTTAATCAAATCTACTATTCCTTTAAAATCAGCCTCTTCACCGATTGGCAATACAATTTGAACAGCATTGGATCCAAGCATTTCCTTAACTTGTTTACAAACCATTTGAAAGTTTGAACCTTGCCTGTCCATTTTATTTACAAAACCTATTCTTGGAACCTTATAATTATCAGCAAGTCTCCAATTAGTTTCTGATTGAGGCTCAACACCATCAACAGCACTAAATAAGAAAACAAGACCATCTAAAACACGTAATGATCTGTTAACTTCAACAGTAAAGTCTACGTGACCAGGAGTATCAATTATGTTAAAATGATAACCTTTCGAGTCTGCAGTCTTTTTACCGTTATCAGTTGGAAAATCCCATGTACAAGTTGTAGCTGCAGAAGTTATTGTAATACCTCTTTCTTGTTCTTGCTCCATCCAATCCATAGTTGCAGCACCATCATGTACCTCACCTATTTTGTGTGAAACACCTGTATAATAAAGAATTCTTTCAGTAGTTGTGGTTTTACCTGCGTCAATGTGAGCAGCAATACCAATATTTCTTGTATATCTTAAATCTCTAGCCATGCTATATTAAAATCTAAAGTGTGAAAATGCTTTATTTGCTTCAGCCATTTTATGAGTGTCAACTTTTTTCTTAACGGCAGCTCCTTCTTCCTTCGATGCAGCTAAAATTTCTGCAGCAAGCTTTTGCGCCATTGATTTCTCATTTCTTTTTCTTGAGAAATTAATTAACCATTTCATGGCAATTGAAATTTTTCTATCAGATCTAATAGGACTAGGTATTTGAAATGTAGCTCCACCTACTCTTCTGCTTCTAACCTCAACATGAGGCATCACATTTGACAAAGCATCTTTCCAAACATCCAAAGCTGATTTTTCTTCGTCAGTCTTTTTTGATTCTACAACATCAATTGCATCATAAAAGATTCTGAAGGCAACAGACTTTTTACCACTCCACATCATCATATTCACAAATCTGGTAACGAGCTTGTCGTTAAACTTAGGATCTGGAAGTAACGGACGTTTTTTTGCCTGCTTTTTTCTCATATTTTTCTAATTAATTATCCTATTATTTCTTTGGTCTTTTTGCGCCATATTTTGATCTTCTTTGAGTTCTACCTTCAACACCTGCTGTATCAAGGGCACCTCTAATAATATGGTATCTAACACCAGGAAGATCTTTTACTCTACCTCCTCTAACTAGTACGATTGAATGTTCTTGTAAATTATGACCTTCTCCAGGAATATATGCGTTAACTTCGTTTCCGTTGGTAAGCCTTACCCTAGCAACTTTTCTCATAGCTGAATTTGGCTTCTTAGGAGTAGTAGTATATACACGTGTACAAACACCTCTTCTTTGTGGACAAGAACTAAGAGCTGCTGATTTACTTTTCTTTGTAATTTTAGCTCTTCCTTTTCTTACTAATTGCGATATAGTTGGCATATTGTAAAATATATTTTTTTTAACCTCTCATTTTAAGAGGCGCGCAAAGTTAGAAATTAAAATCAATTATTCAAATGTTACATCTTAAATTTTCTAACTTTTTCAAAAAAAAATTATTAATTATATTAAAATCAATTAATTAACGTTCATTTAATCAGATAAATTTCAGCACAATTACATGAAATCACAATTACTTTTTATAAAATTCCTTTTGGTGACTAGTTTTATTTATTCACAGGATTATAATTTGAAATTTATTAATGAATCTGAATCAAATAAGAGAGTTAAAATATTTGACAACTACAAAGATTTGGTTTTAAGTGTTGAGGACACTTTGATTTCTCTTAAAAAAAGAGGTAATCTTGAAGCTGAAGTAAAATCATTTATTATGGTTGATTCGTTTAATTATGAAGTTAAAATAAATAAAAATCAAAAAATAAAATATGTTAAGATTTCAAATTTATCAGATCTAGACAACGATGTTTTAAATATTTTAAATGTTTATAAATTAGAAAATGGATTAGTCAAATTTGAAGAAATTGATGAGATATTAAGTGAAATTTCTAAAAAATTATCTAGGAAAGGTTTTCCGTTTGCTACGTTAGCCTTCAAAAACCATGAATTAATAACATCATTAACTCTCGAATCCGATTTACTTATCGACTATGGTGATAAAAGATTTCTAGACAAGGTAGTAGTCAAAGGATACGAAGACTTTCCAAAAAATTTTAAAAAAAATATTTTCAAACTCAAAAAAGACAAATTACTTGATTTAGAGCAAGCTTTGGATAAGTCTAAATTGATTAACAGAACAAAATTTGCAAGAAACTCAAGAGATCCAGAGATATTATTTACTAAAGATTCTACTTCACTTTTTCTGTATCTTGAAAAAATCAGAAAAAATTCATTTGACGGATTTATTAGCTTTGATACTGACGAGAATTCAGGGAAGATAAATATCCAAGGTTATGCTAAAATCAGTCTTAACAACACCTTTAATGCAGGTGAAAATATAAACTTTGACTTTAACGCTCAAAAAAACCAGGACAGATCATTAAAATCTAATATTAATATTCCATACTTTTTAGGGTCAGCATTTAACGTAAATTATACATTAAACCTTATTCAGAAAGACTCAACGTATACTTCTAATGAAAATATAATTGACATTGATGTGAACTTAAACAAAACCAAACTAGGTTTAGGTTTTCAGAAAAACAAATCAGATTCAGGGATTGAGACTGAAAATATAAAAAGTTTTGACAGTAAATTATTTAATGTATTTTCAGAATACCTGATTATTGACGAAGGAGATAAATTTAATCCTGAATTTTTTAAACTAAACTTAAGATATGGTTTAGGAAAAAAGGAACAATCAAATAACATCACAAGTATTAGTAAGTATAAATTAGAAATAAGCAAAAAATTTAATATTTCTAAAAGATTTAAATTTCAGCCTCTAATTATCAAAGAAAAAATAAATTCAAAAAATTTAGTTAATAATGAGTTATTAAGATTCGGCGGTGGTAATTCGATAAGAGGTTTTGACGATAATAGTATATTTTCAGACAGTTACACCTTACTAAAAACCAACCTGAATTATTATTTAAATGATACCATATATATATATACCATTTTTGATATAGCAAATTACACTGATAATATCTTGAATATTGAAAAGGATATTTACTCTGGTGGATTTGGTTTTTCAACACTTACAGAAAACGGTTTAATATCAGTAAATTACTCTAAGGGTAACAATTGGGGGAACTCATTTAACCTTAAAAATGCCAAAATTAATGTCATATTCTTGACTTTTTTCTGATTAGCGACAGGGTAAATCTTAAAAAAACCTTAAAATTTTACAATTAAATGTTGTTTTATTAACATTAATTTATGATTTTTGTTTTTGGACTAATTCAAATATAATTAAAATGAAAACAAAGTTTAGTGGAATTTTGACGCTAGTTTTAGCGTTTGTTGTGCAACTAACATTTGCACAAGACAAAGCGGTTTCAGGAACTGTTTCTGATGAGTCAGGAATGCCTGTTGCCGGAGTAAACATTATTGTGCAAGGCACATCCTCTGGAACTCAGTCTGACTTTGATGGTAATTACAGCATCATGGTTGACGAGGGAGCAGTTTTGACATTTAGTTATGTTGGATATACAACTGAATCAAGAACAGTTGGATCCTCCGACACAATTAATGTTACAATGAGCGAAGATGTAGCACAATTAGAAGAAGTAGTAGTAACTGCACAAGGTATTACAAGAGAAAGAAAAGCTCTTGGTTATGCTGTAAGTGAGGTTGCTGGTGAAGAAATGGAACAAAGAACTGAAGGTGATGTTGCCAGAGTACTTTCTGGAAAAGCATCAGGGGTAAATATTACTAGCCAGTCTGGTACTTCAGGATCTGCAACAAATGTTGTTATTAGAGGTTATACTTCTATTAATGGTAACAACCAAGCACTTTTTGTTGTTGATGGTGTTCCTTACAGTACTGAAACAAATGCTCAAGGTGGTTTCCTTAGTGGTAACCTTGGTTCAAGTAGATTCTTAGATCTTGATCCTAACAACATTGAGAGCGTTAACGTACTTAAAGGTTTAGCTGCAGCTACATTATATGGTACTGCTGGTAAAAACGGTGTAATCGTAATTACTACAAAATCTGGTTCTCTTCAAGCAAAAGGGCCTAAGAAAACTGAAATTACTGTAAACCAATCATATTTTGTTAACGAAATGGCTTCTATGCCTGATTATCAAGATACGTACGGTGGTGGTTTTGACCAATCATTTGGTTGGTTCTTCAGTAACTGGGGACCTGCTTTCGCTCCAGATGGAGTTGATGGATACTTAAATGATCCAGCTGGAATCATTCAGCCTGACGGAACAGTTGAACACCCATACGGTTCTTCAGCTTTTCTTAACGCTTTCTTAGGTGGTAACAATGTATTAAATCAGCAGTATACTGGTGAAAGATACGATTGGAAACCTTACAAAAGTGTTGAGAATTTCTTCAGATCAGGTAGTGTTTCTAATACATCTATTAACATTAGAGGTGCATCTGATGATGGTAAAATCTCATACAATGTTAACTATGGTAACTTAGATGAAGAAGGATTTACACCTGGTAACGGATTAAGAAGAAACAATTTATCTGTTGGTGGACGTGCACAACTGTCTAACAAATTTACTGTTCAAGGTTCTATGAACTACAGTAATACATCATTTGTTTCTCCTCCTGTTGCAGCATCTAGAGGTAACGGTACATTAGGATGGTCAACATTCGGTAATGTATTCTTTACTCCAAGAAACGTTGACTTAATGGGATTACCTTATACTATTCCTGAAAATGGTGGTAGTATTTACTATAGAAATGGTAATGACATTATCAACCCTAACTGGTCAGTTGCTAATGCACAAGGTGGTCAAACAGTTAATAGAATAAATTCTACTACTAGTTTAACATATGAATTTAATGATAATCTTTCTTTAACTTATCGTTATGGACTTGACTGGTATAACGAAAGAAATAAAGAATATTCTAACAAAAACGGTGTTAACTTTAACCAAGCTATCTTTGGTTACTTAAATACGTGGGATAACAACGTGGCTATCCACAACCACTATGTAAGTTTAAATGGTAGTTATGATTTAAGTGACGATGTTGGATTAACTTTCAACGTAGGTGCAACTTCTAACAGAAGAACTTACGATCGTGAAGGTACTGCAAGTAGTGGTCAAATTGTATACGGTGTTATACAACATTTCAACTTTGAGAATCAAACTCCAATATCTTACTTTGGTGCAACTAACACATTAGGTGTATTTGGTAGTGCTGATATTGATTACAAAGACTATTTATTTGTAACATTACAAGCAAGAAACGATTGGGTTTCTAACCTACCAACTGAGAACAACAGTATGTTCTACCCAAGTGCTAGTGTATCTTTCTTACCTACATCTATGGATGAAAACTTTAAGTCTGAAAACTTATCATACTTAAAAATAAGAGCTGGTTACGGTACTTCTGCTGGTTTCCCTGGTGGATATCCTACTGTAAACACTGTAGGTCAAGCAACAAACCAAAATGGTGGTCTTAACGGTGGAATTATTACTAACTCTGTAAGTAACTTCCAAGCAAACCCAAATTTAAAACCTGAGTTACTAGGTGAATTCGAATTAGGATTTGACGCTAGAGTTTGGAAAAACAGAATTGGTATTAATGCTTCTTACTTTGAAAGAACAAGTAAAGATCTAATCGTATTCAAACCACTTCCAACTTCATCTGGATATACTTCAACACAAGATAACATTGGTAAGATTGAAGGTGACGGTATTGAAGTTGATGTTGATTTAGATATGTTTGAAATTCTTCCTGTAAATGTTGATGGTCTTAGCTGGAATGCTAGGGTTAACTTTACTAAGAGTAAAGCTGTCGTAACTGAGCAGGCTGATGATCAAATTATATATGGTGGTTCTACAGCTACATGGATAGGTGGTAACGCTGCAATTCAGGGTGAACCTCTTGGTGTTATAGTTGGTTCTAGAATCGAAAGAGATGACAATGGTAATTATGTAGTTAATGCATCTGGTAACTATGGTATTGAAGATGTTATGGCTATTGATGCTAACGGTAACGAAGTTCCATTAGGTACAGAAGGATCTAGAACAATTACTCCGATAATTGGTAATCCAGAGCCTGATTATGTAATGAACTTTATAAACACTTTAAAGTATAAGAACTTTACTTTAGGATGGCAATTAAGCCATACTGCTGGTGGAGATATCGTTGCTAAAACAGTTGCTACATTACTTGGTCGTGGTGGTATCGTAGAAGACAGAAAGAATACATTTATTCTTCCTGGTGTTGAAAACGATGGTACTCCTAACAACTTACAGATCAATAACTCTACTTACTACTTTAATAATGTATTATTTGGTCCACTTGAATTATCAGTTTATGATGGTTCAGTTGTTAGACTACAAGAATTATCTTTATCATACGCTTTCCCACAGAAGTTCTTAGATAAAACTCCTTTTGGTGCGTTATCTTTAACAGCTACAGGATTTAACTTATGGTATGATGCCTATAATGTTCCTGATGCTACTAACTTCGATCCAAACGTTGCCGGTACAGGTGTTGGTAATGCTAGAGGATGGGATTTCCTTAATGGACCTAGTTCAAAAAGGTATGGTATTAGTATTAAAGCATCATTTTAATAACGAATAAATCAATCAATTATGAAAAGAATATTTAAATATTTAATGATGACAGTCATCGCAGCCGGTACGATGTTCTACTCATGTGAGACCACTGAGTTAGAGGATCTAGTCGACCCGAATGCACTGTCTCCAGATCTAGCTGATGCTGATCTGTTATTAAACTCTATCCAATTAAGCTACCTCGGAGCAATGCAGGACATGCAATTTAACGGTGCTGCTTTAGGAAGAATTAGCTATATGGGTGGTAGAGATTATTATAACAACTTCGGTGGTGGTACTGTAAGTGGAGCTTGGGGTAGTTTATACTCTGGAATGCTTCCTGATATCGCTGCTATTGAAGCGCAAAATGGAGAGGAAAATTTATTAGCCTTCCATTTAGGAGTTTCTAAAGCCATGGCTTCACACGTCATGATGGGTATTGTCGACTCTGTAGGAGACATTCCGTTAAGTGAAGCAAACAACCCAAGCGAATATCCATCTCCATCTGTTGATGATGATGCTGATGTTTATGCTGCGGCAGTTGCAATGTTAGATGAGGCTGAGTCTTATCTAAATGCAGCAGGTGGTGGTGATGACTTATTCTATGGAGGTGATACTTCAAAATGGATGAAGTTTATCAATACATTAAGAATGCGTGCAATGCTAACTACTGGTGATTATGCTGGTGCATTAGCACAGGGTGGTATTATCGATACTGCTGATGCAGACATGCAATTCAATTATGGAACTCAAGAACTTCAACCTGATACACGTCACCCATGGTACCAATCAGATTATACAACTTCTGGTGCTAACATTTATCAGTCTAACTGGCTAATGAACCTAATGGTTGGTGACCCTGGTGAATGGTATAATGCTCCTGTAGCGTATCCTGGTCTTGGAAATGAAGAAGATGGTGCTGTTCAACGAGCAGTAATGTCAGACGATCCAAGAAGAAGATACTATTTCTACAGACAACAGTGGATTACACCAGGACAAACTGGTATGCTTTATGCATTTGACGCAGGACCATATGTATGGCCTCTTTCATGGAACGGTGGTATTGATGATACAGCGAACGGAGAAACACTTCAATGTTCACTACAACTTCAACCATTCCATTTAGACTTCACAGAAGAAGGTACTGATGCTTACGGTATGGTAGGAAGATGGTGTGCTGCTAACTTAGGTTACTGGGGTAGATCTCACGGTAATGATGAGGGAACACCTCCTGATAACTTTACAAGAACAGCTGTAGGTGTTTATCCTGCAGGTGGTAGCTTTGACAACC
>VMBT01000937.1_pt1 | contig 15960 bp, 20 predicted proteins | sample 4404301 | NCBI WGS metagenome assembly VMBT01 (sample SAMN12238535, study PRJNA552566) | marine metagenome | isolation source: Coastal seawater | place: USA: coastal Georgia, Sapelo Island | collected 2008-08/2009-08
ATCGACCAAATAAGAGCTCCCGTTATTAAACCATATTGCCAATCACCAAAAAAATAGATTGGAATGCCAACACTTAATCCAAAGAGTATTGGAGTAAATTCAAATATAATTAAAACTGATGCAATAAAACTTGTCCCAAGACTCTCCATTATTCTAGAAAACTTAATGGTGTCCTCTTGCACCCTCTGTGAGGCACCCTCAATAGTTCTCGCTTTATCATAAACTGAATGGTACCATTCAACCATAGCAGTTCGCCATCTAAATAAAAAATGATTTGTAAAAAAACTTATTGCTACAGCTACAGCAACTGCAATTCCTGCTAATGTTATAAAAGATAGTAAACTTGCCCAATACTCAGATATAGTGATTGAATTTGGGGCGGAAAGAGCTTTTTGAATAAGGTCATAAAATTCACCAAACCATTCATTAATTCTAACATCAATTTTTACTTGAAACCAAATAGATGAGAGAATTAAAATAGAACCGGGCCATGCCCAAATTGCCCATCTAGTATTAGTAAAAAATTTAAACATATTTTATATATAATTACATAATTTGTTATTTAAAGATTTAAAATATTACTTGAGAAAATCATCAACTTCAACTTGATATGACTCCACTAAGCGATTTGTTTCATTTGCCATACCAACAACTGCTATCATTTCTTTTAGCATTTTATCCGACATTCCTTTTTTTCTAGCTGCGGCTGTGTGAGAACGAATACAATACTCACAACTGTTAGTCATTGAAACAGCAATATAAATCATTTCTTTCGTAAGAGGGTCTAATGCACCTTTCTTCATTACTTCCCTCAGTGAATTCCAAGTTCTTTCTAAAGTTTCAGGGTCATTCGCAATAGTTTTCCAAAAATTGGGAATATTTTTAATTTTTCTCTCTTTTTTAATATGATCAAAAACTTTTTTAACTTTTCCAGAAGCTTTTTTTTCGTCTATAGTTTTGAATATTGTCATACAGTCTCCTAGTTTGGAAACTATAATAAATTAGAAAAGGACAAGATTAAAGGTAGTTATTTCTTCTTTTGTCGTCTTTTATTACGTCTGTATTTAGATCCTCTTTTGCGACGACCACGGTGTTTTTTTGGATATCCCATAATTAGGAAGGTTTATACAAATTCTTAATAGTAAGTCAAAGATTAATAATGCCAATCTTTAGCTTCATTAAACAAAAAATCTCTAAAAACCTCTAATCTACGATCATTTTTGAATGCTTCTGTATAAACAAAGTAAGTTTGATATGATGGACCTTCAACATTAGGAAGTACTCGAACCAAATGTGGTTTATCAGCAACCATATAATCTGGAAGAGAGGCTAAGCCTGCACCTTTTTCAACTGCTAAAGACATTCCATAAATACTATTGACTCTAAATTTAGGTCGTCTTTTAATTCCATCTTTTCCTAACTTTAAAATCCAATCGATGTTAGAGATTGGAGAAGGCAATCCTGATCCAAAACATATTAAGCTGTGTTTATCTAAATCATTAATATTTCTTGGAATACCTGCAGATTGCAAATAGTCAGATGAGCCATAAATATGGTTATGAAAGTTAACAAATTTTTTGAATATTAAATTTGCTTGGGTGGGTTTTTTTACACGAACAGCAACATCTGCTATTCTGCTTGATAAATCTACTTCTTCATCAGACATGATGATACTAACTTCCATATCAGGGAATTGATCAGTAAATTTTGTTATTCTTGGTGTCAGCCAGGTTGATCCAAAACCGACAGTTGTGCTTATGGTGAATTTACCAACAGGTTTGGTTTTTTTATCAATCAATTTTTTTTCAAAATTAGATACTGAATTATTAATTTGACTGACTGTATTGAATAAATTTTCCCCTTGCTCGGTTAATCTTACTCCTTTTTGATGACGTATGAATAGTGGTGTTTTTAAATCATACTCTAAATCTTGAATTTGTCTACTTAGGGCAGATTGACTAATATTTAATTTTGCACTTGCTTTTGAAATACTTTTTGAAATTGCTATTTCATAGAATGATTTTAATTTATCCCAATCCATTATCTAAGTGAGTCTATCTTTTTTTTATAATTTTCTTTACCACCAGAAAATATATATGAACCAGCAACTAATACATCAGCATTTGCATCTTTGCATATTTGTGCTGTTTCACTATTTATACCTCCGTCCACTTCGATTTCATAATTAAGATTTCTTTCTTTTCTAATATTAGCTAATTCAGTTATTTTATTTATTTCTGAATGCATAAACTTTTGTCCACCAAATCCAGGAACAACAGTCATGACAATAACCATATCAATTAAATCTAAAAACTCTGTAATCTCTTTTATGGAGACTCTTGGATGTACTGCGATGCCTGCTTTTAAGTTAGCTGACTTTATTTGCTTAATAATTTCTTTGCTATTATTGTCAGCTTCTGGATGAAAACTTATAATGTCAGATCCAGCTTTAATATATTCATCAATATATTTTTTTACGGGTGTAATCATCAAATGAACATCTAAAACTTTTTGTGTTATGGGGCGTATAGATTTAACCATATTTGCACCAAATGTTAAATTATCGACATAATGACCATCCATTACATCAATGTGAATATACTCAGATCCATTTTTATCAATTGATTGTATTTCATCATGCATGTGCATTAGATTTGCAGAAAGAATTGAAGGGGCTATTTTTACCATTTTGATTTTGTATATATAATATATATATCAGTTTCGTAATGAAAAGTGTCGTAAATAAACCATGGGGTTCCTTTGAAATTATTGATGAAGGTAACAAACACACGGTTAAAAAAATTATTGTTCATCCAGAAGGTAAACTTTCGTTACAAAGCCATGAACATCGTTCAGAGCATTGGTTAATTGCAAGTGGATCAGCTGAAGTGATAATTGATGATAAAACTTATAACCTAAGAGAAAATGATAATATTTTCATACCAAAAGGCTCAAAACACAGACTTAGCAATAAGGGCAAAGTCAATTTAATAGTTATCGAGATGTGGTACGGTGATAAATTAGATGAAAATGATATCAAGCGCTACGAAGATATATATGAAAGGAACCAATGATTATTAATACGCCAGTCTCCCTGGGAGAATTAGTAGATAAGATTTCTATATTACATATAAAAAATACAAATATTAAAGATAATGAAAAACTTTTATTGGTTAAAGAGGAATTATCTTTATTGCAGCAAACATTAAATGATCATGTAAATAGTGATCAAATTAAACCATTCTTAGACTCCCTGATAGACATTAATTCTAAATTATGGGTTATAGAAGATGACATACGTGATTGTGAAAGAGATAAAAATTTTGATCAGAAATTTATTGATCTTGCAAGATCTGTCTATTTTACAAATGATAAGAGATCTGAAATAAAACTTGAAATTAACAAAAAATTTGGCTCTAAAATTGTAGAGGTTAAATCCTACGAAAAATATTAAATTTAATTAATTCTTTTAATGCTAGTTTGAATTAATTTAATTAGTGAGTTTTTATATGGATTATCTGAAAATATACTTAAAGCATCTATTGCAACTTCAGCAAAATGATTTGCTCTAGTTATCGTGTCTTCTAAACAATTGTATTTAATTATTAACTCCTTGGCAGAGGCAAAGTTTCCCTTATCTGTTGTTGGTTTTTGAAAACTTCTTTTCCAAAACTCTTTTTCTTTACTATTTGATCTGCCATAGGCTAAAATTATAGGTAAAGTGATTTTGCCCTCTTTAAAATCATCACCTACATTTTTACCCATTGCCTTCAAATTAGAGGAATAGTCAATTGCGTCATCAATTAATTGAAAAGCCATACCAAAATTTGTGCCAAAGGATTTCAATGCCTGGATTTGATTAGATTTAGCACCTGCACTCAATCCACCTACTTGACAAGCAGCACTAAATAATGAGGCTGTTTTTCCATTAATTACTTGAAAATAAGTATCCTCATTCATCTCTAAATTTTTATCATTGCTTATTTCTAACACTTCACCTTCAGAAATTATTACACTAGTGTCAGATAAAATTTTTAATGTTTCCATTGTTCCATATTTTGTCATTAATTGAAATGAACGACTAAAAAGAAAATCTCCAACTAATACACTTGTTTTATTCCCCCAAACTTCATTAGCTGTCAGTTTACCTCTTCTGTCTTTACTCATGTCTACAACATCATCGTGAAGAAGAGTAGCAGCATGAATAAACTCAACTGCTGCGGCTAAGCCAATATGATTCAGGTTATCAGAAGACTTATTATTTAAAATATGATAACATGATGTTGTAAGAAGAGGTCTTAGTCTTTTTCCTCCAGATAATATGAGATATTTACCAATTTCATGAATTAATGGCACTGAACTCTCTAACTTGTCTAAAATTAATGTATTAATTGAATGCAAATCCTCTTTACATAATTCTGATATTTCTTTTATGCATTCATTAAAGTTTTCTTCTTTATTATGTAAAGGAATTATTTCAGCCATATGTTTAACATAGTTTATTTATATTCATTTAGTAGATAATATGTTCGTCTGATAAACAATTTTGTATGAAATTCAAACAAATGAACACTTTTAACCTTTAAGTGAACATCAACTTTTGTTATTAAGCCCTGTGTTTAAGAGATTTTTTTCTAAAGATATCAATATTCCAACTTTAAGATTAACTGGGGTAATTGGGCAGGCTGGTATAGCACGTTCGGGGCTGACTATTGCTGGTATAGAAAAGTTAGTTGATAAACTATTTTCAGATAAAAAAGCACCCGCAGTAGCATTGATTATTAATTCTCCAGGCGGATCGCCAACACAATCTTCATTAATTGCTGAAAAAATAATTAACTTAGCTAAAGAAAAAAATAAAAAAGTATATGCTTTTGTAGAGGATGTTGCCGCTTCTGGTGGTTACTGGTTAGCATGTGCTGCGGATGAAATTTATTTAGATTTAAATTCAATTGTCGGATCAATTGGAGTAATTTCTCCAGGATTTGGATTTGTAGATTTAATAAAAAAGATAGGTGTAGAAAGAAGAGTATATACATCTGGCAAAAGCAAAAGTTTTCTTGACCCTTTTAAAGAAGAAAAAAAAGAAGATATTGATAGACTTAAATCTATTCAAGAACAAATACACGAAAATTTTATTGAATACGTAAAATCAAGAAGAGGTTCAAAATTATTGAGTTCCGCAGAAGATGAAATATTTTCAGGATTATTTTGGGTTGGCAAAAAAGGAGTAGATTTAGGATTAGCTGATGGAATTGGCTCAATTAATCAAATAATTAGAGAAAAGTATGGCAATAAAGCAAAAATAAAAATTATTGATCAAAAAAAATCTTTTTTACAAAAACGACTTTCTTCTTCTATAAATAATAATGATATATTTAATAGGCTAGAGGAAATGATAATGTGGTCTAGATATGGTTTATAATGAAATTTGTTGTATTAACTCTAGTCATACTGTTTATTCTTTTATTTTTTAAAATTCTTTCATCTAGAAATAGTAAAACAAATATTAACAATAATAAAACAACAATTGATTTAGAAAAAGATCCAAAAACACAAGAATATAAACCTAAGGAATAAATGACAGCAAGTTCAATGGAAGAATTAGTTTCCCTTTGTAAAAGAAGAGGATTTATTTTTCAATCTAATGATATTTATGGAGGGATTAAAGGTCTGTATGATTATGGTCCCATGGGTGTGGAGTTGAAAAACAATTTAAAGCAGGCTTGGTGGAAGTCCATGGTTTATGAGAGAGATGATATTGAGGGTTTAGATGCGTCTATTTTGAGTGCGCCAGTAGTCTTGCAACAATCAGGACATGAAGATACTTTTACTGATCCTTTAGTTGATTGTAAAAATTGTAAATCAAGATGGAGAGCAGATCAGCTTAATGATAAAAAATGTCCCGAATGTAAATCTGACAATCTAACAGAGCCAAGACCATTTAATTTAATGTTTAAAACTGCAATTGGCCCTGTTGATGACGGATCATCATTTGCTTACTTAAGACCAGAGACATGTCAGCAAATATTTACTAATTTCAAAAATATTATTGATTCAACAAGTAGAGCTGTGCCTTTTGGTATTGCACAAATCGGGAAAGCTTTTAGAAACGAGATTACTCCAAGAAACTTTATTTTCAGAGTAAGAGAATTTGAGCAAATGGAGTTAGAGTTTTTTGTTAAACCAGGGTCAGATGAAGAATGGCATAAATACTGGGTAGAGAAAAGAATTAAATGGTGGGAGTCACAAGGGGTTAATAAAAAAAACTTACATACTGTTGATGTAGATAAAAGTGAACTCTCTCATTACTCAAAAGCTACGGTAGATATTATGTATGATTTTCCTCATGGAAAAGAGGAGCTTGAAGGTATCGCTAATAGAACTGATTTTGATTTGGGGTCTCACACAAAAAATCAAAAGGATTTTGATATTGCTGCTAATGTTAAAAAAAATGAGCATTCAACTACAAAACTAGGAGTACAAAATTTAGAAGAAAAGACTTCATTTATTCCATACGTTATTGAACCTTCGGCTGGAGTTGATAGGGGGGTGTTGGCTATACTAAATGAAGCCTTTACTAATGAAGAAATTGCGAATGGTAATTCTAGAATTGTGCTAAAATTAAAACCTCATCTATCCCCTATTAAAGCTGCGGTAATTCCTCTTAAAAAAAATAATGATCAAATAGTTGAAAAAGCTAAAAATATTAAGACTCAATTACAAAACCTTGGGTTGGGAAGGGTGATGCTGGAGAATTCTGGAAATATTGGTAAAAATTATAGACGGCATGATGAAATTGGAACACCAATATGTGTTACTGTAGATTTTGAGACTCTAGAAGATGACTCTGTGACTATTCGAGATCGTGACTCCATGAACCAAGAGAGAGTTTTGATAAAAGATTTGAATCAATTTTATCAAAAATATTTTCATTAAATTAATTCAAATTATATGAAATTTATAAATGATATTATTGCAACACGATTGTTGTTTTTTATCATGGCTTTTTATGTAGGTTTATGGACAATTAGAATACCTACCATCAAAGATCAAATTACCACAGACTATTTTGGTATTGGTCTTATCATGGCAACATTTGCAATCGGCTCAATAATTGCAATGGTTTTTTCAAACAAGATAATAAAACTTACTTCCTGTAAAACAGTGCTTTTGTATACAAGTATTTTGCAAGCTTTACTTTGGTTGCCAGCCCCCTTTGTTCCCTCTGCAAATATTTTTATGGTTTTATCTTTTATTTTTGGTCTCACTTATGGCAGTTTTGAAATTAGTTGTAATTTATACGCGTCCAATCTTGAAAAAAGAGAAAAAAAATCAATGATGTCTGGCTTTCATGCTTTTTGGAGTTTAGGAGTTTTACTTGGATCTATTGCGACAAGTTTATTTTTAGAATGGAATATAAGCCTTTTAAACAATGTAATTATTTATGTAATAATATTATTGCCCTTAAATATTTTTATTGTTTTAAGATTAGATATTGATCAGGTAGAAAATAAAAATAATAAGACAAATATTTTTTTTATATGGCCACTCATAATTTTTGTTTTAGCTCTAATAGCAATGGTCAATGCTCTTACAGAGGGTAGTGTAGATTCTTGGGGCGCACTTTATATGAGAGATTTTATTAAAGTTGATGGATTTTTAATTGGGCTTGCTACAGTGAGTTTCAATATTTTTATGGTTATTGGTAGGCTTAGTGGTGATTGGTTTCGAGATAAAATTGGAGTATACAACTTATTAACTATTCTTTTTTCGCTTTCAATTTTAAGTCTCTATTTACTTTATTCATACGATAATATTATAGTTGCAATATTTGGTTTTGCTTTACTTGGTATTGGTAGTTCTGCGATTGTGCCAATAGCTTATAGTCTGGCGGGTAAAGTTGAAGGTATTGATAGCGGTGCCGCTATAGCAATTGTTTCAATAGCAGTTTATGGAACATTTATGGGTGCTCCCGCAACACTGGGAGTTATTGCTAATAATTATGGGGTTAATTCAATATTTTTACCAATATTAATAATTTTTTTAATTGTTTTACCAATATTATTTGCTTCAAAAAAAAATTTAATTAGCAAAATCTAGTAACATTCCATCATCAGTTTCTATATGTTTACTTGATTTGAGTTTACTATCCACAAACTCAATTTTCATCATTGCTAGTAAAGATTTGTTTTTTACACTTATTATTTTACCAACATTTATACCTTTTTCTTTTATCTGTTGATCCTTTTGAGGAAATCCAGACACAATATTCAAAGTGTAGATCTTCTTTTTAAGTAAGGCTCTATATTTCATTCTAGCTGTTATTTCTTGTCCAATATAACAACCTTTATCCCAAGAAATTGAATTTAGATTTTGAAAATTATTTTCTAAAAGCAAAGATTTGTTTTCTTCAAGATCATAGTGAGAAAAGGGAACTAAATTTTTAATCAATATTTCATGGTATTCATCTTCATTTATCTGATTGTAACTGTCTAAAATTTTTGGATTTGAAGATTCATGGATTAATTTATGGCCAATATTATGCCTTCTTGGATCTTCGCAAAAAATTATTGAATTTTTATCTTTTTCTATATCGCCGAAAATTATAAATGAGTAAATATTCTCAATTTTACTTATAAGCACATTAGATCTAAGTTTGTATATTTTTAATTTCTTTAATAAATTTTCATAAAATAACTCATGAGTTTCAAGAATAAATTTATTTTTTGTTTTAAATATAAAAAAATCAGATAAAAACTTTCCCTGCGGTGTGAGCAAGCAAGAGTAAATAACTTTATCTTTTGTGCAATTATTAATGTCATTAGTAATCAAATTTTGGAGAAATTCAGAACTATCTGCACCTTCTATTGATATAAATTTGGAATTACTGTTTTTATAAAAGTATGGAACACTCATTATATAAGATATATACGCTAAATATAAAAATGTAATGCAATTCCTGTGAAAATTTTAATTATTTGCTCAAACTTAATAGGTGATACCATCCTTTCAACTGGAGTTATTAAGCATTTTGTTGATCAGTATAAAGATGCGAAAATATCTCTAGTAATTGGCCCAACTGCTGCCCCTATATTTAGAAATTATAAAAATATTGATGAAGTTATAATTTTTAAAAAAAGAAAATTTAATTTCCACTGGATAGATATCTTAAAAAAAACTTATAAAATAAAATGGGATATTGTTGTAGATTTTAGATCATCTGCTCTTTCATATTTCTTAAAGAACAAAAAAAAATACATTTTTAAAAAACAAAAGGGATTGCATCATATCGATCAATTAAATTCAAGTTTTGGTTTTCTGTGCTCAAAATTATTTGTTCCAACTAGTTTAGATGAGGAAAATGAAGTGAATCAAATGCTTGAAAAAAAATTTAAACACATCGTTGTTTTTCCTGGAGGTAATTGGATACCAAAATTATGGTCAGACAAAAACTACAATATAGTCATGAAATCTTTATTAAAAAAATACAATAATATTAAATTCATATTAGTAGGTTCCGCAAAAGAAAAAGAAAACTATTATAGAAATTTGGTAAATGGTATTGATGAAAAATTAATAATTGATCTATTTGGTTGTAATTTAACTTTAACATCAGCTTTTATGAAAAAAAGTGATTTGTTTTTAGGTAATGACTCGGGATTAATGCATTTAGCAGTTTCAAATCAATTGAGAGTAATATCTTTATTTGGGCCAACAGATGATAAAATTTATGGCCCTTACGGCGAAAGCAATGTTGTTATTAGAACTAAAGAAAATCTTGATTATTTTAAAAGTATACATATTGATGCAAATAAATCTTATATGAATTCAATTAAAACAAATACAGTGATTGATGTCATAGAAAAATTGTTAAAATGATAAATTCTATTAAAATAATTCAACCAGATGATTGGCATGTTCATTTTAGAGAAGGTGAAATGCTAAGCGTTATTACTAAATATTCATCAAGAGTGAACAAAAGATGTATTGCAATGCCGAATACCTCGACACCAATCACAACTTCTATTGAAGCTGTAAATTATAAAAAGTTAATAGAAGACAATTCGGATAATGATAATTTTGAAGCTCTTATCCCTTGTTACTTGACAGATAGTTTGAATATTGCTGATTTTGAATACGCTCTACAAAATAATATTTTCATTGGTGGTAAATTATATCCTAACAATGCAACCACTAACTCACAGTTTGGCGTTAATGATATAAAACAAATATATAATATTTTTGAAATTTTAGAAAAGTATAATAAAACTTTATTAATACATGGTGAATTAAATAGAAGTGATATAGATATTTTTGACAGGGAAAAATATTTTATTGATGAAGAATTACAGCAAATAAGAAAATCATTTAAAGATTTAAAAATAGTTTTAGAACATGTGTCCAGTGATTATGGTGTAGATTTTGTTAAAACAAATAATAATATAGCAGGCACCATAACCCCTCATCATATGCTGCTTACTAAAAAGGATGTTTTTAAAGACGAGGTAGTAAATCCGCATCATTATTGTATGCCTGTTGTCAAAAATGAAAATGATCTACTGTCACTTAGAAAAGCAGCGTGTTTTAATAACTCAAAATTTTTTTTGGGTACTGACTCCGCTCCTCATCATGTTGATCATAAAAAACAAAATGACTCTCTAAAAGCTGGTATTTTCTCGTCTTCTAATTCTATTGAATTATATGCTTTAATTTTTGAAGAAGAAAATGCATTAGAAAACTTAGAAGTATTTTCATCAATAAATGGCCCTAAATTTTATGACATGGATGTTAACAAGAATTATCTCACCTTAAACAAAGAAGACAGAATTATTCCAGAATACATAGAAGAGGGTAATATCAAAATTAAAAATTTCTATGCCAACAAAAATATTAATTGGAAAGCATCGCAATTACACGTATAGAAGCAGCATGAGTTTTGGAACAACATTATATACCTGGTTTTATGGGAAACTAGTTGGGTCTGATGAAATTGGAAATAAATATTATGCTAATAGTAATAATCATGCAGATTTAAATGCCAAAAGATGGGTGATATTTAATGGTGAAATAGAAGCATCAAAAATACCCCCGCATTGGCATGCATGGCTTCATAAATCGATAGATAAGCCGCCTATCAACTATAAACATAAATATCGTTGGCAAAAAAATCATAAAGAAAACATGACTGGAACTATTAATGCCCACTATCCACCGTCTAATCCATTATCTAAAAACTATAATCCAGATCAGATCAAGGCTGATTATGAATCTTGGTCTCCTTAAAATATTTTTTTTAATACTATTTTTTTCTAACCAATTATTATCTGAGCCTTTGCAGATGAAATATGCAAAATTTAGATTATTAGATAAAATATCCAACAAATTAATAGATAAAACAATATCCGTTAACAATTCAGATGAAATAGAAACATTAAGTGTTGAAGTTTATGCATGTTTTACAGAACCACCTACTGAAATTTCCGAAGACTACGTTTTAGTTGATATTGTTGATACTTTTCAGGAATTAAATAAAAACTTTTACAGAGGATGGATGATATCTTCATCTCCAGAAGTTACTCCTCTTGAACATCCAATTTATGATTTGTGGTTGCTAGGTTGTGTTAATGATAATACTTCTTGAAAATCATTAATAAAAATAAAATTTCTTTTTTGTTCAAGTCCTATTTTGAGTCTATTTAAATAATCTTTGTTATTCATTTCAAAAGCTCCAAATTGGACAAGATGTTTATTATAAAACTGAGAGTCAAGAATTGAAAATAAATTTTTTTTAAGAATAGCTATTAAATAAAGTAAGCAAAATTTACTTGTATTAGAAACTTTACTAAACATGCTTTCTCCAAAAAAACATCCACCTATATGAACCCCATATAGGCCCCCTATTAATGTGTTATCATCATAGCATTCGATGCTATGACATATTTTATTGTGATATAAATTTATGTATGAATTTAAAATAATATCATTGATCCACGTTCCATCATCCTTTCTATTTGATGATTGGCATTGAGATATTACTTTTTCAAAATTATGATTTAATCGAAAAGTATAATTGTTTTGTTTGAACAATTTATATAATTTTCTTGGAACATGAAAATTAGTAATAGGAATTAAAAAACGCTTTTTGGGTTGATAAAGATTAACAGTTTCTTCAGTTAACCTTTCTGCCATTGGGAAGAAACCTTTTTTGTAAAAATTAATTAAATCTTTAGTAGGAATAATTTTATTCAATTGAAAGTTGACATAAAGTTAATGTCATAATTTCCAGATTGAAACTCATCACTCATGATAATTTTTTGGTGAAGTTGAATATTTGTATTAATGCCCATAATTACATATTCTTCTAAAGCTCTATTCATTCTTGCAATACATTCTTTTCGATTATCTGCATATGTAATAAGTTTTCCAATCATACTATCATAATGAGGAGGCACAGAGTATCCTTGATAAACAGCTGAGTCTACTCTAACACCCAAGCCACCTGGTTGATGATATTGTGTAATTTTACCTGGTGATGGTATAAAACTTTCCGGATGCTCTGCATTTATTCTACATTCAATAGAGTGTCCTTTCATACTAATATCTTCTTGGGTAATTGTAAGTTTTTCTCCTGATGCAGCTAATATTTGTTGTTTTACTAAATCGATACCAGTTACCATCTCTGTTACTGGATGCTCTACTTGTAATCTCGTGTTCATCTCCATGAAATAAAAATTATCATTTTCATATAAAAATTCTAGTGTTCCAACTCCCTCGTAACCAATAGCAGAAACTGCTTTTTTACACAGGTCACTAATTTCCTTTCTTTTGTTATCAGTTAAGAGTTCACTTGGGCTCTCTTCAATCAATTTTTGATGTTTTCTTTGAATTGAACAGTCTCGCTCACCCAAAGTAACGACATTGCCATGCGCATCTGCAAGAATTTGAATTTCAATGTGTTTTGGTGTTGTTAAAAATTTTTCTAAATAAACTTTATCATCATTAAAAGATTTTTTAGCTTCAGCTTTTGCAGAGTTAATTGCGTTTTCAATTTCATCAGATTTTGATACTACCCGCATACCTTTACCACCTCCGCCGCTTGCTGCTTTTACAATTACTGGAAGGCCAATATTATCAATAAATTGTTTTATCTTTTTGCTATCAGTAACATCATTAAGTCCAGGCACTGTTGGAACTTTGTTATCATCCATTACTTTTTTAGCATCAATTTTATTCCCCATTATTTTAATATGACTAGAGTGGGGGCCGATAAATTTAATATTATGTTCTTCAATAATTTCAGCAAATCTTTGATTTTCACTTAAAAATCCATATCCTGGATGAATTCCATCAGCGTTAGTAAGAGTTGCTGCTGTAATTATGGCTGGAATATTAAGATAACTAGATTGGGCTGATGCTGGTCCAACACATATACTTTCATCTGCCATTCTTACATGCATTGCACTTTCATCAGCTTCAGAATGAATAGCGACTGTTTTTATCCCAAGTTCTCTACAAGCTCTTAATACTCTTAATGCAATTTCGCCTCTGTTGGCGATTAAAATTTTTTTGATCATTACTCAAAAATAATTAAGTGATCTCCGAATTCTACGGGCTGACTGTTTAAAGCTACTATTTTTTTTATAACTCCAGATTTAGGGGCTTTAATTTCATTAAATGTTTTCATTGCTTCTATTAATAAAAGTATATCACCTGCCTTAACATGCTGTCCTACTTTAACGTATGGTGGAGAGTTTGGATCAGCAGACAAATAAGCAACTCCTACCATTGGAGATTTCACTATATTTTCTTCATTAATAGTTTCAACTTCAACTGTATCTTCTGAGCTTTTATTGACTGGTTGTGACTTAACTTCCTTAGCATCTATGGACTTAAGTAATTGCTCAGATGAGATTTCAATTTCATATTCGCCTTTTTTTATCCTAAATTTTGACAAATTTTCGATTTTTGCTTCTTTAAGAATTACTTTAATATTATCAATGTCAGTTTTATCAATTTTAGTCATTATTTATCCGTATAAATTAATTTCTTCATTGCTTCAATTGCTAGTAAGTATCCATTCTCACCAAAACCACAAATGACACCATTTACAGCTTCTGAAGTAATACTCTTTCTTCTATAATCTTCCCTTGAATAAATATTTGAAATATGAACCTCTATTTTTGGCTTAGATGTTGCTCTAAGTGCGTCTAACAATGCTATAGAAGTGTGGGTGTAAGCAGCAGGGTTAATTATAATCCCATCAAAACCATTTTGAACTGAATGAATTTTTTCTAATAATTCTCCCTCATGATTACTTTGGAAAAATTCCATTTCCATGTTGCTTTCAGAAGATTTTTCCTCACAAATAGATTTTATTCTTTCTAATGTTGTATCACCATAAAAACTTTTCTCTCTACTACCTAGCAGGTTGAGATTTGGCCCATTGATAATTAATATTTTTTTCATATTATTCTTTAAAATGTTTACTTAATGCAAGTTTTTGATTCTGGTAATTAGAATTTATATTTTTTCCATATAACATAGATGGTGATTTATTCAATTTTTCATATTGAATTCTTGCAATAGTTTGTCCATCCTCAATAATAAAGCTGACTTCATGAGTTTTTACCTCTAAAACTGCGAATGCGCCAGATGGAAAACCAAATCCAGGATCAAAAAAACCTGCATAATGTACTCTAAAATCTCCAATACCTGTATCATACGGTATCATTTCCCCAGCTAAATTTGGTGGGATGCAAATTCTTTCCTTTGATTTTAAAATGTAAAAACTATTTTTTTCAATAACTAAAGTATTATTTGAAGGCTTGATTGGTAACCAATAGTTATTTTTTTTGTGAAATTTGTTTTTTGAAAAATCTACTAAAGGAGCATTTGTTTTTGATAAATCAATTGTTAGCTTGAGTCCATTTTCAAAAATTGCTTTTCTTTTGGAAAAGCATAATTTTTTTTTATTATTTATTTTTTTTAATTGACTGTCGTTTAAATAAATATTTTTATTGTATGCTAATCTCATCTGATTAAGACTGTCACCTTCACAAAATTTGATATTGAATGACTTACATGTTACTTCAATGAACATTTCACCTTTATACTTGAATGGTATTTTTTCGTATTCATTTGAATTATCCAAAATAGTTCTACAAAATATATCTAATCTGCCAGTACTACTTTTAGGATTACATTTACCTATTATTGGTGAAATTAAATTTAATTTTTCATTTAATTTAACAAGATATGTTCGATTTTTTTTAAAAACTAATCCATTTTTTAAATTGTGCTTTTTAATTGATAATGTTTTTAATTTGTTACGTATTTTACCTTTAGGACTTAAAAAACTGAATTTTAATTCATAACATTCACTGCTCAATGTCAGATCCATACTCGAAGGTTGAATCCTGCTTTTACGATAATTTAAGGAGGTTATTTCTTTATTTTTTATCAGTTTCTCATAATCATTAAATGTCAAAGATCCATTCATATTTTTATATACTCATATATTATTTTTTTTAATTTTTTATCATTTGTTTTTTCTGAAAGAGTAAATAATTTTTCTTTGAAGTCTTGTTTTTTAAATTCATTCGATTGATTGATAATATTTAAAAAATCAATCCAATACTCTTTATCTAGAATTATAGCTATTTCTATAAATTTATTAATTATATATTTATTTCTTGGAAATTGTATTAATAAATTTACATTATCTTCAAAAAAATTATTTTTTTCTTTTTTTTCTATTTTTTTAATGTTTGTGTCTAAAAATATTCTATATTTAATGTAATTATTATTAGGATATTTTTTTAAAACTATTTTGTAAAATTTTAGTGACTCACTTACATAGCCATGAGATCTAAGAATATCACCCTTCGTTTCTAACAGAAAAAGGTATTTAGGATATTTATTAATTAAAAAATTTATTTTTTTTAGTGAACTCTGTAA
>VMBT01000941.1_pt1 | contig 15861 bp, 13 predicted proteins | sample 4404301 | NCBI WGS metagenome assembly VMBT01 (sample SAMN12238535, study PRJNA552566) | marine metagenome | isolation source: Coastal seawater | place: USA: coastal Georgia, Sapelo Island | collected 2008-08/2009-08
CAGCAGGCAAAAGGACCCACATAAAAAACCGAGGGAACTGTGATTCCCTCGGCTATTGCCGGAATTAAACCCTGAAGGTCTTCATCTTTCATGACTGGACTTTCAGTTCAATTCCATTCCAATCGGATGTACTTAGTCCAATATCACCTTTTTGGAGGATATACCGTGATCGTTCTTTTTACTTACTAGATAAACTCCTCTTGCCAAGTCTGAAACATCTACCCGGGCACTGGTACCATTTACTTCGATCGAGTAAACGACTTTTCCGTTCACGTCACTCAATATTAGCGATAATGACTCACTCGTACAATGTCCGTAAAGGCCAATTGATCAATGGATGACGTGCACCACGCCGCTGTCCATTTTGTTCACATTACGCCCTGCTTCTATCCCGCTATATAAGCAGATCCAGGCGTAGACACCCAGTTGTAGTTCGTCCAGTTTTTCTGCAATATCATTCGAAAACAGATCGTTCGTGGTCATTAACTTTTCACCCCATCTGTTGTAGATCATAAGCTCGTAGCTGGTCAACTTATCGCACTCGACAAACGGACGGAATACCTCATTCAGATTATCTCCGTTGGTCGTGATCGCGTTTGGAAAAAGCAGTTCACAAAAACATTCCTTGAGCGTGACATCTACTGTCCTGCTCATTTCTCCGCAGGCATTGACCGCTCTCACTTCCAGTTGACCGTTGTAGTCGAGTAAGATCAAACTGTCCGCTGCCACCTCATCCCAAAATAGCTGTGCATTGGAAAGTCCGGGATTCAAAATGATCTCCTCCTTTTCGCATAACAATATGTTGTCCGGAAGTGTAAATTCCGGTGATCGTTCTAACGTGATCGCTTTTGACTGTTCCACGGAGCAGGTCTTGTCCTTCACAACAACGCTGTATTCTCCTTCGTCCGAAACTTCGATCTGTCTGTTCGACTCACCCGTGCTCCATTCGAAGGAATACACCGATGAGTCCAATGATGCGGTCAAGGTCACCGGATCTCCATCACAGATCAGCGAATCACCTAAAATGCTCAAAGGGTTGATAAAGATCTGTCTTGTAAAAATAGAATTAGAGGTCTCCCCGCATTCATTCCAGGATCGGACACCGATCCGCGTGGTGGAGTTGAAAGCTCGGGTTGTATCGGTATTTCCATCATCCCATACGAATTCGGCATTTGAAGGAGTGATCGACAAATCGAATTTGCTTGTTTCATTGGCGCAGAAAATAGAATCACCTGTGAGGAGGATCTGTGGAGTGATGTTCGTTTTAATATAGAAAGAGTCATCATCGTAACAGACTCCTTTCCATGCTCGCAGTCGGTAATAGCCACTATCGGTCAATACTCGGTTGAGCATTCGATAGCCACTACTCCAGAGTGCCGAATCATATCGATCCTTCAATCGAATGGAATAGCGCTCACCATCGCAGAGCAAGGTGTCTTTTCCTTCATCCATTTCAAATGGTTGGTCTATCACAACTGCGATCGTATCTACGACTTTGTTGCCGCATAGGTCCGTAAACTCCGCGTAATAGACTTTCGGAACTGTCGAGAAACACTTCGGTCGCTTCACGGTAGTATCGCTGAGGAATTCACCCGGGAACCATCGGTACACGCCATCCTGGCTTTGTCTTACGTTGAGAAGGACAGTATCACCTTTGCAAATGGGTTTGACCTTGGGGACGAGAATATCTTTTTTCAGACAAGCCTTTTGCACATTCACCGATCCGCCGGTGGCCGACGTGAAACCCCAATAGACCAAGTTGTCATCTTTGAAAATGGTATTGCGAAGATCGATGCTGATGGACTGACGCAACTCGCAATCGAACCACACTTCGAGACTTTTGAATTTGGCATCCCAGGTCACACGGATCAGATGGTCCTTGCCATCCTCTATATTCTTCTCATCAGGTGTAGCGCTTACCGGATCTGCCAAAGAACTGGATCCTTGATGATCGACTGATCCATTGGACAAGATCGCGATATGGTCTTCCGCGGGATCGCCGTAATTGAAATTTTGCCAGGTATCGAACTCGATCCCGAGGCTTGGGGCAAAACCCTCGAATCCAATTCCTCCCCCTGAAGCACCAAGAGCGGTATTGCTCACAGTCTGCAGCACGAAGATGATCCCGTCTGCCCCATCGGCATCTCTTGTACCGAAACTCAGATAGAATTCCAGATCAAAATCCTTGTGAAGATCGATCTGATCGGCGTACCATACCGAGCCATTCTCAAAATTTGAAGTGCCTGTAAGTTGGTAGCAATCACCTCCAATGGCTCTGGCATCACCATTTGCAAAATACGTCTGCGCATCGACTGTAAAGTAGACGAGGATCAGGATCATGGTCGACATGAATCGACCGGTTGAAAGCTTCATTCCTGAGAACATGCGCGGCGGGATGATAACCGGACTACCGAAAATACACCAAATTCAGAACTCGATATGTATCAAAGATAGGCTTTATTGTACTTTTTACCATAAGTCTTGGCAGATATGACTTATTCCACACATCAGTGCGAACGTGGCCCCTTTTCAGACTGTCTAATCGGAGGTGTTCTTATTGGCCATGTTTGAAATGACCTCATTGAACGAATCACTCTTCACCAACCAACCTACGCCCAGGAATACAAGCATGATGATCTCACCGATCAGAATACCGAATTCGTTGAGAACATGGGGAAGTCGACCGTTGTCCTCCATTAAGAAGACGACCAGACAAAAGACCAGACCTGCCCAGATACCATAAACACAAATTATATAGATCTGGCTGCGTAGCTCATCACGCTTCAACTGCTTCGGTGTTCGTGCTGCTTTCGCTTCCGGGCTCATTAATGTGAACTTGACCAGAAATACCCAACCCATGATCAGGAAAAAGCTGGCAGCAGCTCCCAAATGGATTCAGGAAAGAGCGGATTCACAATGGGCATTCGGAGATAAAGGAAAGATCACTCTTTCATCCGGTGTGGTCGGAACCAATGCCACGATCAGAGCCATCACTCCGGCAATATTGGTCCAACGGTTGTCACTTACCCGTTCACCTAGCTTAGGGTCCGGGTTATAACCTCGGTAAGAGATCAGCAGGAGTCCGAACGAAATGAGGATACCCGTAAAAACCACTGTACCGCTCGAAAAATAGTAGTGGCTTATGCTCGATTGCCAGGCTTTTTCGGATCCGTGTAACAGGATATTGACCAGGATCAAGATCACCGGCAGGGCGAGGCCAAGGATCCCGATCATCCGACGCAGGGTCAGATAGGTTACATTGAGTTTAGGCCCTATATCTTCTTTAGCCATGAAAATCAGAAAAAGGTGTAGTCCGAGGTCGAAATGACCTGATTCGATGACTTGTTGTATTCCAGAACTTCAAGCCTGTTCACATCGCCTGTCTCGAAGCTTTCATTGGTCATGCGCATGATCTTCTCGAATGGCATCATAGAGCCCATGGACCCCATCTGTTTATTCTTCTTCATTGTCTCGATGAGTTCCGAGACCGGAGCACCATTTGCTGCCACCCAGACCGATTGTATGGTAACAGAATCCTTCTTCTCGTATTCGTCGCATACACTTCCCGCAATGTTCTCTGTGCGGCCGGTTTTGGTCCAGCCGTCAGCCACCAAATCGTATTCCTTCTTTTCGACATTCGCGATATGATCATGCCCTTTACTGCAGAACCCAATTTTAGAACCATCGCTCTCCATGAGCATGATGCTCGTGCTATCGGTCGGATCAACGATCATGATCATGCCTTCTACCTTCTCCGAGCCCTTCCCGCTCATGTCTTCAAACTTATACGCCATGGCATCGTGATCATTCCCAACATAACACTTCATGGTTACCTCCGACTCCGTTTCACCTTCACCCGAAGTAGTGGTCATCTGCAGTGTAAAATCATCCTGAAAAGTGTAGTCGGATAATTCAGAACATTTAGAGATCTTTTGATGGTTCGGAGCAAAGATCATCCTGCCGGCTCTTCCCTGATTTCGTCCATATGAGTTAGACGAAGATGTGGAAGTCGAATCCGACGTTCTTCCCTTTCTGCGTTTATTGAACAGGAGATCTATCTGCTCCTGTGTTTCTTCCGCTGCTTTGTTCTCAACTCCATTTTCTACTTGCTTGCCGGTATTCTTCAAAACGCGCTTGCCGAGATTACCTACATCGATCTGCGCCTTTGAAATTGAACCCATCCAAAACAGGAAAATGAATAAACTGAATAGTGGTTTTGAAAGTCCCATAGCAAGATGAAGGTACCACTGAATATTGAGAATGCAAGAATTTTATCCAAGAGCCTTATGGCTTGACTTCTTTCTCAAAATACCACGAACAGCTGTTTGAAGTAGTTCCTTTGGGAACGATCCCATAGGTTTTCGAACTACTCAATGCGAGCAAAGGAATACTCAGGACCAACCCTCCTAGTCCGGCTCCGGCCCAAATAAAATATCGGTCAGAGTTGAATCCTCCGTCCTTATAATCGATGCTCACGAGCGGGGCGACCAATAGCATGGTGATCATAGAGATCCCACCTATCACACCTCCGACTTCCCCCATAGTCCCGCGAAATTTGGATGTGTATTCAACGAATTCGATTTTCGAAATCGGTACATCTTGTAAATGATCGCTCATGAAGTAATCCTTGTACGTTGATTCTTCGTCTCCATTCTTAAAATAGACATCTCCATATTCCTCCCACATGTCAATAGTGACCGAACTATCACCAAGACCTTCCAAGAATCCATTATACCAAATGGAGGAAAAATCAATTTTCGAATCGTCTGGATATTGCTTGTCGAACAAATAGAATTCCATTGCATAGTTCGACTTCAACTCATCACGCTTGAGTGTATCCAGGGAATTGACCAGGTAATACTTCACCTGACGGTTAGGATTGAAAGCAAATGCCTTGTATCCCGGATCGACACCGACAGATGTTGGAAATGCCATTGCAGAACAGGCTGTTGTTAAAAAACTGAGCAGGATCACAATTGATCCGAGCGACCCCTTGTTTACAAGCTTATTCGCATTCATGCCTCTACAACGCTTTTCCATTGCACCAAACGTATACCCAAAAGTTTAAAATCATTCATTTTGGAATTTCTGACAATTTCATTCGGAGAATATCCTTCAGCGGACACCAACTCTGACGGACACAAGAAGTGCACTTGTCAAAAACGATGCGTAACTTGAATAGTGGGGAGGAGGTATGGGTGGACCCCGTGCCCGCTAGGCAAGCCAAACCAAGCAGGATCTGTCAGCACTCTTTCGATTAAGAATCTCACAATCAGCACTTCACACAACACTTAGCGACCGCATTTGCAAATTATACAAAAGAGTTCATAGTCCGAACTTATCTTCTGGCGCTTCGCGCAACAAATCTTCTCCTTTGTACATTGAACACTCATTTCGCTCAATAATTACTCCTTCCAAGAGGCAGTAATCCGTTTCTTCAGGCTAAGGCTTCTCATGTCCTTTGAACCATCAAATCGGCGATAAACATTTTGAATACGTCGAAACTGGATCAACTAAAAACAGGACAATGAAAAACTCAACATTAATCTCAATGATCAAAACAACGGTGTTAGCTCTACTATTCACCGGAATCTCACACATTTCCATGGCTCAAACGTCAAACACAGCTGCCGTATTCGGCATCTATGTAAATGAAGTGGATGTCACAGCTGAAATGGCAGCCAATGTATTGCGGATCGAACTCAACAAGATCGGTCGCTATCAAATGCTCGACAAACTCGACCTGCTCGAAGTAGAGCAATTGTCTGACATCAAATTCATCGATTGCTACGGAAAGCAATGCCTCGAATCCGTTGGCAAGAAATCAGGGGTCGACTACGCGATCTCGGGTGCGGTAGAATCCCTGGGACCCAAAATGGTCATCACACTCAAGATCTACAACGTGCGCTCAGGATCGTATGCGATCACTACTTCCATGGAATTCTATAAGAATGTAGAAGAGATCCAACGCATGATGCGCATCTTAGTTCGTAAAGCTCACGATCTCGAGAACGAAAGAGAGATTGTGGAAATGCTCACCTTTTATGAGCAACCTCCCACAACTCAGCGTTCCAAATTGAATAACAACGGACCACGCTTCGGTTTGGCCTACATAGGTGGTGAGATGGGCGACGTTCTTCAGCTCTCCGAATCTCAAGGTGGTTATGATGCCTTCCCGGTAATGTCGCAATTCGGCTATCAACTTGAAAAAGCATATATAAGCTCAGGAGATTTTGAAGCGCTCGTAGAAGGACTTTTCCTTGCTACCGGAATCGAGCAGAATCTTTTCATCCCAAGTTTGACCATCCTCAATGGTTTCCGTAGTACGAGCAGTGGATGGGAGTTCGGTTTTGGACCAAGCATTTCCGTTCGCAAAACTGCTGCCGGATACTATGATTCGACCAATGTCTGGCATGCAGAGGGATCTCCCGACCCAAACATATTTGAACCAACTCATCGCATTGACAGCAGAGGAACAGCGCAACTGAGTGCTACATGGGTTTGGGCTATTGGAAAGACTTTCCGCTCAGGGTATTTGAACATCCCAGTCAACGCCTTTTTCTCACATGGGAAATACGGATGGAATACTGGTGTATCAATGGGCTTCAACATCTCACGTTGATCCTGTGAGTACGTTTCCAGGCCGCCGGCATTTTGTCGGCGGCTTTTTTTTTATCCCATTCTTGCTCAAGTCCGAGCAGTTCTAATCTATAACTCGTATTTGCTTTGTTGCAACACCTTTATCAGACTGAATGATCAGCAAATACATTCCACTCCTGACATCAAAATCTGAAAGTCTGGCTGAATAAACAAAGTCATCTCTTTGCTTGGAGAACTGAACGTTCAATACCCTTCCATACACATCTCGCAATGTAAATTTCGGATCGGAGCTGCCATATACCGATACTTTCAATGATCCATCACGAACAATAGGGTTCGGCCAAACATCCATACTCAACATGTCCTCTTCAGAAATACCCGCGCTGCGGAAATCGACCCAGGCACTGCGTTCCACACTGCATTCCTGATCGCTGGTCACCTGCATGCGAACAAGATAGGTCTGAGGATCTTGAGCATATCCATGTGTCGGCACCTTCTCGGTAGAAGAGTCCCCGTCGCCGAAGAACCATTTGAAACTGTATCCAACGGTATCACTTGGAGTAAATGTAACCTGTCGGGAAGCGCCATACGAAATGCTGAAATCTACACTAGGAACATCTTGTACGAGTACCGTTTGAGTGGCACTATCTGGACAATTACCCGTAGGATCCGTCACGCGATGGAAGACATTGTACACTCGTCCACCTCGAGCGAACCGGTGTAGCGGATTTGCGCCTCCCGACCGGGATGCATCACCGAATCTCCATAGGTGTTTATCCGTGAGACTATCCGTACTCAGACTGCGGAATTGTGTGGACTCCCCCACGCAAGCTGTATCTGCTTCAAAACTCGCATCTGGTGTTCCTGTTACGCTGACGACTTGATCGGCTGAATCTATACAGCCCATTTGCGAGCTGGCAACTAGCCTCACACGATATTTCCCACCTTCATCATATATATGCGAAGGACTCTCTTGCGAAGAAGAATACCCATCACCGAAATTCCAGCTATATGAATCAATGATTCCGTCAATAGAACTCTGATTCGTAAACGCCCATGGATCAACTGAGCACGATCCGCTGGCATCGAATGCTACATTAGGTAGCGGGTGCACTCGAATATCCCCGAATCCTTGTCCCCAGCATCGATATTCATCTCTCACACGAAGTGTAACAGTGTAAACTCCGGTGTCGATGTATCGGTTCATTGGATCTTTATCGGTAGATGTGTTCCCGTCACCAAAATCCCAATCGTACAAGTATCCACTTCCACTGGTCATCGTTTGATCCGAGAACTGAACCAAATTCTCTGCACATGCAGTATCCGAGTTAAAGAGCACATCCGGTCCTCCGCCGATCACAATATATCGGTCCATTCGCACTTCACAGCTCTGATTGGCTTTAGAAACGATTCGTACCGTGTACCTAAGCGTGTCCCCTACCATTTGACCGGTATCCGTGATCCTCACACGAAGTGGATTCGACGAATTTGGGTAATCAATGCCCATGGTCATTTTATAAGGTACGCCTCCTATTGTAGTTAAAGAAGCTTGTAGCAATTCCCAATTGACGCCATATGTGTCGTCTCCGAATCCATCCGGATGCACATACACGTATTCTGAACTTCCACCCGAACAGATCACATCCGGATCCATTCTCGTACCGCTATTTAAGGAATAGCTTTGAGAAGCAAGGCTATCGAGTCTCGCTCCTGATGCACCTCCAATTTGAACGTTCTGACTCGTAGAATCAGAGCAGGTACGATTATAAGCGTAGTGTTTAATTGTATACACGCCAGGTGTCGGATAGACGTAATTCTGATCCATTCCCTTCAGTTGGACCCCATTGCCCATGTCATGCATATACCCGTTGCTCGCAACTAAGGCATCGCTGTGCAGTCGGATCTTTAACGTATCTCCGGAACATAGCCCGGTGTCGTTCAGCATGAATCTCGCGTCCGCCGCGTGTTCTACCTTGACGTACCTTCCAAAGCTTTCATAACAACCATTATCTGTGCTATCACGGAGTGAGCAAGTGAGTTCCCAGTTTGTTCCGGCCTCACCGGCTGTTGGGATCATTCTAAAATATCCGTCATGCGTAGAATCAGGTGGGATGAACGTGAAGTTCATCGGGAATGAACCTCCTGCGCCACGCATTCGCCAGGAGTCCATGCTCCAAAGTGAATCATACGGATAACCACTCAAACCTCTTGGTGGATGAAGATCAATTCTTAGGGTATCTCCAACGCAGACGTATGTGGCATTATTAGAATCCGGGAACGAGCCTTGAAGGATCTCATCCGCTCCAATTGTTGGTGCATTCAAACAACGCAGCATTCCGTCAAAATCCTGATCGATACCTGCATAAACACCGGTTGGTGGAGAAGTAGCTGTTAGATGAAGATCTGTGCTGTCGGTATACTCCGGATCCTGAATATGTGAATTCTTATTCAGCGTCGTATCCGCCGAGAACCAATCACTGATCGTGGTGTAATTCGACGTATCATAGCGAATCGGCAACATCGACCCGGGACAGTGATACACGTTGTTATCCAAACGATATTTACTCGTGTAAAAATGACTCGAATCCCAAACGTTCATCAAAACGCTTTTGCCTTCTGACGCGAAAATGTTGTTGATCACGTCGCAAGAATCAATATCACGCAGTTCAGTTCCCCACTGTCCATGTCCAAGGAAACTGTTGTGGTAGATATTGGTACGCTTTCCACTTCTGTTGTAAAAAGTAGGGAACCACGTTCCTGTCGTGGTCACCATGTTATTTGCTATGGTCGACATACCGCTTCCATTGAAGAAGTAATAGTTGTTAAAACTAACAAACAAGCCTTCATAAACAGAGTAAATTCTGTTCCTCCTGCATTCAAAATTGTGAAGAGCCTCTAGTCGCATTCCACAGACGTCTGCATTTAGCTGACTACTCAAAGTATTGTTGGTTATTGTGGCATGATCGACGACGGTCATATAGATCCCCCAACGATAGTAGTCTGTTGCTGAGACATTCTCCACCGTAATATGATCCGCCAAATTATTCGTTCCGGAACCGGTGTATCGCAATCCGTAGTAACCACCTGTGATATCGATATTCCGGAATGTGTTGTGATCCCCTGAATTCCCCGGTGAAATAGCATTTCGCACATCTCCCGATCCGCAAATTCCAAAGTGATGGATCTGAGGTTGATTGACCGGCATGATGATCTTGAGGTCATGTACATTCACATAATTCGATGCGACCACATGGACTCCGATCCCGTATGAACTGTCAAGCACTTCAATGGTGAGATCACTCAACTCCACGTAGTCGGTATTCAGGATCAACGCTGTCTGCCAATCTCCGGTCGAATCATCGGCATCATATCGCAGCACGCAGTCGTCCATATTTTTACCATAGAACTTGATCGTGTTAAAGTCGCTGACACCTCTAACTTGATCGATGATCAATCGTTCGCTATACGTGCCCGAATCGAGCTCAAATTCCACCGGGCCACAAATACCGTAGGTGCTCAAGTCATCGATGGCAGCCTTGATCGTGGGGTAGTCACTCCCTGAACCTCCAATGGTATATTTGCCGCTCATTGAGGGGTGCACCACATAACTCAATGAATCATCTTCAGGAACGGAATCCAGCACGGTACCTCCGGGGCCTGATATCCATGCCTTGAAAGTTTGAGGCTGACCGAACCGGAAGGCTGCGCTTCCGATGGTCTCTAAGAACCCATTCGCGGCACCCGGTGCTATCGAATCTCTGACTTGATAAATACCCTTCAAGGTATCGTCTATCGTATAGTAGATGTCAAAGCTATCGACTGTGTTCAATCCAATATTGCGCACGGAAGCAACGATCGACATCACTCCCTCACAAAATACACTGGCAGGAATTTCAGTATAACTGTACGTCGGACCGGCTGCGATCAGTTTCAGATTCACCGCCGGAACAGGAGAAATGGAAAGACCCAATCTCTGCAAACCAGGCCCGTAGGCAGCTGCGCCGCTTCCGCTCTGGGTTCCGTATCTGCGTTCGTTCGCCGAACCACTGACAGACTCTAAGACGATGCCGGTACCAGAACTGACTGACAGATCCACCATAAGTGATTTCGATCCATCGTACCTGAATGGTGTTTGCAGAGGTATAGCGATCCAATTACCAGATACAGCGGTGATCGAATAACTCGATGCATAGAAATGTGTGCTTCCTGAGGTCCAGATGGTATCGCTCCATGCTGTATCGGTCCCCACATTCTGTGACAACTGAACGGTGAAATCAGTATAGGTAGCAGGAGAAGCTATAATTGCAGTGGTTTTGAGATAAATGGTGTCAATATCACCACCGGGACAAAAAGCTCCTGTGCTTCCAGAATCGCGAAAGGCATCCGGACCATATATCCACTGGACTCGATTCGTGCCACTATTCAATGGAAACGCCTGCCCACCCCCGCTTGTACTTGTGTTGTAGTACGGCGGTTGAGCAAAGGCCTGTATCGCTGATATCCCAACAACTGCTGCGACCAAGGCGATCCTGTTCAAAAGTGAAGACTTCAAAAAATGACTATGCATAATACACGAATATAAGGACTGATGGTCAAGGAATTATCGTCTGTGAATATACTATTCGGAAATTTCCGATTTGCATTCGGAGAAACATTGGAATCTATAGGAGAGCCAAACAGAGCGAAGTCTGAATTCAAGTGGATTTTCCATTCATTCCGGAGTATTTTGCCTTTGGGGAGGAGGAGTGGTGGACCCCGAGGATGATTTTCCTCATGGATCGTTCGGATCGGTCCATTTGAGATCCTTGCCTTTCCACAGATACTTAAACCTTCTCCCAAAGCTTCTTCTTACCTTTGAAGCATGGACCTCAATACACAGATCACCGAACAACTCAAAGACGCCATGAGAGCCAAGGATCAGGCGAAACTGCGTTCCCTCAGAGCGATCAAAGCTGAACTCTTGCTGCTCAAAACCAAAGGAACTGAACCTACTCCCGAAGATGAACTGGCAGCTCTGGTCAAAATGGCCAAGCAAAGGCGTGATTCCATTGCGATATTCAACGAACAAAATCGCCAGGATCTTTCCCAAACAGAGCAGGAAGAGCTCGAAGTGATCGAGTCTTTCCTACCCAAACAACTATCCGCTGAAGAACTGAGAGCCGAGCTCGAAGCCATCATTTCAAAAACAGGAGCTCAGGGAATGAAAGATATGGGTAAGGTCATGGGCATGGCTTCATCCTCCCTCAAGGGAAAGGCTGATGGAAAGGCAATTGCGGATATTGTGAAAGAATTGCTCACCTGAGCAAACCGTGCAATTTTCTACCCTTCGCGTATCGAAAACAACACACCCTTCGTCGGTTTACATCCATTGGGTATGTGCCTGATTATGAATCAGCTAAAAGTTATCAACGAAGACAATACAAAGTTAAAGCGCTGAATTACTGTCTGTTACAGTCGCAGTGTTCATAAAATCGCTCATTTGCCATTTACGTCCTTTCGTCAAATGAGTATCAAACTCTGAAAACGGTACAATAATTTTAGGTATATTTGAAAAGAGTGAAGATATGAAAAGAGCACTACTAACAATCTTTTTCATTGGTTTGATTGGGGCGATCGGATTGCAAACACAGGCTAATGCGCCTACTGATCCTTCCATGGAAGTCAGTGGAACCATTTCTCTAGGCCAGAACTATCCTAATCCGGCGATCGACAAGACGTATGTGAATGTTAACTTCGAATCATCCACTGCCACTCTCACGATCTACAACGTGGTCGGCAAAATGATCGAGCAGCGACTGGTCACTACCGGTACGATTACTATGGACGTTTCCGAGTACAAAAAAGGCATCTACCTTTACACTCTGGAAGCTGATGGTCAGAAGCTTACGAAGCGAATGACCGTAAAGAAGAGATAATCCCTCTCGTTTTCTTAGTTGTTTGAATTGTCCTCTCCATAGGAGTACAATCCTTTCCACCATTTTCGCAAGCGCTTCAGGAATTCCATTTCCCGAGGATTATTCCCCGGCTCATAGAACTTCTTGCCTTTGATCTCTTCAGGTAGAAAATCCTGCTGAACGAAATTCCCGGGGAAATTGTGCGAGTATTTATAGCCTTTACCATAGGCCAGATCCTTCATCAACTTTGTTGGCGCATTCCTGAGTGCCAACGGAACCTCAAGATCACCTGTAGTTCCAGCAACCTCCATGGCTTGGTTGATCGCAGCATAACTGGCATTACTCTTAGGTGAACAGGCAAGGTAAACCGTCACTTGCGACAAAATGATCCTGCATTCGGGGTAACCGATCGCCCGCACCGCTTCCATTCCATTGGTGGCCAGTACCAAAGCAGTCGGATTCGCATTCCCAATATCTTCCGACGCGGATATGAGCAACCTTCGTGCAATGAACACCGGATCCTCCCCTCCTTCTATCATTCGAGCCAACCAATACACCGCTGCATTTGGATCACTGCCTCTGATCGATTTGATGAAGGCCGAAATGATATCATAGTGCTGTTCGCCTTGCTTGTCGTAGCGCAGCATTCTCTTCTGCAAAGAATCCTCTACCAGATCATCCGTGATTACGATATCTCCACCAGAGCTGTTATTCACGACCATCTCCAACGAGTTGAGCAGCCTGCGTGCATCACCTCCTGAGGCCAGGAGAAGATTCCCGGTTTCTTTCAGTTCAATTGTCTTTTTCTTCAGGTACTCATCACCTTCAATGGCTTGTTCCAGTATCCTGATCAGATCCTCAGCCTCGAGATTGTTTAATGTGTACACCTCACATCGACTCAACAATGCCGCGTTCAGTTCAAAAGACGGGTTTTCCGTTGTCGCTCCAATGAGAGTGATCACACCTTGTTCAACAGCCTTCAAAAGGGAGTCTTGCTGCGACTTATTGAATCTGTGTATCTCATCGATGAATAGCACTGCATTTTGTGTCCCCAGGAACTGGGACTTCTCGGCTTTCTGTATCACCTCTCGTACCTGCTTGACACCGGCATCGGTAGCACTCAACGTAAAGAACGGGCGTTCAAGAGTGTTGGAAATGATACGAGCCAATGTGGTCTTACCTACTCCGGGAGGGCCCCAAAGTATCATCGAAGGGATCACACCTTCCTCGATCAGTCGACGCAATGGCTTATCCGGTCCGAGGATATGTTCCTGACCGATGTATTCATCCAATTTAGTTGGACGAACGCGCTCCGCGAGTGGTGTACTGATCGACATGTGCTTACCACAAAAAAAGGGATGTTCCCTGAGGAATATCCCTTTTCATGATAATGTTCTAAGATTTATTATAAAGGATCTGCAACGACCTCAACGGTTACTTCTCCTCTGAATATGACTTGCTCATCCACAGCCTGATTGATCGTGACTGAGCCAAATATTTCCATCTCGTCGTCTTTCATCGCATCCAGCAGGTCGACATCGGTGTTCACATCCAGATCGACTGATTGAACAGCTTGCCCTCCGACATTTGCTTCGGCAATGATCATTTCCGGGAATGACTCGCTTCTGAAAGTCAATTGAGCATAATCCACCGGAGAGAATGTGAAATCAACCGGACTTACGATAGACATCTTTGCCGTTTTCAACTTGACCGATTTTACTTTCGAAATGTCCGCTCCATGCTTGTCGAGCTCTTCTTCCAGAGTGCTCACTACCACTGCCGTATCAAACCAATGCACTCCAGGCTCTTCGTCTGGATGCTGAATGAATTCTACATCAGCCATGGTCATGGTGAAATTGATCTCAAGGATATCCTCCGGACATCCAAAGAAGCTGAACAAAGGAATGATCAGCGCGACGATTAATAGCTTTTTCATAGTTATAAGCTTCGTATGAGTATCAAATCTACTAAGAAATGAGCAATAATTATGGCTCTGAACCCTCAATAAGCACGCGATCATAGATGATTTTACTCAGGGCTGTCCCAACAATTGACTTCAGGATCAAGCCCGGAGAAAGCAGAAGGAGCAATGAGCCGATAATACTGCTTGCACCCTCAAGAACGACCAGCATCCACGAAAATCCCAGGATTAGTAAGATAATATGAGCTACTACAAATAGGAAAAAGCAACGTACAGGTTGACTTTGCACGGGGTTTTGCTTGAGATAGAGAACTAGCCCTATTGCTATCAGGATGAATCCAACGAGAAAACCTCCACTTGGTCCATGGATCTTGATCCAGCCTGAGCCGTAATTCGAGAATACAGGTAAGCCGGCCAAACCCATGAACACATATGCTCCTACGGCAATTACACCGAACCAACCGGAAACTGAGGCCAACAGTATCACCCAGAGGCTCTGCAGTGTTACAGGGATCACTCCGAAGATATCAAACGACAGAGGACCTGTTGTGCAAAGCAATACGAGACCTCCGATGCCCATGAGGATTTGTTTGAGGGTAGTGTTTCTCATCGATGCGCAAGATACACCAGTGGTTCATTATCACATCTTCAACTAGTTTTGCGGCCACGAGAAATGAGCAACAAGAACAAACTCGCCAAATTCGCCGAGATCGACACGTTTTCGAACGTCTATCAACACGATGAATCCATGAAAGGTCGCTGGTATACCGCGTTCGACGCCAAAAGACCGCTGGTCCTGGAACTCGCCTGCGGGAAAGGTGAGTATACGGTCGGACAAGCCAGAATGTACCCCGACCGTAACTACGTCGGACTGGACATCAAAGGAAACCGCATTTGGCGTGGTGCTAAAACCGCTCTCGAGGAAAACATCCAAAACGCCGCTTTCCTCCGTTGTCTCATCAACCATATCGACCGCTATTTCGACGAGGGAGAAGTATCCGAGATCTGGATCACCTTCCCAGACCCTCAACCTCGTAAGAGTAAAGCCAAACACCGCTTGGTACACCCGCGATTTCTGGAGCTATACCGCAAGGTTGGAGGAGAGAACGTCATCATCAACCTCAAGACGGACAGTACCTTCTATTACAACTACGCCCACGAAGTGATCGATGAAGAAGGACTGGAGATCCTCACCGACATCGCCGACGTGTATGCCTGGGAAGAGCGTCCGCCTGAGATGAACATAAAGACCTTCTACGAGAACATGTGGCTCGAGAAAGGCAAGAAGATCAAATACCTGAGGTTCAAACTTTAGACTTAGCATTCTCCAGTCACAGATAAATACCTGCGACAGCTACGCCATAGTTTGGCGCTTCACGAGTGATGCCTGCTAGGGGGAAGCAGACTATTATCGAACCTTCTTGACCTCGTAATCTGATACCCCAA
>VMBT01000942.1_pt1 | contig 15860 bp, 11 predicted proteins | sample 4404301 | NCBI WGS metagenome assembly VMBT01 (sample SAMN12238535, study PRJNA552566) | marine metagenome | isolation source: Coastal seawater | place: USA: coastal Georgia, Sapelo Island | collected 2008-08/2009-08
CCATTGTTCATGACGATGTAGGTCATATTGACCCCGCGACGCATGAGGTGAGCAAACTGACCTAAACCAATCGAAGCACTGTCGCCGTCACCCGAAACACCCATATAAATGAGATCTCGATTGGCAAGATTAGCGCCCGTCAAAACACTCGGCATGCGTCCATGCACAGTATTGAAACCGTGACTTGCACCGAGGAAATAGGTCGGCGCCTTGGAGGAGCATCCAATTCCAGAGAGCTTAGCAACCCTATGCGGCTCTATCGAAAGCTCGAAGCAGGCTTGAACAATTGCAGCCGAGATCGAGTCATGCCCACAACCCGCACACAGGGTAGAAATAGCACCCTCGTAATCGCGTCGGGTTTTGCCAACCTCATTCTTTGTTAAGGATGGGTGATGCAGCTTTGGCTTTGTGATGTATGTCATGAGACAGCCCTTTCCAGGGAAACGACCTTTAATTCTTCCATCTGCTCGCCTATCGCTCTCGCAATAAAACGACCAGTGATTGGCGTTCCATCATAGTGACAGATAGGAATGAGACGCGCTGGGTCAATTTCAAGCTCGTTTGAGAGCATTCCCCTGACCTGTCCATCGCGGTTTTGCTCCACAATAAAGACCTTGTCGTGCGCCATAATGAATTCCTTCACGGAATTCGGGAAAGGGAATGCGCGAAGGCGCATGGAGTTAACGTGCCCGCCTTTTTCCTGCAGCAGATCTATCGCCTCATCCATAGCTGGGCTTGTTGATCCAAAGTATATAACCCCATACCGCGTTTGTTCCTGGCTCTGCCGAACAATCGGTTGCGGAACGAGCGATTTCGCTGTCTCAAACTTCTTAGCGAGACGCTCCATATTTTCGATGTAATCTTTGCCTTCTTCCGAATAACGCGCGAACTGATCCTTAGTTGTACCGCGAGTGAAATACGCCCCCTTAGTTGGGTGCGTACTCGGGATAGTGCGGAAAGGCACCCCGTCGCCATCAACATCCAGGTAACGGCCAAAAGTCTTACCTGCATCTAATTCTTCCGCCGTCATAACCTTACCGCGGTCGTAGGTGCGGTTGTCATCCCATGAGAGCGGGTTACAGAGGCGCTGGTTCATACCTATATCGAGGTCAGTCATAACGAAAATGGGCGTCTGAAGCCGATCAGCCAAATCAAGAGCATCAGCACCAAACTCGAAACACTCCCTCGGATCTTCTGGGAAGAGCAGAACATGCTTGGTATCACCATTTGAAGCGTAGGCTGCAGCGAGAATATCGGCTTGTTGGGTGCGAGTTGGCATGCCAGTTGATGGGCCGCCCCGCTGTACATTGATGATTACAGCAGGCACTTCTGCAAAGTAAGCAAGGCCAATAAATTCCGTCATCAAACTGACGCCAGGACCTGACGTTGATGTGAACGCGCGCGCTCCATTCCAGCCCGCACCTATGACCATTCCAATTGCAGCAAGCTCATCTTCTGCTTGGACGATAGCGTAATTAGCCTCGCCAGTTTCCTTATCATGGCGATAGCGCTTGCAAAAAGACTGGAAAGCCTCTGCCAAGGAGGAAGAAGGGGTAATCGGGTACCAGGCACAGACTGTGGCGCCACCATAGACGCAACCAAGAGCTGCCGCCGCATTACCTTCCATGAAAATTCTATCGCCAACCTTATCGACTGGCTTAACACGAAGCTTGACCATATCTGGGTCTAAGTTTTCATGGGCATAGTCGCGGCCAAGCTTAAGAGCTTTTTTGTTCGCGCCTATTAATGCCTCCTTACCCTTGTATTGCTCCCCAAACAGCTTCTCAATTACTTCTGGGTCAATATCCAGGAGAACTGACAGCACTCCAATGTAAATGATATTCTTGAAAAGCTGACGCTGACGCGCGTCTGTATAGGTTGCGTTACAAATAGCAGTCAGCGGCACACCGATAATCGTGACATCATCACGGAACGCAGAAGAAGGCATAGGCCTGGTAGAGTCATAGAAAAGGTATCCACCTGGTGACAACTCTTCCACATCCTGCTTCCAAGTTTGCGGGTTCATAGCAACTAAAAGGTCTACACCACCGCGCCTACCAAGGTAGCCTTTTTCACTCACCCTTACTTCATACCAGGTGGGAAGACCCTGAATATTTGATGGAAATATATTCCGCGGGCTAACAGGCACTCCCATCCTTAGGATAGAGCGCGCAAACAGCTCGTTAGCGCTGGCAGAGCCAGACCCATTTACGTTCGCAAATTTGACAACGAACTCGTTAATCGCAGCTATAGGTTCCGGCATGCTGACCCCGCGTGTGTCATCTCAATGTAGTGCTTCTGCATATCCCAGGCGCCTGTTGGGCATCTTTCAGCGCAGAGGCCACAATGCAAGCAAACGTCTTCATCCTTCACCATGATCCTGGCGGTAGGAAGAGGGTCCGAGACATATAGGTCTTGCTCTGTATTAAGCGCAGGCGCCGTAAGCCTTTGTCGTACATCTACCTCCTCACCATTAGGCGTGAAGGTGATGCAATCCATTGGGCAAATATCAACGCAAGCGTCACACTCTATGCACAAGTTCGTGCTGAACACTGTTTGCACGTCGCAGTTCAAGCAGCGCTGCGCTTCCTTCCATGCAAGATCGAAATCGAAACCAAGTTCGACCTCAGCTTTCATGTCGGTGAGGGCCTTAGTTTTTTCGAGGTGAGGCACTTTAAAACGAGCATCAACTGCGATGTCGTTGTCGTAGCTCCACTCGTGGATACCCATTTTTTGGCTTACGATATCTTGCAGAGGCGCCGGCCGATCTTTGATATCTTCACCTTCCAGCATTTTGTGAATGGAGATGGCCGCATCATGGCCGTGAGAAGCGGCCCAAATGATGTTTTCTGGTCCAAAAGCAGCGTCGCCGCCAAAGAACACCTTGGGGTGCGTTGACTGGAAAGTCACACGATCAACGACTGGCATGTCCCAACGGTCATCGAAATCGAGCCCAATGTCTCGCTCAATCCATGGAAAGGAGTTTTCCTGACCAATAGCGCAAAGGACATCATCGCAAGGATAGAACGGGTCAGGCTCGCCAGTTGGCACCAGCTTACGACGACCATTCTCGTCATACTCTGCTTTCACTTTTTCGAAGGTCATACCAACGAGCTTACCATCCTCGATGACAAAGCTTTTTGGCGTCTCGAAATTAATGAAGGGAATATCTTCCGCCATCGCGTCATCTTTTTCCCAAGGAGACGCCTTCATTTCGTCGAAACCTGAGCGGACGATGACTTTTACATCTTCACCGCCAAGTCTGCGGGCCGTGCGGCAGCAGTCCATTGCAGTGTTACCACCGCCCAGGACGATCACGCGCTTGCCTATCTTATCGATATGACCGAAGGATACGGAGGAGAGAAAGTCGATACCAATTTGGAAATTGGCTTCCGCGTCTTCCCGGCCAGGAATATCAAGGTCACGACCGCGAGGAGCCCCAGTGCCCACAAAAACCGCGTCCCAACCTTCGTCTAAAATTTCCTTTAGACTTTCGATTTTCTTGTGAACGAAATTAATGTTTCCAATGCTTGTGATGTAATCCATCTCTTCATCAATGACGGAGACGGGCAGTCGGAAAGCAGGTATTTGGGTCCTGATCATACCGCCTAACTGCGGATTTTGATCAAAAAGGGTCACCTCATATCCGAGCACAGCCAAATCACGAGCAACAGTCAACGAGGCAGGACCAGCCCCAAGACAAGCCACCTTCCGCCCATTAGTTTTTGCAGGAGCCTTTGGCATTCGGGGTGTGACGTCGTCTTTATAATCGGCAGCCACGCGCTTGAGACGACATATTGCTACGGGCTCTTTTTTTGAGCCTGACAAATCCTCGTCTTCCACTCTGCCTCTACGACAGGCGGGCTCACAAGGGCGGTCACAAGTACGGCCAAGGATCCCAGGAAAAACATTTGATTTCCAATTAATCATGTAGGCATCTGAGTACCGTCCATGAGCAATTAGGCGAATATACTCCGGCACCGGCGTGTGAGCGGGACATGCCCACTGACAATCGACGACTTTGTGGAAGTAATTTGGATCTGTAATATCTGTAGGCCGCAAGGCCGCACTCCCCGGAAGCTGGTTAGTGCACCACTAACCGTTTCTTGTTCGTGACACTGGTCAAGTCTGCAGACAGGACCCTCTTATCCTAAACCCAATGCCGCTTTACACGCTAGGCGTCAAGCAATTGAATAGTAAACTTAATGGGGAAATGTCACATGTTTTTGCAAAACAATATCAAACTCTCGTAACTCAAGGGCATGACACTCCCGTTCTTGACCGCTACCCTTGGTGAGAGAATCAATTTGCGTTCGGGAGAGAACGATGAAGACACGCGCCGCTGTAGCATTTGAGGCAGGGAAACCTCTGGAGATTGTGGAGGTCGATTTAGAAGGCCCAAAAGCAGGCGAAGTGCTTATCGAAGTTAAGGCTACAGGCGTTTGCCACACAGATGAATTCACCCTTTCAGGCGCTGATCCAGAAGGCGCCTTTCCTGCAATCCTAGGCCATGAAGGTGCAGGGGTCGTTGTCGAGGTTGGAGCAGGCGTCACCACAGTAGCGCCGGGCGATCACGTAATTCCCCTTTACACACCCGAATGCAGAACCTGCGAATACTGCCTGAACCCTAAGACAAACCTCTGCCAAGCTATACGAACAACCCAAGGCGCAGGCGTCATGCCTGACGGGTCTTCGCGCTTTTCTTACAAAGGTGAAAAAATTCTCCACTACATGGGAACATCGACATTCTCCAATTATACAGTCCTGCCAGAGATTGCGGTGGCAAAGGTCCGCAAAGATGCTCCATTCGATAAAATTTGTTACATTGGGTGCGGTGTAACGACCGGGCTTGGCGCCGTTATGTTTACGGCAAAGGTCGAGCCAATGAGCCGAGCTATAGTCTTTGGCCTAGGAGGTATAGGCCTGAATGTCATTCAAGGTTTGAAAATGGTCGGGGCTCGTCAAATTGTTGGCGTGGATTTGAATGAGTCAAAAGTCCCTTTAGCCAAACAATTCGGCATGACTGACTTCGTAAATCCCACAAAAATCAAAGATGATCTTGTTGGGCATTTGGTAGAAATTACAGGTGGCGGCGCTGATTACACGTTCGAATGCATCGGCAATGTGGAGGTGATGAGGGCCGCATTGGAAAGTTGCCACAAGGGATGGGGTGAAAGCGTTATCATCGGCGTCGCCCCGGCAGGAGCTGAAATCAATACCAGACCATTCCAGCTTGTGACTGGACGAGTTTGGAGAGGCTCAGCCTTTGGCGGAGCCAGAGGCCGAACAGACGTGCCAAAGATCGTTGACCTTTATATGGAAGGTAAAGTCTCTATCGACCCCCTCATTACCCATACAATGCCTCTGGAAGACATCAATAAGGCCTTTGACCTTATGCACGCAGGCGAATCAATCCGCAGCGTTGTGATGTACTAAGGTAAAACTTCGTCTCTCTATTCGGAACGAAGTCTATCAATCCCCGCGCCATAGGTTGAAGGCGTGATATCTACGCCAGATGCCCGCTTCTCAAGCCAATAGGCAACGGCGGGCGGCGTCGTAGCAATCGCGTCTGGGATGCCGAGTTTTATTGCAGCATCCATCGGCCAATTAGGATTGTGCATCGCTTCGCGGGCGATAGCGATGAGATCTGCCTTACCCTCTTGAAGAATGGCTTCAGCCTGATCCGCATGGACAATGAGCCCAACTGCCATCGACATACATCCGCCATCACGCTTTAAGCGATCGGCGTATGGAACCTGGTAGCCGTAAGTCACACGACCTGCACTTACAACGGGTGATCCAGTCATTCCGCCAGAGGAGCAGTCGATCACGTCAACTCCAAGTGGTTTCACGGCCTGCGCAACATTGACAGACTCGTCCGGCCCAAATCCTGCATTGTCCTCAACTGAAAGGCGCAGAAAAAGGGGCTTCTCTTCAGGCCAAAAACGTCGGGCCTCTTCAACGATTTCCATCAGAAAACGCCTTCGATTTTCTTCAGAACCGCCATACTCATCATTGCGGGCATTAGCTTGGGGCGAGAGAAATTGATGGATCAAGTAGCCGTGCGCACCATGAATTTCCAGAACGTCATATCCTGCTTCATGGCATCGCCTAACGCCTTGCCCCCACATTCGAACAAGGTCCTGCACCTCAGACTTAGAAAGCCCGCGAGGCTCAGGGTCCCTTCCACTTGCTAGAGACGAAGCTGACACTAGCTCCCACTTATCCCAATCCTGCACACCCTCAGCTTCAGCTGCCTCTTGGGTCAGCGGCGCGCCGCCTTCCCATGGCCTAAAACGACGAGCTTTTCTTCCAGAATGGCCAAGCTGTATAGCTGCAACTGAACCGTTTTCTTTTATGACTTTGGCAAGTCGAGCGAGGCCAGGAATATGTTCATCCTTCCAAGCCCCCAAGTCACCAATAGTACCGCACCCTCGACGATCTACCTTAGTTGACTCGACAAAGGTCAAACCTGCGCCGCCTGCCGCATATCGGCCCACATTCATCAAGTGCCAGTCCTGAGCGAACCCATCCTTGGCCGCATATTGATGCATAGGTGCAATTACGACGCGATTTTTCAACTCAACACCACGAATAGAAATTGGCTGAAACAACATAGGAAGCGACATTGAACTTAGTCTCCTCGAGCGGACGCCTGTCCTTGAACAGTGAAGAAGGAAGCTGATTTAGGCTGCTCTGGCAGCTCGACAATTGCAGGTGAAAGTCTAGCCTTGCGCTTCTTAACACCGCGAACGATCCGACCCTCGTTTTCATTGGGCATCGGGTTTTGAGCTATCGGCACAGCATCAGCTGCTGTGTACACGCAAATATAAAGACCGCGCGGGTTCACTGAAAGGCTCGGGTCAGAGCCGTGAGCAAGGCGCGTGTGCATCAGACAGACACTGCCTGCCTTTCCAGTTACAGGCACATCCCTTTCCTTCATGGATGAAGTCACCTCGGCCGCCATTCGGCCAGTAAAGACATCACCCTCAAAAAGCGAATACAAAGGGCCTTTGTGGCTGCCCGGAACGACCTTCAGACAGCCATTTGTCTCGTCTACGTCGTCCAGCATAAGAAGGGCCGTTACGATGTCATCATTTGTGTGCGGCGTGAATAGGAAGTCCTGGTGATAGTGGACCTCTGTCGCGGCTCCAGGAAGCTTTTGGTTAATTTTACAATGATGAAACTTAACGTCAGGCCCAATTAAATCCGCGACCATATCTGTCATGGCAGAATTTTCCATGACATCCCTAAAGGGTGAATAGATATCAGACGGGTTATTAATACGACGGAGCGCCGGCTTCTCAGGGGAATGCTCCGTCCCCATATCAAATCTCGGGCGCCCATCAATCGTTGGGGGACCATATGGTTTTGAGTGCGAACGGCTCTCCTCCGTCCATTCCGCCATGAGGCTTCGCATCGCTGCAAGCTGGTCCTTCGTGACGGCATTTTCAACAACCAGACAACCGTCCCGCCAAAACTCTGTCTTCTGATTTGCGCTTAGTACCATCAAGATTTTGCCTTCTGCCTTGCAGCAATAGCATCAGCAAAAGAGAGAATAGCCCTCATTCGATCGGCAACGGGTACGTCTACCATTTTACCGCGAACGGTTATCGCTCCTTCCCCTCTAGCAAGGGCTGCATCGTAAGCATCAACTATCTCTCGAGCCTCTTCGACTTCTTCTTCGCTTGGCCCGAAGATCTCATTTGCAACCTTAACCTGATTAGGGTGAATACAAGATGCCCCTCTAAAACCAGCACGCTTAGAAAGACGCATCATCTCGTAGAGTTTATCTATGTCTCTAAATTCAGCGATGGAGCCGATGAAGCCCATTGGGGCTACACCGGCAGCCCTGGCGCAAGCAACGATGTGCTGCTTGAAGGACAGCAACATATCGCTGTCCGTTGTTGACCCCATCGATAGTGCGAAATCTTCTGAACCCAGTGAAACGGACATAACACGAGAGCTAGCCTTTGGAATATCACGAGCGTTGAGGTAACCCTCCGCCGTTTCTATCAAAGGACAAAGGAAGGTAGAGCCAACTGGCATACCCTTCTCAGCTTCTATCTCAGAGACTACGTTAGCGACTTCCGCCACGTGAGCACCCGTATCGGTCATCGGCAAAAGTAGAGCAACAACATTTGGAGAGACAGCCGCCTCGATGTCTCGCGCTGCTAGCCGCCAAGGCCTGTTGATACGAACCGTTACATCAAGTCCTAGACCTGCAAGATGAGCTGCAACATCGCCTAAGGCGTCGCGAGCGCGGTCCTTCTCCGATGCTGCGATCGAGTCCTCCAAATCGAGGATGACGGCATCAGCCCCAACACCAGGCGCCTTCTCTACAAATTTCTGGTTCAATGTGGGCACAAACATCATTGAGCGCCACACTGGCGGTGTGAAAGTCATCTCAGTTACTCCTTAGCGGCCCTGGAAGTTTGGCTTGCGTTTTTCGCGGAAAGCACGACCGCCCTCTTGCTGATCTTCAGAACGTGAGATTGCTAGCAATTCATTTCTAGCAAGACCTGCAAGCTCAGAAGGACCTCTTGCAACAACGACATCGCGCGTAAAGCGCTTCAGCGCGCGAACGACTAGAGGAGCTGAATCAGCAAGGATGCGAGCATACTCATGGGCTGCAGCGATGTGCTCACCCTTTGGTGTTACCTTGTTCACAAGTCCAACTTCATATGCACGTTGAGCTTTGTAATGAACACCCGTCAACATGAATTCCATTGCGTGTTTGTGATTAATGCGAGCGGCGAGACCTGCAATTAAGCCACCACAAAAACCAATTTGGGCCTCAGGATAGAAGAAGTCTGCCGTCTCATCAGCGATTGCTAAATCTGCAAACTCAACAAGGCAGAAAGCACCGCCAACGCAGTATCCATGCACAGCAGCAATTACGGGCTTGTCCAGCATCACGCCAACGCCAGGCATGCACTCCCAAAGCTCTGGATCGCGGGGAGGGTCTTTAAGGTCAGCTCCAACTGAAAAGGCCCTATCACCGGCAGACGTCAGCACTGCGACGCGATCATCACTATCCTGCAAACGCTGGAAGGCCTGCCGCAGCTCGGCCACTAGCCCGTTTGAAAGCGCATTCATTTTTTCTGGGCGATTGAGCGTAATCGTAGCGACATGGTCTTTAGACGTATAAGTGACGACAGGTTCAGACATAGTTGGACTTTCCTAGAATCAAGCAAAATTCAAAATCAGGAAGCATAGAACAGCGTCGTTGCAGAGCATGCAAGACAGGCTCATGCATTAACGCAAGAAAGCTTTACTATTTTCTAGTGAGGCGGCGGAGGTGAGGCCTTTAAATGGATATTATTACCCTCAGGTCGTAACAGGCTCACCCTCGACAGTAATGCGGTGCATTAGACGGCGCTCGCCCTGATAATCATTAAGAGCCATATGCCAGGTGGCACGGTTGTCCCAAAATGCGACTGATCCTTTTGACCACTGAAAACGGTAAGTGAATTCTTGCCTTGCCGCGTGCGCATAAAGTGTCTCTAGAAGAGGCTTCGACTCTTCATCAGTCCATCCATCAAAACGCAGAGTGAACCCTGGATTGACGTAGAGAGCCTTTTTACCACTTATCGGATGGCTGATCACGACGGGATGTATTGCATCCTGTTGGGCTGCATCTTCATTGCCTAGCCGTCCGCCAAGGTCTTCGCCACGTTCCTTGTAACGAGCGCCTTTGCCGAAGACGTGCCGGCTCGAGTGGACGGCTTTCAAACCATCCAGCATTTCCTTTAAGCCATCAGATAGGGCTTCATACGCCGCAAATTGCGAGGAAAATATTGTATCACCGCCGATTGTGGGTGTTTCTCTTGCAACTAGGATCGAGCCTAGGGCAGGAATTTGGTCGTACGAGTGATCCGTATGCCAGCCACCACCAATATTGGCTTTTTGGTCTGGCTCTTTGCGAACCTCCGCAATTTGAGGCCAACCTTCTACGTGTGCAAAAAACCGATTGATGTTAACTCCACCAAATTTTTCGGCGAGGGCAATATGGTGAGAAGGGTCCATATTCTGCTCACGAAAAAAGAGGACACCATGCTCACCCAATGCCTGCCTAAGTTCAGCGACGACATTCACTGAGAGGTCCTTGCTCAAGTCCACACCCTCTATGAACGCCCCACAATTCGGACCGGCCTTGCTTACGTTAATATTTTTCAGGCTCATAAAATCACTCCGAACTTAGACTGCCACCAAGTCAAATTGGATTAGGTGCGGTTTTGGCGGTTCTCAACCAAATCCTCAACCACAGCAGGGTCTGCCAAGGTTGATGTATCGCCAAGATTTCCAAAATCATCTTCTGCAATCTTACGAAGAATGCGTCGCATGATCTTGCCCGAGCGTGTCTTTGGCAAACCAGGGGCCCATTGGAGCCAATCTGGAGATGCAATGGGGCCAATTTCCTTGCGAACCCACTGAACCAGTTCCTTTTTGAGATCGTCTGACGGGTCTTCACCTAAGTTAAGGGTAACGTAAGCATATATACCTTGACCCTTAATATCGTGAGGAGCGCCAACCACGGCGGACTCTGCGACTTTTGGGTGAGCCACTAAGGCCGACTCAACTTCCGCTGTTCCCATCCTGTGACCAGATACATTTATAACGTCGTCTACCCGACCAGTGATCCAGTAATACCCGTCCGCATCCCTTCGAGCGCCATCACCAGTGAAGTACCTGCCTGGGTAAGTTGAAAAGTATGTGTCCACGAAGCGCTGGTGGTCCCCATAAACCGTTCGCATCTGACCGGGCCAGCTTTCAGCGATACAAAGATTTCCTTCACAAGCGCCTTCTAGCAGCTTGCCCTCAGCGTCAACCATGACAGGCTTCACACCAAAAAACGGTAGGGTAGCCGAGCCAGGCTTTAGGGCCGTAGCTCCAGGAAGCGGCGTAATCAAGATCCCGCCAGTTTCAGTTTGCCACCACGTATCGACGATGGGGCACCGACCATCACCAACGACATTGTGATACCAGAGCCACGCTTCAGGATTTATGGGTTCGCCAACCGACCCAAGCAGTCGCAAACTTTTGCGGCTTGCCGCTTTAACGGGCCCCTCTCCCTCTCTCATAAGAGCGCGGATTGCTGTCGGCGCAGTATAAAAAATCGAGACATTATGTTTGTCACAGACCTGCCAAAAGCGACTAGAGTCTGGATAATTTGGAACGCCTTCGAACATCAGTGTGGTGGCACCATTAGCCAGTGGCCCATACACAATGTAGCTATGACCGGTTACCCAACCAACGTCAGCCGTACACCAGTAAATTTCGCCTGGCTTGTAGTCGAACACATACTCGTGGGTCATAGAAGCATACACAATGTAGCCGCCAGATGTGTGCAATACGCCTTTGGGTTTACCAGTGGAGCCGGAGGTGTAGAGGATGAAGAGTGGATCTTCCGCACTCATCTCTTCGGGCTCACAAGTTGCAGGCTGGTCAGCGCAAATTTCATGATGCCAAACATCACGGCCACTAGTCATGTTAATGTCACCGCCAGTGCGCTTTACAACAATGACCGTATCCACACTGTCGCAATGTTCCAAAGAAGCGTCGACATTTGCCTTTAGAGGCACCTTACGGCCCCCGCGCAAACCCTCATCAGCGGTAATGACGAGCCTGCATTTCGAATCATCAATTCGCTGAGCAAGGCTGTCCGGCGAAAATCCGCCAAAAACGATGGAATGCACTGCTCCAATGCGCGCACAAGCAAGCATGGCATAAGCAGCTTCAGGGACCATCGGCATATAAATGCAAACCCTGTCACCCTTTTGCACGCCCCGCGCCTTCATCGCATTGGCTAAGCGGCACGTCTCGTCGTGCAGTTCCTGATAGGTGATTTTTTTATCGTCTTTAGGGTCATCACCTTCCCAGACAATCGCCACCTGGTTTGCCTTGTCCTTCAAGTGCCTATCAATGCAGTTGGCCGACACGTTAAGTGTGCCATCCTCAAACCATTTAATTGATAGGTTATCTTTGTCGTAGCTGACGTTTTTCACTTTTGTAAAAGGCTTAATCCAATCAACGCGCTTTCCATGTTCTGCCCAAAAACCTTCAGGATCGTCGATGGAGCGTTTGTACATCTCAGCGTATTTTGCAGCATCAATGTGCGCGGAGGCTGCAACCTCCGGCCGCGGCTGGAAAAGTTCGTCAGACATGATCGGATCCATCCCTAAAATTATTTTTTCTTGAACACCAATAAATCCCGAGACGGGCTTGGTTTCAAGCGATTCTAAAAATAGTGGCGCGTTAGATAGGGAAAGTCACTGGATCTAAATGAGTTGTATAAAATCAAAATGCCCCCTGTTTTTCTCTAGAGGAGAGCCAAAACCCTTAAAAAGAGCAGACGTGACCCGCCGAAATCGTGGCCTTGAGTATTGGAACCGGTCCATCTTCAGACAAAACTATGACATCCGCTCTCTGACCGGAGGCAATCCTGCCTCTATCGCGGAGGCCAAGGGCATCTGCAGCATTTGTAGAAACCAGCTTCCACGATTCGTGCAGAGGCATCTTACCTTGCTCTGCTAGAATGAAGGGCGCATTCAACAAGGCCGGATAATAATAGTCGCTAGCAAGCACGTCGCATAAACCCTTGGCCACCGCATCCGCTGCAGATTGAAGTCCTGTGTGACTGCCGCCACGCACAACATTCGGAGCTCCTAATACTATTGGGTCCCCCAATATTTTTGCTGCAGCAGCGGTGACATCTCCCATTGGGAATTCTGCAATATGACAGCCAAGGTCATGAAAATGCTGCCTGGTCTCTTCGTTAGCATCGTCGTGAGACAACATGGGGACACCTGCGTTTCGGGCAGCTTTTGCCAAATGCTCAATACCAGCTGCTTGGCCCTCATCCGCATCCCTTGCCACTCTCTCAAATAATGAAAGAAAGTCATCTAAGTTCATGCCAGATCGGCCAGCGTACACGCCCATTTTGTCTGGGCTTTTTCTGTATCGGCGTATGTGAGGCAGATGGTCGTTAAAAGCGAGCGCATCTATACGTCCCTCTGCAATCCAGCCTGCCGTTTCCTCCACCATGGCAACGTTTGCCGTTTCAAAGCGAAGGTGCAGACGAACATCCGACGTGTAGTGGGATTTTAGCCGCTCATGCTCCCTCATAAATTTGCGAAAGGCTTCAGCACTGCGCAGGCCAGGTTCCCATGATAGCGTCACCCCATGGTAGGCAGTTGTGATGCCATTTGCGATGAGCTGCTTGTCCGTTTCCATCAAAGCAATATCGAGGGGAAAATGAACGCCCGGTCTTGGCATTAATTGGCGCTCGAAGGCATCACCATGAATATCAATAATGCCAGGTAGAACATACGCCCCTCGCGCATCGACACGTTGGCGCGCTGAAGTAAGAGTAGAGCCAACGCTCGCAATTACTCCGCCCTCAATGGCGACGTTACCATCTACAAAACCGTCCAGCGTTAAAACACGGCCATTCTCAATCAATAAATCCATGATCACTACTTCAGGGCAATTTTGGACAGGTGTTCTGTGAGTTGCATAGCTTCATGCATAATTTCACGTATGACCTCACCTGCAGGCTTTACGCAAGCAGGATCATTCAACATGCCAGCAATCTGGCCAACAACAGCCTGATGCTGGCCTTCATATGTGTCGTCTTGATGTCGGCCCTTGCGGACGATCCGTTGAAGGCGCCTTAACTCGTCTTCCGCAGCACCGGAAAGCCTCGCAGCTTCAAAGGCTTTTACTTCAGGGGTTGCAAACGCTCGAACTGTTTTTCCCGTCAGGCTTTTCGAGACAATTGTCTCTTCCTCACTTATTTTCAAAATTGCATCAGAATACCAACGACCTCCTGCACTCTCAGTCGTACAAATCAGTCGAGTGCCAAGTTGAACGCCTGCAGCACCCATAGCCATTGCTGCAAGGAAACCCCTCGCATCGCCAATTCCACCAGCAGCGACCACTGGCACCTTCACTGCATCAATTACCATTGGCAATAACGGTAAGGTTGCCACCGAACCTACGTGACCGCCCGCCTCAGACCCTGAAGCGACAATCGCATCGGCCCCCTCCGCCTCCAACCTCAGAGCGTGGCGGACGGTAGGCACAACGGGTATCACCTTGATACCGGCACTCCTTAGGTCACCAACGGCGCGAGGCCCCGGGTCACCAAGACCAGTTGTAACGACTGGCACTTTCATGTCGATGCAGATCGCGGCCCTTCGTTCAGTAAATTTAGCGCCTAAGGGTGTAATGTTTACGCCAAAAGGCTTTTTGGTCAGGGCCTGGGTCTCTTCAATTTGTCGAACAAGGTCCTCTTCGCGCTCTCCATAGGTTGGTAAAACGCCAAGACCGCCTGCCTCTGAAACTGCCGCCACGAGCTTGGGTTTACCAGCGCCTTGCATAGCGCCTTGCAGGATTGGAAACTCAATCTCAAGCAGATCACATAACTCTGTATGAAACATATGCCTCAACCGATTGGACTTGTTGCTTGCACCAGTATATCTCCAACATCGACGAGAATGGGAGTTTTATAGATGCCCAGCATAGAAATACGGGAGCGATGTCCGGCGGCGTAACATTTTATCAACCGCCCTCTCCGTTTTAGGAAAATAACAAACGATGCAGCTCTACAATTCTCTAGCCGCCGAAAAACAGACTTTTGAACCAGCAGACCCAAATCGCGTAACGATGTACGTGTGCGGACCCACGGTCTACAACTTTGCACACATAGGCAATGCAAGACCCGCAGTCGTCTTTGACTTGCTTTACCGACTACTCCGCCGACGCTACGGCCCCGAACACGTGGTCTACGCTCGAAATATTACAGACATCGACGATAAAATGATGGCAGCAGCCAAGGAGAGGGGAATAAAGACATCAGACGTAGCCGCTGAATTCGAAGCCGCTTACCTTGCAGACATGGGCGCCTTGGGCGTGATGGCGCCAGACATCGATCCTCACTGCACGCACCACGTTCCAGAAATGATTGCCATGGCGAAGACCCTCATTGCAAAAGGCCATGCATATGAGGCGGAAGGGCATGTCTTATTCAGCGTTCCATCCTTTAATGAATATGGAAATCTCTCCAGGCGCAGCAGGGATGAACAGGTCGCCGGTGCTCGCGTTGAAGTGGCACCCTTCAAGCGCGACCCGGCTGATTTTGTTTTGTGGAAGCCAAGCTCCGATGATCAAGATGGTTGGGAAAGCCCTTGGGGCCGAGGGCGACCAGGGTGGCACCTCGAATGTTCTGCGATGGCGGAAAAGCACCTTGGCGAGGTAATCGATATTCACGGCGGCGGTGCAGATCTAAAGTTTCCCCACCACGAAAATGAAATTGCACAAAGTCGATGCGCTCACGGCGCCGACGCATTTGCCCGTTACTGGATGCACAATGGCTTCGTAAACGTCGATGCTGAAAAAATGTCAAAATCAATAGGCAACGTGTTGCTCGCTAGGGATCTATTGAATGAAGCTCCAGGTGAAGCGATCCGATGGGCTCTCCTCTCTGCCCATTATCGTCAGCCTCTTGATTGGAGCGACACACTACTCAACCAGTCGAAGCGTAATTTGGATAGGCTCTACCGCACGATGGATAGCCTTCCTGAAGGCGCAACGGCAGAACCACCAGCAGCCGTCCTCGCCGCTCTAGAAGATGATCTAAACACGCCCGCAGCCTTCGCAGCTTTATTTCAGTTCGCTCGTACTGCAAAAACGGCTGAAGATCGAGCAGCGATGAAAGCGGCTGGTGACCTTTTAGGCGTCCTTCAAGAAGCCCCTTCAAAGTGGCTATCCGGCGGCGCAAAAGTCGATCCATCTGAAATAGAACGCCTAATAGAAGACCGTCTTGAAGCACGTAAATCAAAAGACTTCGCCACTGC
>VMBT01000943.1_pt1 | contig 15845 bp, 12 predicted proteins | sample 4404301 | NCBI WGS metagenome assembly VMBT01 (sample SAMN12238535, study PRJNA552566) | marine metagenome | isolation source: Coastal seawater | place: USA: coastal Georgia, Sapelo Island | collected 2008-08/2009-08
ACTTACTACCTCGCTTAACAAGAATGTGGACTCACCTTGAGAAACAACGAGGAGGTATCGGAATGCGTGGACCGGGGGAAAAGGAGATCGAGACTGACCGCCGTGTGATCCGCGACAAGATCAGCCGACTGGAAAATAAGCTCGAAGAGATCGATCGACAAAGTAGAACGCAGCGAAAAAGTCGCGGTTCAGAGATCCGCGTGGTACTTGTTGGATACACGAACGTGGGTAAATCCTCCCTCATGAACCGTTTGAGCAAGGCAGATGTTCTCGCTGAGAATAAACTCTTCGCAACATTGGATTCCACGGTTCGAAAGGTGGTTCTGCAGGACCCGAACGATCCATACTCGCCACCTGTAATCACGCTGATGTCAGACACGGTCGGATTCATCCGAAAACTGCCTCACCAACTGGTGGAGAGTTTCAAGTCGACTCTGGACGAGATCAACGAAGCAGACCTTTTGCTGCATGTGGTCGACATATCCCATCCGGGTTTTGAAGAACAAATGGAAGTTGTCGACGATACGCTTGCGGAGATCGGAGCGGCTGAAACACCGAAGATCCTGGTCTTCAACAAAATTGACGCATACGACCCAAGTGCCACCTCAGACGACATCTTCGAAGATGAGACCCTGTACTCAATCGATGATTTCAAGAAGTCGTGGATGGCCAAAAGAGAAGAACCGGTGATGTTCATCAGCGTCCTGAACAATGAGAACATTGACGAATTGCGTAAGCTGATCATCGAGCAGGTGAAACCCCTGATCGCTGCTCGGAAATATTAATCCAAAGAAAGTTCTCGGAGTATGTCAACTCCACCGAAAGTACCTGAACTCATCATCAGGTAGAGTGTCTTTTGATCCGGAGCGACTGATGATCGAATGGCATCGAATAACGCATCCGGAGTATCAAATGCTTGAATATTGCCAAAGGCGTTTTCGACATCCCCCACCGAGAACATCTCGAGCCGTTTGGCTTCAAGGACTTTCGGACTGAAATACACGAAGGCGTCATCGGCCTCGTCCATACTTCCGGCATATTGTGGGAGGAAATCCTTATTCAGACTGCTGAACGTGTGCAATTCCAACGCAGCCACAATGCGATGGTCCGGAAAGCCTTCGCGAACAGCTGTTACCGTTGCTTTCACTTTGGATGGGGCATGCGCGAAATCCCGGTAAACGCGAGCTTCCGAAGATTCATGTATGAGTTCAAGTCTGCGGGCGGTGCCCTCAAAGGGAGCAAGTTCACGAAGCGATTCCTCTATCGAAATGCCGAGTTCTTTCAGTGCCAAAACAGCCGCATGCATATTCTGGAAATTGTGGGATCCAAATAGGCGCATCGGGTATTCCTTGGCCTCGAATCTCACCCCACCGGGATAAGACTCCAAGCCCGCATATGGCACAAAGGTCCTGTCAGTAACACTTGCCGCGATCTTCTCCATTTCGATGTCCTCATCAAAATAGATCAGTTTCCCTTCTGGAGGCATGGATCGTTCGAATAGGCGGAATTGCTCCAGGTATTCCTCAAAAGTTGGGAAGACATTGATATGGTCCCATGCGATACCCGTGACAATGGCGATCTGAGGTTCGTACCAGAGAAATTTCGGTCGACGATCGAGTGCAGAGCTCAAATATTCATCTCCTTCGATCACGATCAAAGGTGCATCCGATAGTTTGACCATGAGATCAAAACCTCTCAATTGTGACCCTACAAGGTAATCGAAATCGATGCCTTTTTGCTTGAGCACGTGCATGATCATCGCAGTCGTGCTCGTTTTTCCGTGACTACCAGCCACCACCAGGCGCTGCTTATCCTTGGATCGCATGGCAATGTATTCCGGGAAAGAAACCACTTGGAGCCCAAGCTCCATTGCACGCTTCAATTCAGGGTTGTCATCGCGGGCATGCATCCCGAGTATGATCAGCTCTATATCCGAGGTGATGCGATCGGCTTTCCATCCTTCTTGTTGTGGCAACAGTCCTGCTTTGTCCAGCCGCGAACGCGACGGTTCGAAGATCTGGTCATCGGAACCGGTCACATCGTGACCTTCTTTCTGAAGAGCCAGCGCAATATTGTGCATTACGGCACCACCAATGGAAATGAGATGTATCCTCACAGTCGGATTTTGATGCCAAAATACAACATAGACCGACCCGAGCGCGTTTCACTTTTACACAACCAGCACCAACCAAGCCGGATCATGAAACGCATCATCTTCATCGCACTGATTCTATTTATCGCACTTATCAGCGGCCAGCAATTGATTTTTCACAACATGCAGCAACATGTGGAAGTTGAAACTGAAGTGACTCCGGTACAAAATGTCGCGACAGAAACGGTCAGAAAAGTATACGAAGACGAAAATCTGGAAGTTTACCAACAGGGAGATGAGTTGGTCTTTGTTCGCAAATCGAATTCAATTTAATTCCGCGGATTGTTTGTTGGGACGTAGTCACCGCTCGTGGAACTCGCTAAAGACTACGCCCAGTTTCTGATAAGGTACTGTCCGTAGTCTTGAGGCGAAGCCGGTGACTACGGACCAAGTCAAAATCAGCCACTATAACTAACGTGGCGTCACGAACAATTCATCCGAAAGAAACCAGTGCCCCATGATCTTCACCGCCACAAAGCTGAGGTAGAATTTATGCTTGCGACTGTCGCAGTAATACATGACCTGAGCCATCTCATGACCATCACCGTGGGTTTGATATTTGATGCGCCTGTCGAGCGCTTCCATGACACGGAAGTTTATCCGACTTAATTTAGCCTCCTTCTGCATCTTGATGAATTGCTTGCGCAAATTGTGCTCGACATACTCACTCTTTACCTGAGCGAGCCGATTCAACGCTTTCAGATCTAGTGTGTCGAATTCGTCCTGCAAGATTGCTGTGGTAACCAGATACTGTTTGAGCTCTTCGAACTTGCGATCATGCAAAGACGAGAAGACGGAGTCGGCCAGTTCTTCCATATCCGGGAACAAGCGCATTTGGTATCGCGCTTCCAGAGAATCGGTATTGTAAACAATAGTGTCGCTCTTGGTGTCTTCCATAGCAGTGAGTGCACTATCGACATTGATGACCTGTTGTGCATTCACATTCGATGTGAAAGCGGACATGACAATGAACAATATGGTGATCCTGAAGGTTCTCAATGCTACGAATTATAAGGTTCCCATGGGCAAAGAACGTGCTTCGTTCCCTTTTTCTTGCTCTTTTACAATTCCATGATAAATTATTGAAACAATTTCGGTGCCAGCGCCGTTTTACATTTTTTATCGAATAGTTTTCTTACGACAAGTTTTAATTGGTTTTACGACATCAAGACAGCCGGCGGGAGCCGGCTGTTTCATTTAAGTTCATTTCGTGCTAATGTTTGCGTAAATTTGCATAGATGAACTTAAAACTTTCATTAATCAAACTTTTGTGTTTGGCCATTATAAATGTTTCGCTCTTCAGCGGATGCACATCGAATAATGGAAATGAACGGCCAACTGTGCTGGCGACGACCAGTATTCTCGGCGACATACTCCGAAATATACTCCCAGAGCAGATCACCGTGGACCAACTTATGGGTCCCGGCGTGGATCCGCATTTGTACAAAGCCTCTCAAGGGGACGTGCAGAGTTTGAGTCGCGCCGACGTGATCGTATACAACGGTTTACATCTCGAGGGAAAGATGTCGGAGATCCTCGAGCGCCTTTCCCGCACCAAGGAAGTCATTGCATTTGCCGATCCACTTCCCGCTTCGCTTTTGAGAAGTCTCGACAGTGGAGGTGTGGTTGATCCGCACATCTGGTTCGACCTGGAGCTTTCCGTTCGTTGTGTCGAACAACTCACTGCTGATCTGAGCAAGATATTCCCGGACCGCGGATCTGTGATCACAGAATCAGGCAAAGCATACATTCAGAAACTTCATGAGACTCACAAATGGTGTGTTTCACAGATCAACCAGCTACCCGCTGATGATCGCATCCTCATCACCAGTCACGATGCCTTCGGCTACTTTGGCGATGCATACGACTTCCGGGTGCGGGGACTGCAAGGTATTTCCACTTTATCCGAATCGGGATTGAAGGACGTGACCAACATGGTCAACTTCATTATCGACCACAAGGTAAAAGCCGTTTTTGTCGAGAATTCAGTTCCCCAAAAAGCCTTGAGATCCGTGATCGAAGGATGTCGCCGAAAAGGACATGAAGTCAACATCGGAGGAGAACTTTTCTCCGATGCATTAGGAGAAGAACGCACTCCTGAAGGAACTTACGTGGGCATGATACGCTACAATATCGGAACTATAATCAACGCACTCCAATGATCACTGAAGTAAAAGACCCATCGATCGAGACTCATAACCTCACGGTCGTATACAACAAGAAGCCGGCGATATGGAACATCGATTTTACTTTGCCTAAAGGTCAGATCATCGGGATCATGGGTCCAAATGGCTCGGGAAAAAGTACTTTGCTCAAGAGCATTATGGGTATCGTTGATCCGAATATCGGATACGTGCGCATCTTCGATGAAACACTTGACGAGGTCCGCGATCGTGTGAGTTATGTGCCACAGCGACAAAGTGTGGATTGGGATTTCCCGGCAAGCGTGTACGACGTGGTTGCGATGGGTCGATACGCGCGCAAGGGTATGTTCAAGCGACTGAACAAAGCAGACCATGAGGTGATCCTGGAATGTCTCGACAAGGTGAACCTGCTCCCTTATCAAAATCGACAGATCAGTCAGCTTAGCGGCGGACAGCAGCAACGCGTATTCCTGGCCAGAGCGCTGACTCAGGAAGCGGATGTATACCTGATGGATGAACCGCTCGTCGGGGTGGATGCCTCAACCGAACAGAGCATTATCACCTTACTCAAGCAAATGAAATCCGAAGGAAAGACCATCCTGGTCGTGCATCACGATCTACATACCGCTTCCGATTACTTCGACTGGTTGGTGTTACTCAATACACGCCTTGTAGCCAGTGGTCCATTCTCGGAAGTATTTGCGGAAGACATACTCAAAGACACCTACGGAGGGCAACTCACAACGCTTAGTAAGATCGCTTCTCTGCTCAAAGAAAAATCCTTCCCAATGCGGCATAAATGACCTGGTGGCAAGAGTTCATATCGTTCTTCTCCTTTGCGGAACCCAACGTGGAGATCGTTTTCTGGGGCAGCCTCCTACTGAGTGCTGTATCGGGATTGGTTGGGAGCTTCACGTTCCTGCGCAAACAATCATTGATAGGAGATGTGATCGCACATTCGGTATTGCCGGGCATTTGCCTGGCTTTCCTAATCGGAAAAGAGAAGGATCCGGCATACCTCCTCATTGGGGCAACGATCGCAGGATGGTTATCGACGGTTGCTGTTGATTTCATCAGCTCCCGATCCAAGATCAAAAGCGACACAGCCATAGCACTTGTCCTGAGCGTTTTCTTCGGACTAGGTGTACTAATTCTCACCAATATCCAGCATTCGGGCATGGCCAATCAGAGCGGTCTCGATCAGTTCATTTTCGGTCGAGCCTCAGCGATGAACCCTGCAGATGTACAGGTATTTGCGGTAGTTGATATCCTGATCACCTTGGTGGTGCTCTTGTTCTTTCGGGCTTTCAAACTCTTGTCCTTCGATCCGCAGTTTGCTCAATCCATCGGCTTCCCGTTGGATCTTCTGCGCGTGATACTTTCTGTGATCACCGTGGCCACCGTGGCCATGGGTGTACAGGCCGTTGGGGTTGTCCTTATGTCGGCCTTGCTGATCACACCGGCAGCAGCGGCACGCTTCTGGACGGATCGCATCCGTGTGATGATGATCCTCGCAGTGGTCATCAGCGCTGCCAGCGGAGTGATCGGAGCTGCCATTTCCTATACCAGCAGCGGAATGCCCACCGGCCCTTGGATCGTGATCGTATTGAGCGCAATGGCCCTTTTAAGTTCCCTCGTTGGCAAGAACAAAGGCCTTCTACAAGCGCGTTTGCTCCGCTGGAGCAACGACCGAAAGATCGCTATCGAGAATACGCTAAAGTCGTTCTTCTATCTCACTGACGGCTTCGAAGATGACCCGGGCCCGATCAGCAGCAAAACGCTCCGAGAAAAGAGCAGAATGCACCGTGCTGACCTACGCCGGGGTATTTTCTTCTCTCGACTGAAAGGTTTTCTCAAAAAAGAAAACGGAGGTTGGGTGCTGAGCGAAGAAGGGGAAAAGATCTCTAAAGAAACCGTGAGGAAGCACCGCCTTTGGGAGCTATATATCAGCAAGTTCATGCATCTGAAACCGGATCATGTGCACGACGATGCCGAGGGTATCGAGCATATCATAACACCCGAGATCGAAGCTGAATTGGAAGAATTGCTCGAATTCCCGGAAACGGATCCACACGATAAAGCCATTCCGAAAGTCTGACCATGAACGATCTCTGGATCATATCGACCGCCATACTTGTGGCAACGAGCTCCGCCATTCTGGGTTCCTTTCTTATCATGAGAAAGATGGCCATGATCGGCGATGCCATCAGTCATGCGGTCTTACCCGGGATCGTCATCGCATATTTCGTCACACAGAACAGAACCGGGTTTCCAGTGCTCATGGGTGCAGCGGCATCAGGCCTGATCGTGACGTCTTTCATTCAGTTCTTCAACCGTCGTGTGCGCTTGCAAATGGACGCTTCGATCGGCATTTCCTATACTTTCCTGTTCGCGCTGGGCATCATACTCATCTCTTACTTTGGAAGCAACGTGGACCTGGATCAGGAATGCGTTCTCTACGGTGAGATCGCCTATGTGCCGCTTGACCAATTGATGATCGGCGATACTTTGATCGGACCACGACAATTCTGGATACTGCTCATCAACCTCGTGCTCGTCGTTTCGGCTGTATTCATCGCTTATCGACGCCTTGTACTTACCAGTTTCGATGAAGGTTTTGCCACTTCCGCAGGTATTTCAGTGGTTTTCTGGCAATACTACCTCATGGGTGGAGTGTCACTTACCACAGTGGTTTCCTTTGAAAGTGTTGGCGCCATATTGGTGATCGCCTTTTTGGTCGGTCCGGCTGCTACTGCTTATCTCCTGACAGACCAATTCAAACGAATGATCTTTCTGGCTATTGGAACCGGGATCAGCGCATCTATACTTGGGTATTACCTCGCGGTGGTGACGAATGCTTCAATCGCCGGAGCCATTGCCACCGTCATCGGGATCCAGTTCATGCTCGCTTTTGCGGTCTATCGCAATAAGCACAAATGGCGCGATAGCAAACATGCTCCATATGACAGTCCGGTGAAAGTGGAGCCGGAATAGCTTAGCGTTCGAAGCTTAACTTTGTTCCTGAGCACTCCACATTTGGTTCGTCGAATTACATACCATCCGGTCATTCTGGCCATTTTACTCCTGCTGTCCTTCGCGGGTTCAGCACAGCGTGACTCCAGTTTACAGGTTTACACCCTCAGTGGGAACCTTCAACCCGTGGATCAACGTGAAGCGTTTCATTTTATCAAAGTGATAGAGAAAGAAGACATAGATCTTCTGAACGCGCAGAACCTGAACGACCTCCTAAAGTATTACCTCTACTCCTCCTCTTTTTACCTGGGAGCCGAAGGTTATCAATATGATTATATGCAATCAGGACGAAGGAGTGTAAAGATCCTTTTGAATGGTCAGCAGTTCTGGCAAAGTTCCATCGATAAGATCGACTTGAGTAACCTCTTCCTGATCGAGATCGAGCGCATCGAGATCATGCAGGGTTCGTCGGGAGTATTCTATGGCACCAATGCCGTGCTGGCGATCATTAACGTCATCAGTAAGGATCCTCGTAGCGAAGGGCTGCATTTCATCGCACGAGGCAATGTCTCGAATGCGGATGAATTCAACACCAGTGGCATGCTACATCTAAATGCCGGTCCTCACCGATTTTCGATCCGCGCAGGGCGTTTCTTCCATTATGGAATTCACGGTCGCGACAGCGGCAGAGTGTACGAATGGAAACCGAACCGTAAGGCAGTGCTTTCTGCCGACTATTCCTACGAGTTGCTTCCCGGACTGAATGCCGATGCCTCAGTCAATTACGTGAACAGCCTTTCGAAAGACTACGGATATCCCGCTCCGAACACCACACGCGTGATCGATGCGGACATATCACAAGAGATCATCAATGCCAAAGGTGGACTGCGCGGAAAATTGAGCAAGTTCCACAGCATTTCTTTCCTGCACAATTACACATCATTTCAGCAGAATAAGGTATACACAGAGAAGATCCTGTCACAGGACATGGAGCGGAGTCAAGCCGATGGCGGGACGGATGGCAATTTGCATTATGACCAATACTGGTCAGGGATTGCCTTGGAGCGCGTAGACAAGAGTCGGATCGTTGACTACCTGGTGGGAATGGAATTCACACACCAGCGCGACCGGGCATTTGACCAAGGAGCTGTTAAAACCAGGAGTACCGTGTTTTCTGCTAAGGGAGACATGCGCTTTCAATGGCGCAAGGATCTCAAACTGCAGACCGGTGTTCGTTTGTCCGGAAGTAACGCTTTTAAAACACCGGCTTCATACGAGATCAAAGGTTGGTATTATATGAACAGCACTACGGTGCTGCGAAGTGCATACGGAAGATCATATCGCATCCCAACTTTCAATGAGCTGTTCTTCACCTACGAAGATCCTTCTCTGAATATTCGAGGCAACAGGAACTTATCCTCTGAGATGTACGATCATTTCAATGCGATCCTTTCGATCCGATCAGAGAATTTCCTATTCACTTCGAATACGATCTGGCTGCAGACCCGCAATGCCATCCAATTGGTGGAGATCGACGAAGCGTCTTCAACCTATTCCTTCATGAATACGCGCAAGACCAAGATCATGACACAAGGGATCAATCTGGAATATAGATCCGATATCTTCAGCGCAGAATTTGGGATCGCAAATACAGGGAATAACCAATTCCCGGATGAGATCGGTAACTACTATTTCACCCAGGAGATCTCCTCCAGCGTGAAATACCGGATTCCGAATCACGGCTGGACCTTCTCTTCTTTCATCAAATGGAATTCTCCTCGAAATGAGATACGTATCGACTCAGACGGAGAGCTGGAAGACTACACATTAGCCTCATACACCCTCTGGGATCTCAGTGTTTTGAAGGAGATTCGCGAAACAGGGTTTACCATAGGTTTTGGAATGAAAAACCTGCTTAATGTGATCAGGGTTTCAGGAGCATATCTCCCGCTCGATCGATTTGGGCCGGAAGACTTCAATCAAAAATTCCCGGTTAACGTAGATTTCGGTCGCAGACTTTGGCTCAACCTAACCTGGAAAATGTGAAAAAGCTGATCGTCATATCGCTCCTTTCGTCCCTTTTTCTGGGAAGCTGTTTCATCGAAGAACAGGGCATGGACCCGATCGTTCCGGAGAATATTGAGATCGTATCGGATTTTGAGAACGAAGGGCAACTGTACTTCGACATCGGTACACGAGAGATGGTCAAAACATCCAGCATATATGCCTGGGATCTCGCATTTGACTGCCGACCTGGACATTTTAATATCCTCCTCAACTCGGCAAAAGGTATGGCGGTATTCAATACGCGCCAGACTGAATTCACAAAACTCTTTGAAGAGCGTGATTACAATTGGGAGTTCGATCACCCTCGAGGTGATTTAGAAAAGACCGCCATTGGAGAGTGGGGAGATTTCAGTTTCAATAATCCGCAGAGCTACAGCGAAGTATACATCCTGCATTTAGGGTACGACTCTGACAGGAGACCGCTGGGATATAAAAAATTCAAAGTGCACGGTTTTGCCGGTGGCAAGTACATCGTTCAAATGGCGGACCTCAACAATGACAAAAACTTCACCCGCTTCATCGACAAGAATCGAAGCTTCAATTTTAGCTACTTGAGTCTTCAGGATACCGGTTACGTGGTTGAGATCGAACCACCCAAGGAGACCTGGGATATTGTGATCACTCCTGCACCTGACTCCATTTACAATCTCAGTCCGTACGATCTGGAACTCAGCAAAGGATTGGCGCTTTCAGAGAGCATCCTTTCCAATCGTTTCAGACACAGTGTTGCGCTCGACACCCTGAACAGATTCGAGAATATTACTTATTTCGACATTGATCGGGTGAGCTTCTCTCCGCAGATCAACACAATTGGGAACAATTGGAAGGTGTGGAATGAGAACACCTACACGTATGAGATCAGTCGGTCGAACCGCTTCATTATCAAAGACAACGAGGACTCTTACTATGGTATTGAATTCCTCTCATTCGAAAAGCCAAGTATCAACGGGAGCATCTTCCGTTTCCGATTGAAACACCTCTGACATAGTTTGTTGTGTATTTTCAAGGTCGAAGGCTAATTTCGCAGCCCTGAAAATGAACAGCATGAACACGACTAAACCTCAGTACGCAGCGTTGATCCTAATAGCTGCATTCATCAGCGCTTGCTCCGGTAAAGGAAGCGCAGCACATACCGATGAGAATGAAAAACAGGACACAACAGCAACTGTTGAACTCATCGATCACGCAGGTGAAAACGAAAAGCACCTGAAAAATGTGCATCAACTCACCTTCGGCGGTAATAATGCAGAAGCTTATTTCAGCTTCGACAATTCCAAGCTAGTTTTCCAAAGTGATTACACCAAATGGGGCGTAGAATGCGACCAGATCTTCTGGTTTGACATCAACGAAGCGCTGAGTGATACGTTGAATCCTCCGATGATCAGTACATCACTGGGTCGCACCACTTGCAGCTATTTCCTACCGGACGGCAAGCACATCGTATATGCGAGTACTCATCTGGCCGATAGCGCATGTCCGCCAGTTCCTGAATACGTTCCGGGTGGCCCATACTTGTGGCCTGTTTATGAAGGGTACGACATCTTCGTTGCCGACCTCGAAGGAAACATTGTCAACCAACTGACCAACGAGCCGGGATACGACGCGGAAGCAACCGTGAGTCCGAATGGTGACAAGATCGTGTTCACCTCAACACGTAGCGGTGATCTGGAATTGTACACGATGAACCTCGATGGTTCGGATGTGGTTCAGATCACTGACCAACTCGGATATGACGGAGGTGCATTCTTCTCTCCGGATGGCACCAAACTGTTGTTCCGTTCTTCCCGTCCGCAAACCGAAGAAGAGATCAACACGTACAAAGAATATCTGGCTCAAGGACTTGTAGCTCCTACCAATATGGAGATCTACACCTGTAATGTGGATGGTTCGGATCTGAAACAAGTGACCAAACTAGGTAAAGCCAACTGGGCGCCTTTCTATCATCCGGGTGGTGAGAAGATCATTTTCTCCAGCAACCATGCCAGCGATCGTGGATACTCGTTCAACCTGTATATGATCAACGAAGACGGAACCGGATTGGAGCAGATCACCACAGAAAGTGAATTCAACGCCTTCCCTATGTTCTCCTATGACGGGAAGAAACTCGTGTTCTCATCCAACCGCAACAACGGCGGCGACAGAAGCACAAACGTTTTCATCTCGGACTGGGTGGATTGAGGTGAAAGTCTTTAGGGGAAAAGTGCTCCCCTTCAAACGGATGAGGTTTAAAACCACTTTAACAGAAAGCCTAAAGATATATCTTTAGGCTTTCTTGGTTCAAGTGTAAATCCTAGAATCGAATTATTCCAAGGTCCGAAGGCGATGCGTTGGCCCGAGGGTGCGAACGGAGGATAGCGAGTGGGGCTTGGCCGGCTGAGAGATGGGTCGGCCAGTGCGATAGACCAAGCGAAGAGCTCTTCGCGCCCTCTGATCTTTTTGCTTCTTTTTGTATCAGACAAAAAGAAGAGAAATCACGCTAGTATCTGAGCTGCGTGCTCCGACACTTTCACCTTTTCGATCACTTCTGTGATCGTGCCATTTTCAATGATGAAAGTAGAACGGGCAATACCCATATACTTTCTTCCGTACATGCTTTTCTCCACCCAAACACCGAATTGTTCGGCGATCGCATGATCCTCGTCTACGAGTAAGTCAAATGGCAGATCGTACTTATCTATGAACTTCTGATGCTTCGCGGCCTTATCGGGACTGATGCCGTAAATGGTATAACCGGCAGCCAGCAATGCATCGTAGTTGTCGCGCAGGTTGCAAGCTTCTTTCGTGCATCCCGGAGTATCGTCTTTCGGGTAGAAGTACAGGACGTATTTTCCACTGTTCCAATCTGAAGAATTGATGGTCTCTTCCTTCTGATTGATGGTTGTGAATTGTGGTACTGGGTTTCCTGAGGTTATCATGTTTTTGGGGTTGTTAGGTTTTTAGGGTGTTTGGGTATCGGGGTGTTGGGTCCTAATAAATTTTGGAATTTAAAATTTCTCGCCCTGAGCCTCCGTGTTCTCCGTGTCTCCGTGGTTCAAAAAGACATTTACAAATTGACTTTTCGCTCGATAAGCGTCTCATTGCCTACGCCATCCTTAACGCTCAATTTGAATGAATGTTCACCCGAACCGATCGATCTTGGTATGGTTCCGAACAAGGCACTCGACTTCGGTTCATATTCGAGTAAGACCCATTGTCCGTCGACCCACGCATTGAACTCATCCACACCGCTGAGATTGTCATTCACGCGTATGTACATACTCCTGCGCAGCCGTTGCACTCGAACGCGTGGAGCTGTGGTGTCTATTTGCAAATAGTAATGTCCGAATTTCTTCAAGCCCGCTTCCACATAGTCGCCATTCACACTTCCGCCGACACTTGATGAACTGCGGCTACCGGCATCATAACTCATCATGACCAGCTTATCGATCCGATCCGCGTAAGCAGGGAGAGGCTTGATCCCAAGTGAATAATTCTTTCTGAACGGAACAAGATCATAATGCAATCGCAGCATACGACTACAACGCCCCGACTTTACTTCGTATTCATCCCTACCGATCCATGTACTATGGATGAGTGCTCCATTCGGGATACTCACCTTGTAGTAATCCCCTTTGATGTATGTATTCTCACTTGGTTTGGCAAATGTGCTATCCTCGCCAAGATTGCATTTTCGGATCGTAAAACTCCTTCCTTTCTGTCCGCATTTCATGGCAAATCGCATCGTGGTCACTTGCCCTGCAATATCCCTCACACTCAAAACAAAAGAGTGAACGTCGCCATCTTCAAGTTCTATACGACCCTTATCGCGATGCGTGTAATACCGTAGATAGTTCCCTTCATCCTTGAATAACTTCACCACACGATATCCCCGTTGGGAGTAAATAGCATAGTCAATATGTGCGTTGATCAACTTTCCTTCATCAAATCGGAATCGCTCGATCTTCTGGTTGAATATCTCTTCACCATCCATAGTCAGCGAGGCATAATTCACTCCCAATTTCGACATGTGATCGACGAAGTAATCCTGCAAGCGCACTCCTAATCCATATACACCCGGTTCTACACGAATGGTATCGGGATGCTCACCTATTGCATCATACGGATAGAATCCATTGCGTGTCCAGAAGGCATTATCGAGTTTGAACAGATACAACGACCGCAGGAACGGAGGTATGGTATCCTTCACTTTGATCCCATATAGCAGCGGATTCAATGGCACGCTGGTCCGACCGTCTCTAACTTCGAAGTGCAGGTGAGGGCCACCACTTCCACCGGTATTGCCGCTCCAGGCAATCGTGTCACCTCGTTTTACTTTAAGCAATCCTGACTTCGGATACCAGTCGATGGCATAATCCTCCCGCCGATATTGTTCAGCCACCACGGCGTCCTGGATCTCTCCGTCAAATCGTTTCAAATGACCATAAACGGTTTGTAATCCATTGGGATGCTGCAAGTACAAAGCTTTTCCATATCCCCACGGACTGACAGCTACCCGAGCGACAAAGCCGTCGGCTGCAGCGAGCACGGGCCAACCCTGTTGACCATCCGTGCGTATGTCAAGTCCCCCGTGAAAGTGGTTGTTCCGAAGTTCCGCGAAGGTCCCTGAAAGGGTGATCTCTCCATGGACAGGAGCAGAAAAATATCCTTCATCTTCTTCCGTTCGCTCCTCGGGCTCGGCGTTCCGGAGTTCGACCACAGTTGTATCACGGATCAATTCCGGCTCTTCTGTTTCGGTGTTGGTGGTTTGTTCTACTCGATCGGTATTGGCATTGACCACCATCAAAATGGCTGCGCTGATCGTCAAAACCGTGAGTAGCACGAGATACTTTTTAGTATTCATGGCGTTCGAGCAAAATAACAAAGCATTCGCCAATTCGCAGAATTGCAGATATGCACATTCAACAAACGTCCGATTGAAAAGCGACCTTGGGAAAGCCCTTTCATTGGGCGTATCTTTGACATATTCTGTAAAAAGAAGCCCTGAAACCTATTGTCTTTTATGAAAATCGAGAAGATCATAACCAGTCTTGGAGTCAAGGAAGTGAATGAGAGCATCTGCACCGGTCGCCAATGGGTGACACCGGTTGGATCAGAAGTTCATCCTGTTCACTCTCCGGTAGATGGCAAGAAGATCGCCGACATCGTTTTTGCAACAAATTCTGAGTACCAACATGTCATGCGCGTCTCGGAAACGGCGCACGAATACTGGAAGAAAGTGCCTGCCCCAAAACGAGGGGATATCGTTCGCCGATTCGGAAACAGGCTGCGCATTCGCAAAAAAGAACTCGGAGCTCTGGTTTCTTATGAAATGGGCAAAAGCCTGCAGGAAGGCATGGGTGAGGTTCAGGAAATGATCGACATCTGCGACTTCGCAGTTGGTTTATCAAGACAGTTATACGGCTTGACCATGAAGTCGGAGCGACCTGAACACCGCATGATGGAACAGTGGCATTCGCTCGGTAGAGTGGGCGTCATCACCGCGTTCAACTTCCCTGTAGCCGTTTGGGCATGGAATGCCATGATCGCAGCTGTATGTGGAAATGTGATCATTTGGAAACCATCTGAAAAGGCTCCTTTGTCTGCAGTAGCGTGCCATCAGATCCTGAAGGAAATTTTGGTGGATCATGATATTCCGGAGGGTGTATTCAACCTGGTCATAGGCGATTATCGAATTGGTGAGGCCATGGCCAAGGATCAGAGGATCCCCCTCATCAGCGCGACCGGTTCTACCAATATGGGACGCCGCGTAGGTCAGGTGGTAGCGAGTCGATTGGGCAAATCCCTCCTGGAATTGGGTGGGAATAACGCCATGATCATTTCGAATAAAGCAAACCTTGAAAATGCGTTAAGAGCAGTTGTTTTCGGAGCTGTCGGAACAGCCGGACAACGTTGTACTTCTACTCGTAGGGTCATTGTACATGCCGACATCTACGATCACTTCCGAAACAAACTGGTCAAAGCTTACGAGCAGATCAAGATCGGAGACCCGTTAGACGATACGAACCACATGGGACCACTCATTGACGAAGATGCCGTGGCCAACTATAAAACAGCCATTTCCGAATTGGAAGAAGAAGGCGGACAGGTCATTTTCGGAGGAAAGGTATTGAACGGGAAAGGATATGAGAGCAAATGCTATGTCGAGCCTTGTATCGCTGAAGCACAGAACCACTACAGCACTGTGCAGAAGGAGACTTTTGCTCCTATATTATACCTAATGAAATATCACAGCATCGAAGAAGCGATCGCCATGCAAAATGATGTTCCGCAAGGACTTAGTTCTGCCATTTTCACCAGCGACCTCTTGGAAGCAGAGACTTTCCTTTCCGGAGCCGGCTCTGATTGCGGGATCGCAAATGTGAATATCGGCACCAGCGGCGCCGAGATCGGAGGGGCGTTCGGCGGAGAAAAAGAGACCGGTGGTGGTCGAGAATCGGGCTCAGATGCGTGGAAGAGCTATATGCGTCGCCAAACCAATACCGTGAATTACGGCAAGACCATGCCGTTGG
>VMBT01000944.1_pt1 | contig 15832 bp, 20 predicted proteins | sample 4404301 | NCBI WGS metagenome assembly VMBT01 (sample SAMN12238535, study PRJNA552566) | marine metagenome | isolation source: Coastal seawater | place: USA: coastal Georgia, Sapelo Island | collected 2008-08/2009-08
GATTTTACAGATCTAAGAAAAAGAGTTGGGTTCAACGATTATTATGAGATATCCAGTAAATATGAAACATCGAAAAGAGACTAACTAAAGTGAATGGAGAGATTTTTAAATGAAAAGTTATCAGGTTGTAGATTTTGGAAAGCCCCTCGAACTCAGAGAATATGATAATCCAAAACCTCAAGGCAAAGAGATTCTAGTCAAAATTTCTGCATGTGGTGTTTGTCATAGTGATCTCCATTTAGCTGATGGATATTTTGATCTTGGAGAAGGTAAAAGAATTACATTAGCTGACAGGGGTACTAAATTACCTTTCACTCCTGGTCACGAAATTACTGGCTCTGTAGTAGCAATAGGTAGCGATGCAGAGGGTGTTGAAATAGGCGACACAGGCATTGTTTTTCCTTGGATTGGTTGCGGTAAATGTGAGCAATGTCAAAAGGATAATGAAACATTATGTGAAGCTCCTAAATATCTAGGTGCCCGTCTTAATGGAGGGTATTCAGATCACATTATAGTTCCAGATAGTAAATATTTGGTCTCATATGGAGATATGGATCCTGCAATGGCTGCACCTTATGCATGTTCAGGTCTGACAGCATTCAGCGCATTAAAAAAAATACCCCAAACTTCATCAGATGATTGGATTATAGTCATTGGAGCAGGTGGAGTTGGTATCAATGGTGTTTTATTATCATCAGCTGTTCATAAAGCTAAGGTTTTAGTAATTGATAAAGATAAAGAAAAAAGAGAAAAGGCTCTTGAGGCTGGTGCCACTGAAGCATTTTCTCCTGAAGATTCTGAAAACATCAGGAATATATTAGGTATTGGCGCAGCAGCAGCGATTGATTTTGTAGGAATGCCAGAAACTACAGACCTTGGTTTATCTCTAGTTAAAAAAGGTGGAATGGTTGTTGTTGTTGGACTTTATGGTGGATCTTTAAAAATGTCCCTTCCATTAATTCCAATGAGGTCAACAATTTTAAGAGGATCTTATGTAGGTGAACTTAGAGAATTAAAGGAGCTTGTTGACATTATTAAATCTGGAAAAGTTGAATTGATACCAGTAAAAAAACAAGATCTAGAAACTGCTAATCAAGCTATGTCAGATTTGAGGGCTGGAAAAGTTAATGGCAGAATAGTTCTTATTCCTAAATAATAATATATGATCATTATAACTAAAATAGAGAAATAAAATGAATTCTAAAGAACACAACCATTCTCATCATGATCATGAACATGATCACGCACATTCACATTTGCCATCAGATCCCGAATTAAGGGTAAAAGCAATTGAGACATTACTATTAAGTAAAGGGTTAATAGACCCTAATACTCTAGATGAATTAATTGATACATATGAAAATAATATTGGACCTCAAAATGGGGCTAAGGTTGTTGCTAAGGCATGGGTTGATGAGGATTATAAAAAGAGACTTTTGGAGGATGCAACATCAGCTATTAGAGAATTAAGTTATCAAGGTAGGCAGGGTGAAAATATGGTTGTTGTAGAAAACACACCTGAAACCCATAACGTAGTTGTTTGTACTCTCTGTAGTTGTTACCCATGGCCTGTGCTAGGTATACCTCCAACATGGTATAAAAGTGATGAGTATAGATCACGGGCAGTTCGAGAGCCAAGAAAAGTTCTTTCAGAATTTGGACTAAATATAGATTCTAAAGTTCAAATTAAGGTATGGGACTCAACCGCAGAGCTAAGATATTTGGTTTTACCTATGAGGCCTTCAGGATCCGAGAATATGAGCGAGGCTGAATTAGCAAAGTTAGTAACGCGTAACTCTATGATCGGCACTGGGTTGCCAGAGAATGCTAAATGAGTAGGCTTCATGATATGGGAGGACGTTTTGGTAACGGTCCTATCCCATTGCATAAAAATGAAAATAATAAAGTTGAAGATAATGAACCAACATTTAAATATGATTGGCATGCTAAAGCCTGGGCTGTAACTCTTGCTGCAGGTGCTCTTGGTCAATGGAACCTTGATATAAGTCGACATTATAGGGAATGTCTACCACCTAAGGATTATATGAACTTCTCATATTATGAAAAATGGTTAGCTGCTCTAACTAATCTTCTAGTTGACAGAAAATTGGTTTCCCTTGATGAAATCAAAAAATTTGTTGATTTAGCTGAAAATAATAACCTAGATCCAGAATTAATAAAAAATATTAAACTTGATGAAAGAACTTGGTTGGCAAAGGATGTCCAGAAAACTCTCGGTTGGGGAGGTCCTTCCCTGCGTTCAACAAAAAATGAACCAATTTACAAAATTGGCGATAATGTAATTACACTAAAACATAATCCTAACAAGGATGTAAAAGGTGGTCATACTCGTCTACCTACATATGCAATGGGGAAAATGGGTAAAGTCTATTCATATAATGGATCACATGTCCTACCTGATACAAATGCTCATGGCAATGGAGAAATGCCAACACCTTTATATACCGTTGAATTTAAAGCTGTGGAATTATGGGGTGCATCTTCTGAAAACGAAAATGACCTGGTTTACCTTGATTTATGGGAACCATATTTCACTTTAAATACTAAGTAAAATTCGAAATCAAAATGAAAAAAAAACTAAATTATAAGTTACCTTTCACTTCAAATACAGACGATCAAATTGTTTTTCAAAGTCCATGGCATAGTCAGTTATTTGCTATAACTGTTCAATTATCTGAATCAGGAAATTTTACCTGGAAAGAGTTTGTTGATGTTTTTGGAAAATCTTTAAATAGAGCTAGAATTAAAAAAGAAAATTTAGATGGTAATGATGATTATTTTAATTGTTGGTTAGAAGCCTTAGAAGAAATTATTGTATCAAAAGAAATAGGAGATCCAAAAATTTTATCAGTTTTAAAAAAGGATTGGATTAATGCTTATCTATCCACGCCTCATGGTGATCCAGTCAAAATAAAACAAAGGAGCATTTAAATGACAATTACATGTAAAGCTGCTGTCATAAGAGATAACACTTTAAGCGAACCATATAAAATATCCAAACCATTATCTATAGAAGAAATTAAAATTGCGCCACCACTAGAAAATGAGATACTTGTAAAAGTCATGGGCGCAGGGCTTTGCCACTCTGACTTATCTGTTATCAATGGATCTAGAATAATGCCCTTACCATTAGTACTTGGTCACGAAGGTTCTGGTGAGGTGGTTGAATTAGGAAGTGCCATTAAAGATATCAAAGTAGGGGATCATGTAGCATTTCAATTTTCTCCATCATGTGGAAGGTGTAGAAGATGTCTGGAAGGAAGACCTCAAGTATGTGAACTTGCTGCAGCAACAAAGGGTAAGGGTGAGTTGATGTCTGGGGGCAGTAGGCTCTCCGATTTAGATGGAAACGTTTTAAATCACCATACAGGTATTTCATGTATGTCTCAGTACAATGTTGTTGATAGAGGATCTGTTGTTGTAATTGACAAGAGTATTAATATTCAAGATGCAGCTTTGTTTGGCTGTGCTGTAATGACTGGAGTAGGTGCTGTTATTAATACTGCCAGGATAAGACCAGGAGATTCTGTGGCAATAATTGGTTTAGGCGGGGTAGGTCTTAACGGGATAATAGGAGCAAAATTAGCTGGAGCTGAGACTATAATAGCTATTGATATTGACCCATCAAAATTTTCTAGGGCCAAAGAACTTGGCGCCACTCATTGTTTTGATAGTAGAAAAAATGATACAGTTGAGGCTATAAGAGATTTAACTAATGGCGGTGTGGATTTTGCTATAGATTTAGCAGGTGTTATAGCTGCAATGGACACAGCCTATCAAATAATTAGGTATGGAGGATCAGTTGTCACAGCAGGCTTGTCGCCAATTAATACTAAATTTAGTTTTAACCATAGTGACTTAGTCGCCCAAGAGAAATCTATTTTAGGAAGTTATATGGGTTCTTGTGTTCCTGTTCGAGATGTTCCCAGATTTCTAAATCTATATCTTCAAGGAAGATTACCAGTTGATAAATTAATTGATGGTAAAATTAGCTTTGATAATTTAAATGAAGGATTTGATAAGTTATCTAAAGGTGAAGTTGTAAGACAGATACTGGTGCCTAACGGCTAATAACTTAAATCATTTTCCAATTCTTATAAAATATACCCTTGGTATTTTTCAAAACAAGACCAATACCATTGAGTATTAATTTCATTATATTTTCAAAATAGGATGGCCTTATTATATCAATAAAAGCACAGTATCTTAAATCATCTTCTTCGTTAAAACTTTGATGAATTAACGTATCATCAAATATAAATAAAGGGTCATATCTCCATTTATTTATTCGACCATCAGCTTCAATGAAGGAACCTTCTTTCTTAACTTTATTAAAATTATATAAGATACGATAGGTCATCCTCAATGGACCAAAATGCCTAGATGTTGATGTTTTTTTCCTAAACAATGATACCCCAATTGTTTTTATATATTTATAATCGTTATTAAATTCGGGAATGGTGTCATCTAGTTTATATCCATACCATTGGTAAAATAACATTGTCCTATTATCTTCTTTATTTTTTTCAAATCGCTCTGAGATCTTTTTTTTATTTTCATCAAATAGTTGAATTATTTTATTAATTTCATTTTGATGACCTGATGGAAGATCTTCAATCTTAAAAGTATGAAGGTTTCTAAAAGATAATAAATCTGAAAAAAGATTTAGTGGTGACAATATGAATGTTAAAAAACCTTTACCTAAAAAATATTCTTTGATTAGTTTGGGATTCATTGTTTTATGTCTTGAGACATCAATTAAACCACATATTATCCATATAGGAATTATTGATAACAAATTAAAATTAATAAAAAGAAAATAAGAACTTATTATTAAAAGTATCAATAAAAGTATTTTGAATACAGTATCCATTTAATTTTAAACTTATTGTTAAAGCTATAATCTATATTTTAACATCGCCTCTATCAACTTTTATTTGATTTGTTATAATAAAATCAATTTAAAAAAATGATAATTGATAAGAGGAAAAATTATATGCCAAGTTTTGATATTGTTAGCAAAATAGATATGCCCTCAGTTCAAAATGCTCTTGATGGTGTTAAAAAAGAAATAAATACTAGGTATGATTTCAAAGGTAGTCTGTGTGAAGTAGAACTCCAGGATGATAAAATAATTTTAAAGGCTGATGATGAGCTTAAAAGAAGACAGGTAGAGGAGCTTATTGTAACTCATTTAACTAGGAAGAAAGTTGATACTGGCGCACTGGAGTTTGAAAAACCTGAAGCAGCAACTGGTAATTCTATTCGCCAATCTGTTTTGATTAAACAAGGAGTTGATAGAGAAACAGCGCAAAAAATTATAAAAGCAATTAAAGCATCTAAAACTAAATTGCAGACTTCAATACAAGGTGATGAAGTGAGAGTATCAGGTAAAAAAAGGGATGATCTTCAAAACGCAATTCAACTCATAAAAGAATTAAACTTAAAGCATCCATTGCAATATGAAAATTTTCGAGATTAAACTTTAATTATATGCGCTCTTTCATCTCTTTCATTCCAAGTTGATGCATTAATTCGGGAATAAAATTCTAACAGGTGATTGTTAAATATTGCAGGTTCTTCCAAGTTGATTGTATGACCTGTTTTAGGAACAATTAACAAACCGGATGTTTTTATAGTTCTTTTAAGAAATAAACCAACTTCAAGACACATATCATCTTCATCCCCATTAATAATTAATGTAGGTGCATTGATAGTGCTAATCTCTTTTTCGAGTTTATATAGGTTAGGTCTTTTGTTTTGAACTCCTAGAAGAGTATTAGCCGATCCAATAGGATCATGTTCAATTAACTGGTCATGGAATAATTGCCAACCATTAGGATCTTTAACTTCAAACTGTACTCTAGATGGGCCAAGTGCATACTCTGAACCAACTTTTTTCATACCTTTGTTTCGAATATTTTCAGCTGTTTCAAATGATACATTAGAAAAGTCAGCTTCTTTATTAAAATCAATTTTATCAAGTGGAATGGCGCCGTATCCACATCCAGCTATAACTAAACTTGAAACTCTATCTGGAGCATTTATACCTAAATGAAGAGTTGCAAATCCTCCCATTGAAAGACCTACAATATGTGCTTTATCAATTTCTAAATTATCCATAACGCTGATTATGTCTTGCCATGCTCTTTTTTGACTATATTGATCCTCATTTTGAGGAATATCAGATGGATAATAACCTCTAGCACAGTAAGTAATACATTGATAAAATCTTGAAAAATAGTTCACCTGAGGAGCCCAACTTCTATAATCACCGGCAAATTCATGCACAAAAATTATAGGTTCACCTTTACCGGTGCTTTCATAAAAAAGATTAATATTATCATCAGTTTTTATAAATGACATTTTTCTCTCCTAGGTATAACTTATTAAGTATATAATAGATTAAATTTTACCAAACACAATTGGCTTATGCATGGAAATATATAATCTTTTAAGTTCAGATATTTCTGCCATTTTTATTACTTTTAAGTTGGCTCTTATCACTTGCTTTTTCCTTGCTATAATAGGTACCCCATTAGCTTATTATCTTGCTTTTGTGTCTAAAAAATCAAAATCCTTTTTAGAAGCAATTGTTACTCTTCCATTAGTACTTCCTCCAACTGTCATAGGGTTTTATTTAATCATTTTTTTTAGTCCTGAAACATCATTAGGTAAGTTTTTTATTATGTTAACAGGAGAACAACTTATTTTTTCATTTTATGGGCTTGTGTTAGCATCCATTATCTATTCCTTACCTTTTTGGGTTCAACCTCTTCAATCATCATTTGAAAAAATTGGCAAAGATACTGTTAGGACTGCTTATACACTTGGAGCGAGCCCACTAGATACATTTAAAAATATTATAGTTCCTCTATCTAAAAGAGGTTTTTTAACATCATTCATCATATCATTTGCACATACAATGGGAGAGTTTGGTATTGTTTTGATGGTTGGTGGAGGTATTCATGGTAAAACTAAAGTAATAGCCATTTCAATTTATGACCATGTTGAGCAATTATCATTTGGTAAAGCACATTTTCTTGCCGCTGGCATGCTCATTTTATCTTTTATTATTTTACTTATTTTATTCTATTCAAACAGAACTAGAGTAGTGGGGATAAAATAGTGACAGATTTATATGCACGAATAGAAGGAAAAGTTGGAAATATTTTATTTAATTTTGAGCATAGTTTTAATTCAAAAGGAATAACAGTTTTATATGGACCTAACGGCGCTGGCAAAAGCACTATTATTTCAGCAATAGCAGGGTTTAATAAAAATTTAAAAACTACAATTAAATATAAAAATATTGATTTTGACGGTCCTAATAAAGTGCCAGTCTATAAAAGGCCATTTGGTATTATGTTCCAAAACCCTATTTTATTTGAACACTTAAAAATCAAAGATAATTTAGCTTTTGCCGAAAAAAGAAAAAAAATTAACATTAATGTTGATAAAACAATTCCAAAAAAAGAACTAATTGATCACCTTGATTTAGTTTCGTTATTAGATAGGTATCCCGAAGATTTGTCTGGGGGTGAGAAATTACGAGTAGTATTAGCTAGAACTATTTTAACAAAACCAGACTATCTTTTCTTAGACGAACCTATGTCAGAAATTGATATAAGGTACAAAGCAAAATTATTAATTTTCTTAAAAATGATAAATCAAAAATATAAGATTCCAATTTTATATATTACTCATTCTTTAGAAGAAATATCACAAATTGCTGACGAATTAATTCTTATTAATGAGGGAAAAAAAATAGATTGTGGTCTTTTACCAGATATGTTGAATAATAAATCATTTCAAAGTTTAATTGGTAGGTTTGAGTCAAGTTCTGTTCTAGAAGGATCTGTAGTTTCTTCAAATGATGTCTTAAACATAACTACTTTAGATATAAATGGTCAAAATCTTATTGTTCCAGGCAACCCTGCTTCTGAAGGTAATAATGTAAGGGTAAGAATAAGATCTAGAGACATTTTAGTTTCTCCAAATAAGCTTACCTCTCCAGTTGTTGAAAACGAATTGGAAGGTTTAATATTAAAAGTTGAAAAAGAGAACAATACAGCCTTTACAGAAGTTGTAATTGCGTTAGTCAATGTCAAAACAAGTGAGCTGGCCCAGAAAATTAGAGCTAGAGTAACAACTTATAATTATGAGAAGATGAATTTAAATAAAAATTCTAGAGTATTCATATACATTAGCTCTGTATCTATTGATAGGCAGGCCTACCAATCAATTTAAAATTTTATTATACTTTTTCTAATATAATTGAACTTCCCTGACCAACCCCAACACACATAGTGCATAGAGCATATTTTTTATTTTTTTCTATTAATTCATGAGCCGCTGTTAAAACTAATCTTGTTCCAGACATACCAAGTGGGTGCCCAAGAGCAATAGCTCCTCCATTAGGATTAACTCTCTCGTCATTATCAGAAACACCTAACGATCTAAGGCTTGCCAATCCTTGAGCCGCAAAGGCTTCATTTATTTCGATGATATCTATATCATCTATTTCTAATCCAGCAATTTTCAAAGCTTTCAAGGATGCTGGCACTGGTCCAATTCCCATATATGCAGGTTCAACACCGCAGCTAGCAGCAGATACTATTCTTACCATAGGGGTTAAGTGATTTCTCTTAATTCCATCCTCACTTGCAACAACAAGAGCAGCTGCTCCATCATTAACACCACTTGCATTTCCAGCAGTAACGCTTCCATCTTTCCTGAATGGGGTGGGAAGAGCTGCAAGTTTTTCAATAGATGTACCTCTTGGATGTTCGTCTGTATCAAAAATTATTGCATCACCTTTCTTTTGAGGAATTTCAACTGGGGTAATTTCAATTGCAAGTCTTCCATTAGAAATAGATTCAGCAGCTTTTTGTTGGCTTGCTAAAGCCATTTTATCTTGATCTTCACGACTGACTTGATATTTTTCAGCGACGTTCTCAGCTGTTTCAGGCATCGAATCTATCCCAAATTTTGACTTCATTTTAGGATTTACAAATCTCCACCCAATTGTTGTATCATAGATTTCAGCATTTCTTGAAAATGGTGTACTTGCTTTTGGCATAACAAATGGAGCCCTGCTCATGCTTTCTGCTCCACCAGCTATAGTGAAATCGGCTTCTTTAGATTTAATCATTCTTGAAGCAGCGGATATAGCTTCCATTCCTGAAGCACAAAGTCTATTAAGGGTAATGCCAGAAACAGTGTGTGGCAGATCTGCTAATAACAGAGCCATTCTTGCTATATTTCTATTATCCTCACCTGCTTGATTGGCATTCCCATAAAAAACTTCTTCTAAGTTATCCCAGTCACTTTTGGGAAGTTTTTCTTTAATTGAAATAAGTGGAATTGCAGCTAGATCATCAGTTCTAACTGATGACAAACTTCCTCCGAATTTCCCAATTGGTGTTCTAGTGCCTTCACAAACAAATGCCTCTGTCATTAGATTCTCCTAAGTTAATCAATTATTGTTAAAATTTGTGTAAATAGGAATTTGATTAGAATTCCAGACAGTGTACTTTTTCATTATTGATTTAAAATCTTCGCTTTCCATTAAGTTATTCAACCATTTTTTTAAATAATTAAAGTTTAAACAATCAAACCAATTTTCATCTACATTCCTAAATTGTCTAATAAATGGAAAAATTAAATAATCTATCAAGGTTAAATGATTGCAATTTATATATTTACTTTTTTTTAATAAATTATCTAGATTTGCTAGAAAATTCAAATTTGCATCTCTATTAAAATTTCTATCAACTCCTTGATAACGGTTTGGATATTTATATTTATCTAAATTAATTTTAAAATCATCATCAAGCTTTTTTAAAAGTTCCTTAAACTGACTTTTAGACAAATTACACTCCGACAGTAAATTATTTGGATCATTACTATCTAATGCCCAGTTAATAATATCTAAACTTTCCTCTAAAACTTGTCCTGAATCTGTCAATAAAACAGGAACTGTTCCCTTAGGAGAAAGTTCCAAAAACTCTCTTGGCTTATTTTTTAATTCTATTTCTCTTATCTCTACTGTAATTTGAGATGATTTTATCACCATACGCGTTCTTATAGCGTATGGACATCTTCTAAAAGTATATAAAATGGGATATTTTATATTATTTGTCATGATTTAATCTTAATTATAATTTAAAGAAGATTAAATATTTTTTTGTCTAAAGAATTTATTAAGATTATTTTTTAGGGTTATGATCTAATTCGTTTAGGATGATGTTGTCTATATGACCATGCTTAGTGAGTTGATACACAGTATTCCAAAGCGAAGGAGGATAATTTTGTCTAATGTTTTTAATCATATGAAGGATGTGTTTTTCTTCAAAAATATTATCGTTTTTAGACTTTCTTACTTTATCTAACGGAAAGGGTACGATCTGTGCCATTAATAATTCTCCTATAACAAAAGAGAGTTTGCAAATAGCTTGCCGACTTTGAAATTTTAAAAAATAATTTTAATCTTTTTTTAATATTTGATGTATAAACTTATTACATCTTATTGAGGACTGTAATGTGAGTAATACAAATTTTTTTAGATCGACTAAGATAGTTGCTACAATTGGAACAGCAACTGATGATTATGAGAATATAAAATCTTTGATTAAGGCAGGTGTTAACGTTTTTCGTTTAAACTTCAGCCACGGTAATCACGGTGATCATTTAAAAAGAATAACTTATATTAGAGGCGCTGAAAAAGAGTTAAATATCAATGTAGCTATTCTTGCAGATCTCCAAGGGCCAAAGTTTAGAATTGGAGAGATGAAAAAGGATATTAAAGTCATAAAAGGAAATAATTTTACTTTTGATAAAGATATGAAGATAGGTGATTTTAAGAGAGTTTATTTATCGCATGAAGAAATATTTGAAAGTTTATCAGTTGGCTCAAAAATATTAATGGATGATGGAAAACTTCAGTTTGAAGTTAAAGAAATTACTAATGAAAAAATACAAACAGAAGTTCTAGTAGGAGGGGTAGTAAAAAGTAATAAAGGTGTAAATTTACCTGATGTAGTTTTAAATACAAATCCCTTAACAGAAAAAGACATAGATGATTTGAAGTTTATACTTAATCAAGAAATTGATTGGATAGCTTTATCTTTTGTTCAAAAGTTAACCGATGTTCAAGAAGTTAAAAAACATATAAAAGATAAAGCTTTAATAATTGCCAAAATAGAAAAACCTTCTGCATTAAAAGAACTTTCGCAAATAGTTGATGCTTGTGATGGTATAATGGTGGCTAGGGGCGATCTTGGTGTGGAGCTGCCCCCTGAAAAAGTTCCGGGAATTCAAAAAGAGATAATCTTAGAATGTAGGCAAGCTGGCAAGCCGGTAATAGTAGCCACTCAAATGTTAGAATCAATGATTGAATCACCGGCGCCTACAAGAGCAGAAGCCTCAGATGTAGCTACTGCAGTATTTGATGGTGCTGATGCTGTGATGTTATCTGCGGAGACCGCAATTGGCTCTTTCCCAATCGAAACTGTAAATATAATGGATAGAATTATTACTTCTGCGGAAAGACACATACATAAACATCCAGGTGATGGACCTCAAAGTCTTATGGCTGAGAATTTCGTTTACAACGCTGTATCTCGTTCTGCGGTTAGCCTCGCAGAATCTGTGAAAGCAAAAGCGGTTGTTGCTTTTACAGCTTCAGGAAATACAGCTTATAGAATGGCAAGAGAAAGACCAAACTTGTTATTAGTTGTCATGACGCCTGAAGTTAATGTTAAAAGAAAGTTATCTCTTTTATGGGGAGCTTATCCATTTTTAAGTAAAGTCCAAGGCTATGAAGCAGCTATTCAAGAAGCTAGAGAAATAATTACTGAAGAAAAACTAGCTACAACTGGTGACAGTATAGTCGTTGTTGCGGGTATGCCTTTTGGTATTTCAGGCTCTACTAATTCAATCAGAGTTGTTGAAATATAGTTGCTTATTTTTTACCTAATCTAACCGAGATCATTTTATCTGGATTTCTTGGTGGTTCTCCTACTGCAAGCTTTTCTACTGCTTCCATTCCAGATACAACTTGTCCCCAAACAGTATATTGCCCTGTAAGGTGACTACATCCATCAAAGCAGATAAAGAATTGACTATCACCACTATCCGGGTTCATAGATCTAGCCATTCCAACAGTACCATATTTATACTCATAATCTGAAAATTCTGCTTTTAGGTTTTTCCCCGAACCTCCAGTACCATTCCCATCTGGGTCACCAGTTTGAGCCATGAAACCAGAAATAACTCTATGAAATATGATCCCATCATAAAAACCTTTTTTTACAAGTTCTTTAATTCTTTTGACGTGGTTAGGGGCGATTTTGGGAAGCGTTTCAATAATTACATTTCCCTGCGAAGTTTCTATAGTAATAAATTTACTATTATTTGCTGAAGCTTTTTTTACTGGTTTTACCATAGTTACACACATTACCCCTAAAATAACGATTATAAATTTTTTAAACATGACACTCTCTTTTGATTACAATTACATATAAAGTTTGAATGATTTAAATCAACAAATTTCTTAAATTAATGCGTCAATCTGCTCATCGGATAAATTTCCTGGAACTATTGTAATTGGTACCCTGCATAAATTACTTCCTTTATTAATAATATAATTTATAAGTGGCCCCGGGTTGCCATGCTCAGTTGATACACCTAAAACTAAAACTCTTATGGCTTCTTCTGTATTGATTAAATTAAATAACTCTTCATGAATAATGCCCTTTCTGACAAATGTCTTAGGTTTAGGAGCGCCTAATGTTTCACAATATTGACTTAATTCTTGGAGTAATTCTTTACTGGCTTGCTCAGTTTCTTTTTCCATAATTTCTGTAACACCACCCCATAATTGTCCCTCAACAGGTTCAATGCACCTAAATAGGGCAAGTTCTCCCCCAGCCGTTGCTGCTCTTCTGGCTGCGTAGTATATCGCTTGATGTAATTCTTTAGAATCATCTGCTACAACTAGAAACAACCTATTATTTTTCTTAATATTCTTTTTTTTATTAATTTTTTGTTTTTTGCTCATTAATTCACTCTTAAAATCTTCTAAAAATCAAGCTTGTACCCCAACCGATTAAAACAGCTAATAAAACTGCAAAAATACCATAAAGAGTTGAATAATTATCTGCTATTTTATATATCTCGGCACTAAATCCGGATTTAGAAACATTAATAGTATTTTTTTCTTTAGATATAAGTTCACCATTTCTATAATGCAATATTTTCACATCAAACTCTCCTACAACAACGTTAGAAGGTAATCTTAAATATGATCTAAATAAGGCGTTTTTATTCAGAGTTACTGAGTTTTCATTAATACTCCATAATTTAGACTTAATCATATTTCTTGTTAATGCTTCTCGCCAAGTTTTATCATCAACAATCTTCGTTCCTGGTTGTATCCTCACATTTAAGTTATTTAGACCAATTTGAGACAATTTTTGAGTTTTTTTATCTAAAATTTCATCTATAGGTCTGTTTGATGATATGCTAAAATATTTTGGAGTATTAATATAATTTACTTTCTTAGTATTAATCCACATTCCAAAAATTTTTTCTTTTTTCTGGATAGTTACTAATCCTTTAGGGCCAGTAACAACTACAATTATATCATCACCCTTTTTGCCATCGTAAGCTCCAAATAATAGTATTTTAGCCCCTAAAAAGTTTGTAGAAATTTCAACATTTCCTTGCGATAAATCTGCTACAATTTCATTTTCAGTTTTAGCTTCAAATGGTATCGATAGCGTTAAAGAAATTAAAAAGAGATAGAATATTAAATGCTTCACAATTACCCTACCTACTAATAGTAATTGAAAAAAGGTCAGATGGTACAGTTACTAGGTCAGACAACAACTTAAGACTAACTAAAATTATAATCATAGATAATATTAATCTTAAGTACTCACCTTTTAGAATATTACTAAACCTTGCACCGATTTGAACTCCTATGACAGAACCAAATAAGAGTATTGTTGCTAAAACGATGTCAACAGTTTGGTTCTGTGATGCTTGTAAAATTGTTGTATTTGCAGCAATAAATATGATCTGAAATAAAGAGGTTCCAACAACTAATGAGGTTGGCATTCCTAAAAGATAAATCATTGCAGGAACAATAATAAAACCTCCTCCAATGCCCATGATGGCAGCAAGTATTCCTACAATTACCCCAATTAAAATTGGAAGTAGTATAGATATATATAATTTTGATTTTCTAAATCTTGTTTTGAATGGAAGACCGTGAAGCCAATTATGTTGGTGTAATTTACCTCGTGAGACTCTTCCTTTTCTTTTCCTGAATATTAACCTCGAGGACTCATATAACATTAATCCGCCTATTAAACTCAGAAAAATCACATAAGAAACTTTAATAACGAAATCTAATTGGCCTACTCTACCTAAAAAGTTAAATAGAATTACTCCAATAGAAGAACCTACAACGCCACCTACTAAAAGTACGCTTCCCATTTTAAAATCAACATTGCTTCTTTTCCAATGAGACAAGACACCAGAAACTGAAGGTCCAACAAGTTGGTTGGCGACAGAAGCAACGGCTACTGGAGGTGGGATTCCTAAAAACATTAAAATAGGTGTTAATAAAAAACCTCCACCAACGCCCACCAAACCCATAATAAGGCCTAAGAAAGTGCCAACCCCTAAAATTGCTAATGAGTGAATGGGTTGTTCAGCTATTGGGAGATATATATACATAGAGTTTTCTTTATAATTACTATATCTATAATAGTACATTATTTACATTTTAAAAATAATTAATTCGAGTAAACCATTGATCAATTTTATAACAAAAAATAATCTTATAAATTGTGTTTATAATGTAAGAAATGCTGGTGATAGAGATCGTTCAATTGGTCATTATTCTGAAGCAAGTGTAATGGTGTTATTTACAAATAATGAAGAGGAAAAAAATAATTCAATACTTATAATAAAAAGAAAAAGTAATCTTAGAAAGCACGCGGGGCAAATAGCTTTTCCTGGTGGAAGAAGAGAAAATACTGATAAAAATTTAGAAGAAACTGCTCAGAGAGAAACTGAAGAAGAAGTTAATATCTCAAGAGATAAATATGAAATTATTGGCCATTTTCCAAAATTTTATACTGGAACAGGATATGTCGTCACACCATTCTTAGGCATAATGGACAAAGACGTCGAAGCACAAAAATTAATAAAACCTAATAGTGACGAGGTAGAAAAAATTTTGTTTGTAAAAGCCAATTTTTTGTTATCTCCTAAATACCAGATTAGAGAAAAACCTCCTCTAGATTCAAGTATGCTCATGACTTGGAAAATAAAATATGGTACTGAAAATATATGGGGATTGACAGCTAGAGTATTAGTAACAATTTCTGCTGGATTAGGTTTAAGGGAGTTTCCTCCATGCGACGATATTTAATAATATTTTTAGCAGTAATATTTTCAGTTTTTCTTTTTTTTCTAACAAAATATCTTTTACAAAGAATGACCGTAAACAATTCAGTTTTTTTTGCCTCTTTAACAAGTGTTATAGGTTTTTGTATTTTTCTTCTATTTGGTTTTTTATATCTTGAGTCAAATGCTTTTGACCCAAGTTATTCTTACAGTCCTCCATCAATAATAGATGGCAAAGTTAAAGATGGAAGTTTTTCAAAATAAAATGACAAAGGTTTTAAGTTATACCTCAAGACATAATCAAATTTTTTCTTAAAAATAAAAATGTTAAAGAGATTTTTAACATTGTAAAAAGTATTGATGTAAAAATATGGATTGTTGGAGGAGC
>VMBT01000945.1_pt1 | contig 15829 bp, 2 predicted proteins | sample 4404301 | NCBI WGS metagenome assembly VMBT01 (sample SAMN12238535, study PRJNA552566) | marine metagenome | isolation source: Coastal seawater | place: USA: coastal Georgia, Sapelo Island | collected 2008-08/2009-08
AATAAAATTCTCCCTGAGATTTATTCGCTAAAGAATAAGTGTCAATATTTAAAATTGTGGAAGAAGAAGAGTATGTGTCAGATAAAATGGATTCTCTATCATATGGATTTTTTATAACTTTTTGGGTTGGAGAATTGTAAGGACCAAATTTATGATTGTGTTGAGCAACCCTTGCTTTAAATGTAATCAAAGGACCACATCTTCTAGCACTTTTATTTCCTATTCCACTAGAAGGAGTATAACCTTTACCTGCATATCCAACAACGTCCTCACCTACAGTAAATGTACCATCCAACATTGTAACTTGTATCAACTTTGGCATTATGTATTTTACTACGTCTATACCATCAAAGAAAGAATATAATTGAGTAAATGGTTTTAATCTTCTTCCAGTAAACTCAATATTTCTAGATCTTATATAAGGAACTACGGAAGAATCTAATACCTGATCTCCAAAAGAAGTATTTTCAAAAACTTCCTTTAAAATCTTTCTTTTTCCTGTTCTGGTTGAAGTTCCTGTTTTTGTTACTTGTTCATAGTCTTCTTGTATTATTTGATTTCCCAAAGTAACTTCTTCCGAAGTTTTATTTACTACTTCACCTGTCCATATTGTTTCCCAAGAGTTCCAAACTGTTGGGCTGAATCCAGATTGTTGGTCAAAACCTTCATCTTCCAACTCCAATTCATTCTTTACATAATCACCTTCAACATTAACTAATTTTGGTTCTATTCTAATTTGGTCTACCCAAACATCTGAAGAAGGGAATAACTCTAAAGTTCCGTTGAAGAATGATGAAGAATATGCCGAAGCACTTGTTACTTGACTTGAATATGGTTGAATTATTTCTGGAACTTCTTGATAATCTAACGTTATTATCTGTCCAGTTCTTGTAACATTTGTACCAACCAAATCGTCTACAAATTTGGCGTCAGCTTTTGGATCTGGAGATGTTCCTATTCCAGATAAAGAACTAGATCCCAAAATTAAATCTATCTCTGTTGAGAAGTGAGATGGTCTCAATTCTGCATTTTTGATATCTATACAATTTTTAGTTCCAATTGCTTTCTTCTGATTTCTTGTAGTAGAAAAATCATCGACAAAGAAACCTGACTTAAATCTATTTAATCCATCTCCATCAGTTATTTGTAAATTGGCAGTTTCAGACTCTAAAACTGTTAATGAAGTATAATATTCTAAATTTTTAATTCTATCTTCAAGACGCTTGATATCAGACATCTGATATCTCTTATAATCTGTCAAAGTTATCTTTGCGTCTTTAACATTGCAGAGATAAGCAGGAAGATCAATTTTTGCTATTTCAATAGAATTTTGTATTTTCTGTGGTATTTTGGGACTTTCTGAAGGTTCTCCTTTACTTAATTGGAATTTGCCGTCTTTCGATAAGAAAATTTTATCAATTCTTGGTAGATAATATGAAAAATTAATAGAGAATGATTCGTCGGATGCTAAAACATGTTTAGAAGAATTATTTAATTCACTTATACTTCTTCCAAGGAACTCAAAAGGAGAGCGAGTATTTTCTGAAACACTATATTTGGGAACCCTTGGTCTTATATCAATAATATCACTAGTTCTTATTCCATTTATTTTTGAAAGATTGCAATAGTCGAACTGATTATATGAATTCTTTGTTGTAATATCACCCGAATTTGATTCGGAAAAACTTGAGGATTCAAAAATTATTCTTATCTTTCTAGTGGGAGACTTTTTATTGTCTTTTCTTACTATTTTTGAATAATCAAATATGGTATTTTTTTGTTGAGTGTCTAACTTGTAGTTTTCTGTTATGTCAACACTTCCTTCAAAAGTATTGGAAATTACACCTTTTATTCCAGACTGCTTAAATGTTACAATTTCTCCGGGTATCAATAAAGCAGATGTTAATTTGGAATATCCTACATTAAGTCCACTGTTTCTCTCTACGAGAACTCCAATAGAATTACTTTCAGATCCAATAAATTCTTCCCCCAAAATTAAGTCAGAAGTTGTTCCTGAAAGTCCATTCAAACTTGAAAATACTATTGATGGTAATTGTGGATCTGAAATGTCGGATGATTCATAAATTCCAATAATTTTATTTACTTCGCACTGGTTGAGACAAATGTCTTCATCTTGAACTCTTGTTCCGTAAGCATAGTTTCCAAATTCTAATCCGTCATTTAAAGTTGTTGTTCCTATTCCAGAACCTTCAGTCCTTGATTTTGATACTATTAGACTGTTTACTTTAATTCTATTTTTTATTTTTTCAGTTATGTTTGTTTTTCTTAGTGTCGCTATTAATTTGGCATTTCCATCGTTTGCCAACCCCTGTATGGTAATAGAAGAAGATGCTGTTGTATCAATTTTATCACTTGTCAATTCTTCAGTTTTTCCATTCTGGTTTACAAGACAATATCTTTCCTCATCATAGGGTAAAAATACTAAATCATCACCAGCTGCCTGCGTAAATTGTCCAGAACTTACAATAACATTATACTCTTTTCTTACTATCAAATCAGAGTTTGATAAATCTACATTACTTACATTGGCCTTTGGTAATTGAGTATATAATGTATTATCTTCAGATCTTTGATATGAAGAAGTTAGAATTCTAAAGTCTGATGGTGTTATTTGAGACTTTGGTAAAAATCCGCTACAAACTCCAGAAACACTCTCTACAGATATTATCTTTAATGAACCAGAATTTACTTCAGTAACTTTAGCGAAATTTGGAATTTCTTGTCCGGGATTTGTAAAAGCAACTATATCATTTGGTCTTACTGATCCAGAAAAATTAAAGTCTGCAGAAGAAACAGTACTTTCTAGAGTAATTGATTCAGAACTAATAGAGACAAATCCTACATCAAGACCTAATTTTTGTTTTACATCTGCCGTAAAAGTAAAACCTATTCCACTTACACCATACAAAGATTTTACATCACTGGATCCATATGCATTTACAGTTCTGCAGATTCTACTATTTTTTATTCCATCAAAATCAAATGTTTCTCCAATTAAAAAGTTTCCACTTACATTATATGCTGTGATTATTCCTGAATTGTTGACATCATATCTTAAAAATCCCGTAGCTCCGCTAGAATTTCCTTTAATATATGTTGGAGTATCTAAAGTTATTGGTTCGTTTAATGTAATTTCAGTATAAGTTTGTACATCATATAAAGAAATATCCCACTCATTAGAATCTGGATTTGCTGCACTATATGATCCAGATTCTAATGCAAAATCATAAACTCTTGCAAGACCAATTTCTTTTCCTGAAGGAATTGTTTGAATAGCACCAACTCTATCTAAGTGCAGACTTACAAAATATGTAGAAAATCCAACTTTGGGTGCTCCATATACCCTATTAAGAGTGTAAGTTGGTCCAGTAAAATAATTTATATTTTGATTTTGTAAAGTTTTTGTTTTTCTTGGTTTTTCAAAATCCAAATATGTAGAACCTACAGTCTTTATTTCAAATCCCTGAACATATGCCTTCATTGGCGATATTACATAAGTTCCCAGGTCTTCACTTGGAGTATTTCCATTATAAGTTTCTCTACCTGGAGAAAATACTCCATTATTTCCTTTAAAGTTATTTAAAGTCTCTCTTAAAGAAAGATTTGGAGACTTTACATAGTAATTTCCTGATTCGTCGAATGTTCTTCTTGCAAATTCATTAGCAATCTCGCTGTATTGTGGAAGATTTTTTGAAGATATCTCTTCTCCTTCTCTTATTTCTGTTATTGTAATGAAATCACTAGTCTCTACTTCATTTAAATCTATCTTATCCAAAAATGCAAATATTTTAAATCTATCTGCGCCTGGAGCTGCAAAATTGGAAAATCCGTTTGAATTATCATTTAATGTACTATCATCATTCGATGTAACTATATTTTCAGTTATTCTTAACCCTATTTTAAAATTACCCTTTCTGTTATATGGGTCTAAAAGAATACTGGAATATCCAACATTTACAAAATATCCCCTAATAAAAAACACCCCATTTTCTATCATTGCTGAAGAAGCAAATCCTGTAGAATTTTGACTCTTTGTCAAACAAAATCCTTCTCCAGCAGATAAAAATAATTCAGTTCCTTCAAGATTTGTTACTATTCCTTCTTCGTCCGAATCCAAATCTGGAACGTTGTTTTCAACTTCCAGAACTTCTCCATCAATAAATCTTTCACTTTTTAAACTGTCTGTGCCTGGACTGAGATACTTTACATATATTGTTGTTGTATTTAAGTATGATAAATTTTGAGGAAGAAATGATATAATTTCAGCTCTTACCCTGGTACTTCTTCCTACAATAACTGTTCCTGGAAGAAATTTTAAATAATCTTGTACATTAGTTCCAAAATATTCTTCCTCTAAAAGAACATAATCCAATCTATTGTTGTATGTTAATTCTCCACCTAAAACTTTAGAACCATCTGTAAAAATGTGGGTTCCAAACCTTTCAATCTGATTTTGTAAAATAGATTGTAATGTTGTAAGTTCTCTTGCTTGAACAGGATAACCTGGTTTAAACAATACTTTGTGAAAATCTTTTACGGAATCGTAATCGTCGAAATATGGGAATACGTTTAAATTAGTTTCCTGTGGCATGATTTTTTACTTAGAACTGTAAAATAACCTTAATATCTTCTTTTTGATTGGCAGATCTAACAATAGAAGGTCTATTGTCTATGTAAATTATGTCACCAGAGTATTTTTCTACTTCTGGATTAGAAATGCCATTATCAAATTGTTGTCCCAGATTATAAGTTGTGTTATTATTTAGTACTGTTGTTATACCAGTAAATTTAGAATCTATTTGTAAATTTATGCTTCCACCTTCTATAATCAAAGAACCTCCAGTTTCTGGAGAAGAAGTAAATCTATTTAAATTGTAACCATATTCTGGAACATCGCTAGAAAGAGTTAATGTTGCAGTATTAAATCCTACCAAAGGTCTATCCTGCCAATATTTCAGTACTCCTGTAGAACTATCATAATATACTACTCTTCCTACAGCAGTTACTCCTGTGCCAATTGTTTGAGTTATTCTTGAATTGTCTTCAAAAGTTGCATTTTCATAATCTAACCTATTTGCAATTCCTACAAGTTTTACTGCATAAACAGCGCTTACTTTATCCTCAGAAAGAAGTTCATTTGAAGCAATTTTTCTTGGGTTCTTTACCAATCCAACTCTAGCAACTTTGTTTCCAATAATGAAATCTGGATTTAAAACATCATTTTCTACTCTAGAATATACTAATATATTTTTTGCACCAAGTTCCCTGTAAATGTCGCTTCCATGACCTCCTGGAGGTGGTATAATAACATCAAAAACTGGTTCGACAGAACCGGACCCCAAAACCAATCCTCCAGATAAAAGATCCAATTTTCCAAATGTATAACCAGAACCTCCGGAAGTTACATTAACAGATTCTATGGTAGAATCTTCTCCAACAACTACAGTTGCCTTTCCTCCAGTTCCATCTCCAACAATATTTACGTTAGTATAAGTTCTTGAAGGTCCTAGACCACTTCCTCTATTTTTTATGGTTACAATTTTTAATTGTCCACTAGAAGAAGCGTTTTCTCTAACTAAAGAATACTCCGAACTATTCCAATCTAAAGGAACTGGAACATAATTTAAGGAATCAAACTTAACTACTTCACTTGGTCTTAAAGTGTACAAATATTTCCAAATATATCCATCTCCACTATCTCCAGGAGTTCTTGGTTCAAGATCTGTAAACGTCGGTTCATCTAGAGAGGGTCTTCCATTTGTATTTTCGGGACTAATTCCATTATTTAAACAAATATAAACTCTAAAATCTCTATTAATTACATAGTAATTTGAAGAATATAAATTAGTTTGTTTACTTGGTATTGATCTATTATTCCTATCTATGTCATTTCTGTACATATCATAAGTTTCACCGGAAGTCCATAAATTTTTTGTTATAACCCTTCTAACATCACTATCTTTATTTATTTTTTTCAACGTAAGAATAGTGTCCCAAACATCATTAGAATAATTGAAGGAATCTATTGGAGCATTTGGGAAATTGTCCCAATTTGGATCATATTCTGAAGCATTTGGAAGACCCACAAAGGTATAATATGAAGAATCTGAAGACCCTATAGAAGCTACTAAATTTTCGCAACTTAATAGTCTAAATTGATCAGTTATAATTGCTGACATTACTTTAAAAATTTTAAAACTATTTATTATACTACATTATATGATGTAGTCTTTAGTGGATTAAATCTTTTCACTGTAGGTGTGCTGTTTAATCCCACAACACCATTAGACGTTCCTACTTCAAATGATGTTTTTAGACCGACAGAATCTGTTTCTATTAGTCCCCAAGTAAATTCTCCAAAATATTTATCACTACCAATACCTCCTATGGTGCTGTAGTTTTTAACACTAACTACAACTCTAGCAACATCCTTTCTAAACGCTGGAGAAGAGTCATAACCAAAAGCGTCTACACTAACTATTGATACTGAAGCAACTTGATAGATATTATCTAAGAAGTTAGTTCCAACACCAATTACATTACCATTACTATCTAAAGATTCTACTGGAGATCCTATATTGGAGTTAAAGACTTTAAAATAATAATTTTCTTTTATTTGACTTGTTGTTATTGTAGGTAAAGTAAATCTACTATCTCTTAATGGAGAATTGTTTGGAATTAATAAATCAAACACTATTCCGGTGACGGCAAAACCTACCGAATCTGTAGAAACCCCAGTAATTATTCCATAATCACCACTATATTTGGTATCTTTTAAGTATTCTTTTTTAAATCTTGGAGATTCTACTATTACTAAAGGTGGAGAACTAGTAGTATAACCTGAACCTGGATTTGTAATTGAAATGGAAGAAACTCTTCCTGAAGTAATTGTGGCAGTAGCAGTAGCAGTAACTCCTAAACCTGTTGGAGATGCTATAACTATAGTTGGATTTTCTAAATATCCGGATCCACTATTATCAATATTTAAAGAAGTTATTGTCCCAGCTGAAGATACTAGAGATGAAACCTTTGCAGTTTCTTTATCGAAGGTTTCTATAATTTCAATTTGGTCTATAAATGATTGAGAAGTTGGATTTTCATTTTTATAATTAAAACTAGATTCTAAAGAATCTACAAAGATCATTGTACTTCCTATTCCAACACTTGAGATTAAATTGCAGACCGGATTTATTCTTGATTCATACTCTTTTCTATTTTTCGTAATATTTTCTCCATTTACAACCAAATCTTCACTTTGCTTGCACCAAGATAAAGGTCTTAAAAGTTCTAAGTTTTGTGATATTCCTACAGAAGAATATAAATTTGTATTTACTGATGTTGGTGAAATTATATCCTCAACAATTCTTTTTCTTTCTACAAGTTTAATTGTATTACCTATTATCTGTAAAGTATCTCCTATTTTTACAGTATCTTCAATATCAACATCCTTCACATCAATTCCATCAGTTCCCTTATAAAATAGAATGCTACAAGAATCTCCATTCTTGGGAGGTTCTACAAAGGTAAGTCTACTTCCTCCAGAAAAGTCATAAGCAATATCGGGAACTTGTATAACGTCATTCAATACGACTAATATTGTTGCCTTTACGTCAATATTTGATCCTCTCTTTGAAATTATTGAAAAAATACTTCCATTATCTTTTAGGAAAAATGTTTTTCTTTCTCCATCGAATTCTGTACTTATATCATCTAAAAGTTTTAATCCTCCAATATACCATCCAGAAAAATTATCTTTTTCGACTTCAACAACATTTATAGAAAATTCTTCAAAAGTTTTTGAAGGATCTGTTGGTATTCCTGTATTTCCTCCGACTTCTATTGTTAATATATCTCCAGCAGAATATGAGTATCCATAATTTTTTACGACAAAATCTATAACGCTAGAACCTTGACCTACAACAATATCAACTTTTAATTCTGTTCCAAATCCAGATTGTGAACTTGAAGAATATATTGTTGGAATATCCGCATATGGTAGTGGTGGATCTATAACTAATTTTGGGGGATTTGCATTAGAATATCCAGAACCTTCATTTGTTATATTAACTCCGACTACAACACCATTTGATATAGAAGCTGTACCAATAAATTCTACATATGGTGTCCCCAAATTTCCATAAGATTGAACTCCAACTCTTATATTATTTTGTATACCAGGTCTATATCCGGATCCACTATTTCCTATTGAAACTGAAGATATAGTTCCTGCAATAGAAACCGTAGCTGTTCCTGCTGCTCCAATTAAAGGTTGATATCCAAATCCATTACTTGAACCTATAGATATTGGAAACCCTCCTCTAGGAACTGAAGCATTGTTCTGGTCATAAGAAATTGAGGACGCTGTTCCAGTAAATTCTAAATTAGTGCTGGAAGAATCTTGAGATAAAACAAAATCTTCTTCCGGTATTTGCATTACATTGTTTATAAGAACAATAGATCTATCAGTAGATATTCCAATAATATCAGATCCATTAGATTTTAATGTAAAATCTTTATCTATAGAATTGAATTGGTTTGACAAATCGTCAAAAAGATAATTTTTTTCATAAGTTTCTTCATTTCCATTGGTAATTCCAGATCTAATAAAAACTCTTCCATGAAAAGAAGATTTTATTGTACTTTCTACAGTGATACTTCCAAAGTTATTAACAGTCGATACATCTTCCCCAAAAGGTGCGGATCCAAAATATATCCTACTTCCAACAATATTATAATTGCCATTAATTTTTTCTATCAAAGTATTTGAAGAGTGCGAAGATATTCCAGTTCCATAAACACCCCGAGAAACTTTTACATTATTGATAGATCCATCTATAGAGTTTACCTTCATTATCTCATCATCGACTTTAAAAAAGTCTCCCACAGCAAACTCTTCAATTTCCGAAAATATTAAATCTGAATCTGAAGTGTCTGATACTAAATCATTTTGTAGTATACTAGTTCCAGATGAACTTACATTAATTGGAGATTGTATTACATTATCAATTGTTATTATACATTTTTGATTTTGTTTTGTAGATTCTATAAAATGGGTTCTGCCAGTACCTACTGAAGTTATATCTATTAAATTTGGTATTTGTGCAAGAGAATCTGCAGCACTTGCAGCAAATTTTATTCTACTATTGTCTACTTTGTATACATAAAGGTCGCCGGATAATTTATCGGTAAGTCCTACTCCAGAAATAGTTGTTGGTGAAATTGAAATTGCAGAACTTGTATCTTGATTATTGAATGGATTTGTTATATATTTTACTTGCTCACCAGTGACAAAAAAGTGATTTGGTATTTTAATAAAATCCTCATCAATATTAACTACTGAAGACCTATCACCCCTGAATAATTTTTCAAATATAAAATCTCCTTTGTATTTTAAATCAAAAGAAGTTTTATCAGCACTTCCAAATATAGCAATTCCAGTATTAATTGCAGAATTTTCCAAATCAATATTTGGAGGTAAATTTCCAAACTCAACATCAGTTAAATTGTTAAAAAATAAAATAACTTCTATATTTTTATCTGGTAGTGGAGTAAATAGTATTTCTGTAACTGGTCCTGCAGAAACATTAGTACTAAAACTTCCCAAAGATCCTGAAGTATTCGATATTCCATATTCTATAAATGGAGCATCCGTGTTTGTATTGATAACAAAAAGTTCTAATACTTCTATATCTCCTGTGTCAATATCTGTAACTTGACTAATTATGTAAGAAGAATTAAAGTCTGATCCATAAGATCCAACTAAAGTTGCAACTGGAGAAGGGTCTCCTGATATTGAGGTTTTTACTGATCTAAATTCTCCAGATCTTAAATTTATAACTCCATCCAAATTAAAATCTGTATTTGCAAAAGATACATTGACAGTATTTACTGACAAATCTCCTATAGATGCGCTGTCAGGATAAAAATCTAATTTTATAGAAGATCCTGAAATATAAGCATCGTATGTTCCTATTCCGGCAACGGATTCATCATTATCAAAAGAAATTTTTCCAAAATCTGAAATGATAACTTGATTTGAAGGGTCTTTAACTAAAGTTATTTCGGTATACTCATAAAAATTATTAGAAGTTGATACTTCTACCAGTATTTTTGAAGAAGTGTAATCTAAAGATATATTTGATATAGTTCCTACAGATCCCGCACTTATAGTGGAATTAGAAGAACCTATACTTACAATATCGCCAATTAAAAAACTTCCGGAATTATTAACATTTTGATTAATGTCATAAGTAATAAAACTAAAATTATATTCGTTTATTCTTCCGTCTAAAGGAAAAAATTGAAGATTGTTACTTCCGTCCGAACCAACAATAATATCAAAAGATCCCAATTCTTCTTCAGTAAAAACTTTAGCATAATTGTTAATGAATAAATCATTTCCATTCGTTAAAGATCCAACAATAGAAGATTGCTTTCTTGTACTAGATCTAGAATCTATTGCATTTAAAAATAATTTTTGAGATCTTATTTTTGCCATTGTTTTTGAAAAATTAAATGTTAAATGATGTTACGAATGTTGCTGGTAATCTAGTATTAAAATCTTTGCTTATATCATCTATTATCAAAACTCTATTTCCAATGGATTCTGAATAATCTTGAATTGTTTTAGAATCTAAGTAAATTTCATCTGATGATAAAACGTCATCCACATAAAAATAATTTTCTGTCGCCAGATCAAAATCAAATATGCAATTTATATTTACTTGACTATTTAAGTCAAGTACAACTTCAATTTTTTCTTTTCTTTGCTCAGTAGATATTCCACTAAAACTATCTACATTTGAAATTACTTGTAGATCTGAAAATTTCTTAAATCCTACAGTATGATTTAAATCATTTACTGATGTTTTCCACTCATCTATTCCGACGATAGACTTTAAAGAATATGAGAAATATTGATAATAGTCATTATCTGGTAATCTTTGAATTGAATTGTTGAGGAATCCTCTGTCGCTATTCCACCCAGATTTGACTACAGAAGAAGAATCTATCTCATAATTAAAATCTAAAGACTCATTTTGAGTTATAGTAGCTTCAGAATTTGAAGAAAGTCCTCTAATAATTTTTTCTCCTTCATAATCAAATTCTGTTGAAATTTTCAATACTTCATTTTTACTATCCCATCCAAGAACAGTTCCGGTTTTATTGATGCCATATTTAACAGTTTCTTTTAATACAAAATTATTTTTTCCTAAAATAACATTAAATGTGGGAAAATATTTTTCTGGAGTTACAATACCTGAAGAATTTGGCCCATCAAAAGTTCCTGGGGTTTTCCCTTCTTCTATTATTCCATTCAGAGAATAACTGATAGTTGTTAAAGGTCCAGAATTATTAACGTCAATAATTTTGAATAGTGTGTAATTATAGTTCTTAGAGTTGTATCCAACTCCAAGTAAAGAAGATATGCCTTCAACAATAATTCTATCTCCAATTTCAAACGGTATTTCTTCCTCAGAAGAAAAACTTTTATTTAACGTTAAAGTTACATTTTTAGATGAAGAATCATATGTGGCATTTGATATCTTTACTCCATTAGTATTATTGGTTGGTATTATTTGTGGTATATTATTGTAAAATCCTTTACTATTTCTTACAATATTTATTTTTGATTTTTCCAAATCATAGTCCAAAACTATATCTTCGACAATAGAATTTGTTAAAGAATCTTTTACTATTAAATCTGGTGAAGTATTATAATTTCTTCCCACAGAAGAAATTCCAATCGAACTTATGTTAGATAATGGTTCAACTTTAAATAATTGTGGAAATCTAACAAAAGGAGAAATAGTTTTATCTACCGAATATTCATATCCAATATCCCTTATCTCTATATCTTTTGCCGATCCAATTTTATATGAAACTGGTATCAATATTGCATTTTTTCCTTCTTCGGAAATTATACCAGATATAAAAGGAAACTGTTGGTAGCCAAATCCATTAGATATTATTTTAAATTTAGATATTGGACCCTTAGCATTTTCTGATGTTGTAGAATATGATAGATTGGAATTTGATTTTGTATAACCGTCAATTTCATTTGTCTCTGATACGTTATAACTGAATGTAGATAAACCAACAGAAGAAATGGTATTTCTTCCAGAAAAAGAACTCTGATTTAATAAAATTTGATTATTAAAATCAACCTCTTTATCAATTTGAAGTTCTCTTTTTATGTTTAAGTTGAAATCTGAATCTACTGGCTTTAAATCATAATAAAAAATTTCTGGGAAATTTGAGTCTATAGCAACTTCTAATCTGGCATTAGGTTTGCCAATATCTTCTATTGTTGCAATTTTAAAGTTTCCGTTAATATCAGCTAAAAATAGAGTATCTGAAAGATCAGAATCTTTATAAAGATTGAAAGTAAATGCAGAAGATCTTCCAATACGTCTAGAACTTCCAGATATTGGATCTATTGATAGAGAAGGATCGCTAAGATCAAATATTATTTTTGAATTTTTTATTACATTTATTGGAGGATTTATTGGAGATAAAGTTCCGAAAGAAGGAGTTTCTATATTGATATGTTTTTTTATGGAAGAATCATACTTTGAAGAAGATAATCTAATTCTATTTTTATCATATACTATAATGTAATATATTTCATTGTTTACTAGACCTGAGGACGGAGAAGTGGACGTGTAAATTACTTTCTGTCCATTTAAAAATCCATGAGAATCTATCCTTATAGTATCTAAGTCAACATTTACTCTTGAAGAATCAAAGTCAACTTCATCAATAATTATTCTTCTATAGAAATCACTATATTTTACAACTTTTGTGGTCGTAATCCCAGATAATATTTTAATATCTACTACGTCATTTACAGATAATCCATGACTAGATGATGTTGATACTGTAGCCAGGTTTTTACTTACATTGGACCTAAAGGTATTATCATATATTGTTTTAAAACTGTGGAAAGAACCAACTCCTACAGAATTGAAATAAAGCAATTCTGATGTTAGATCTGAATTGGTATATTCTCCAAAAGTATTCAATCCAACTTTAGATGTAGAAATTCCTATAAAATCTTCGGATAAACTTGTAACATAAAATCTATCATTATCTACTAATGTTACAGGAGAAACTCCATTAGTAGAAACTGCTATTGGGAATCCATTGGAGACATATGAAACCAAAGTTCCAGTTTCTAATTTATGATTCTTTAAGTAAATTGATCTTGGATTAATAATTAAAGAAGTTACTCCAGAACCAGGATTTGTAAAAACTTTTTTGGTTCTTTCTGTTCCCAATCCTACAGATTCTATTGGGTCAAAATAATATTCTCTATTTATTTTATATCTAAAATTGCTATTGTCATAATTTAATACAATTTTATTGCTATCTTCAACCAAAAGTGTAGAGGCTTTATGTGAATCTCCTATAGTTGAGTCAAAAGATCTTAATACTCTAATTCTAGAAGATTCTTTGTCTACATTAAGTATTTTTATTTTTTCAGAATCTATTGTATATACATCATTTTCTTTTACGTATGGATACTCTAATGCACCATCTACTTGAAAATATTCTACTCCTGTTCCAGGTTCTACATCTTTCAATAAAACCAAAGTGTTTGGCATTATTTCAGATTTAAAAGAACCTTTCAAAAGATCTTGGTTTTCTGGAGAGTTTAATATTAAAATGTCATTGTTATTAAATTTATGAGGGATCGTAGTAAATCCTATAATTTTTGAATTTCCCCTAAAAGAAGAAAACTCAACATCTTCGAAAGAACTTGTTAGTAAATCTATGGATTCGATTTCTTTTCCTAGTATTTCACTTACTTTAAAATTAGCTCCGGAACCTCCAGTTCCTTCGTTATCAAAAATTACGGAGTCATTTACTGAATAATTTTCTCCACCAGATCTTATTTTTATGTCATCAACTCCAGATACGTATGTTGTTTGTATTTTTGAATCTTTTAGTTTATAGTTTGTATTTGTATTTTTTATGAACTTATATTCGGAAAACTTGCTATTTGAATTGTAAGGAAATGTATTTCTTAAAATTTTGCTATTAGACAAATCAAATTTATCTTGATTTGAATTTAAGTTGAAATTAAATTCAATGGGATCAGAATTAAAACTATTTCCTATTATGTAAGGAAACTTTGGTTCTCTGTCATTATTAAATATTCCATTACCTCTAATATCAGTAGTTTTTGTGTCAATCTTACTTATAGTACAGAAATATGCATAAGTTCCTTGAGGAAATTCTGGAGTTACGCAAAATCTTCCATTATTTTCATCCAAATCTCCTCTTCCAGAAAATATATAATCCTCTACAAAAAATCCCTTAGGGTAAATTGATTTACTAGGTCTTCCTGGTGCATTATCTATAGGTTCGTCATAACCAGATACCATTTGGCTAACAGCAAAATTATTCCCCTTGACATTCTTATATCCGTATGGGCCATATATTGGGTTTCCATCATAAGCCCATCCTATTATTGGTGAATGGAATTTTATCTCACTTTTATCATTGGAATAATCTGATCTGAATACAATTTTATTTTCGTCTACTGATTTTGAAAATAGTTTTTTCCTTAAATTTCTGGGAGCATATAAGTGAGTATATTGAAGTCCGTAATTAGGATTCAATCCAGTATAAACAGTACCATCGTCTTTTCCAATTTTGCTTTTGCTTAGAAGCCTTTCATAATTGTTTATCGTCCATTTTTTTATGTTTGCTTTTAGTGCACATCCTTGACCAGGAGAAACCAAATCTATTGTTGTTTTATTTTTTTCATAAAAGAAACCTCCAAATATAACTTTAACTTCTTTTAATTTGCCGCCATCAATTATTGGAGTTAAAACTGCACCAGTGCCAGTCCCATTAATTATAACTTCTGGAGGTTCTTTATAATTTGAACCACTATTAAGAATTAATATACTTTCTATTTTTCCATTAGATATAACTGGAATAACTTCTGCACCAGAACCACTATCCAAAGAAAATTCTGGTTGTCTGTTATAATTAATAATCTCGGATGATCCATAACCAACTCCAGGATTTTCTACAAATACTGAAGTTACAGATCCTCTAACTATTGGTCTCAATATAGAATTGAATTGTTTTTGATTTATAGTTGAAACACCAACATAACCACTAATAGATACTTTTATTGGTTCATAATTAAATACATGTTTTCCAGAACCAGAAGATTTTAGTTTAACATATTGTTGGGTTTGATAATAAAAATCTTTTGGTATAGTACCAATTCCCACTTCTGATAATTTGAATTTTTTACTATCCAATCTTGTTACATAATAACTTCCTGTAGAAAGTCCGGTAATAATTTCTCCTTGACAATCATAAGTTATTATTTCTCCACTTTGGTATGGGTGTTCATAAACTTCTATCTGGTCAAAAGATGTATTTACTCCAGTAGGAGATACGATAATCTTTTTATTTTTATATCCAGATCCTCCATCAAGTATAGAAATAGACCCTACGCTAAATTTTTTATTTTTTGATTTTATTGTATGCCCTCCTTCACCATAATCTCCAATTGCTATTTCATTAGTGTTGTTTATTGAATCTTTAAATGATCTAAAAAACTTTACAGTAAAGTCATCAATAACACTTACAAAATAATTTGATCCACTTACCAATCCTTGAATAGGAGTTTGTCCATTAGAAGAATAATTTACAATTTCTCCAGTTTTAAATCTATGAAAAGTTCCAAATCCTACCTGATTTGCAAATAAGTTTATTCTAGGATTTCTTGAAGAGGAGTCAAAATCTGTCGAATTTTCTATAGGTATCAAATTTGCAGAAG